>Ga0066636_10001093_pt1 | contig 16529 bp, 17 predicted proteins | sample CryGeyCG2014_080_2_FD_62736 | JGI IMG/M metagenome (GOLD analysis project Ga0066636, IMG submission 62736) | Groundwater microbial communities from aquifer - Crystal Geyser CG07_land_8/20/14_0.80 | ecosystem: Environmental > Aquatic > Deep subsurface > Groundwater | place: USA: Utah: Grand...
AACCTGTCGTTCCTCTTGATGAGGGGCTTGGTCAGGCGCTGATCGCTGGCTATGAACTCGTAGCCGAACCGGCCCTTCACGCACATGCTCCCTTGATTGACGGCGGAATCGGTCCTGCCGGTTACGCGGGCCACGCGATTGCCTAGCACACTGAGTTCAATCTGGCAGCCACACCCGCAATAGGTGCAAGTGGTGAGGACCTTCTTGGTAACGAAGGCTCGTGCCTTGATCGGGCTCAGGTTTTCGGTCAAGGCCCCGGTCGGGCAGACCTGGAGACATTCGCCGCATGACACGCACTTATCAGGGTTGACGGTCAGCTCCAGGGTCCCTTCGGTATCCACAAATTCAATGGCGCCGACGCCCTTGATTTCCCGGCATGCCGTGGCGCAACGCTGGCATAACACGCAGCGATCGCGCCAGTATTTGATCAAGGGAGTGGCATAGGCCACTCCGGCTCGCTTTTCAGGCGCCTGATACTCGTCCGCCCGGATACCGAATTCGAACACCAGGTCCTGCAGCTTACAGACCCCGGCCTTGTCGCAGACCGGGCAATCCAGGGGATGATGAACTATCATACGCTGCAAGGATTTCTTGCGCATCCCCGTGAGCAACTCCGATCGGCTCTTGACCTCCATGCCATCTTTGACAGGGGTCTTGCACGCTTCCACCGGGGTGTCCGTGCCACTCACTTCTACCACGCACAAGTGACAGGAACCGATGGGATTCAACCGTTCATGATAGCACAACGTCGGGATTCTGATCCCGGCGCTGCGAGCCGCCTCCAGGATCGTGCTGTTGTCTTCGGTGACGATTTCTCGACCGTCAATTGTCAGCTTCATCTTACTCATTTTCGTCCGCTCTCTTTGTGAGGTAGTTGGCATTCCGCGATACCCGCCGCCGGCTTCCCGGAGGATAGTGGAAAACGCCTCCTCAAGCCCTACAGTAAGGTCAGAAAGGATTGCTTGACCATGGCAACATAGGGGGCCGGGAACAACCCAAGCGACAGTACCCCGTAGACCGAGATGAAGATCGCGATAACCAGGGCCGGGGAAAAGGCCACCGCCGGCTCTTCGCGTTCCGTCGCCGCATCCGGAGTCTGCATGTACATAAAAACGGTCACCCGCAGATAGTAGTACACCGACACCACGCTATTGATCACGCCGATAATGGCAAGACCCACGAATCCTTCCTTGACCGCGGCGGAAAAGATATAGAACTTGCCCATGAACCCACCTGTGGGCGGTATTCCAGCCAAGGAAAAGAGAAACAGGCTCATGGCCAGCGCAGCCACCGGATGCCGGTAGCCGAGGCCCTTGAAGTCATCGATCTGCACCCGTTGTTCGCCTTTGCCGGCGAGCACGGTGATCACCGCGAAGGCCCCGATATTCATGAAGGTGTAAGCCAGCATGTAGTACAGAATGCTGGTGATGCCCTGTTCGCCCGCCGACAGGAATGCTACCAGCACGTAGCCCGCATGGGCAATGCTCGAATAGGCGAGCATGCGTTTGATGTTAGTCTGCACCAGAGCAATGACATTGCCGACACTCATGGTCAGCGCCGCCATCACCCAAATCAGCATGGTCCAGTTCGTTTGCAGGGACGGCAGGGCTTCCATGAAAATCCGCACAAACGCGGCAAAGGCTGCCGCCTTAGGCCCCGCAGACATGAAAGCCGTAACCGGGGCGGGAGCGCCTTCATACACGTCCGGGGCCCACATATGAAACGGCACCGAGGCGGTTTTAAAACCAAACCCGATCACCAGCAGTGCCATACCCATAACAATGGTGGGCCTGCCGAAGCCGGCGCCGGCGATAAACTTGGCAATGGCAGGAATACGCGTGGTTCCGGTTGACCCATAGATCAGCGTGATGCCGTAAAGCAGAAAGCAGGTCGCAAATGAGCCAAGCAAAAAGTACTTCAGGGCCGCTTCGTTGGACACCATGCGGGTACGAGTATATCCGGCAAGCACATAGAGCGATATCGACATCAGCTCAACCCCGAGAAAAATGGTGATCAATTCGATTCCGCTCGCCATGATCATCATCCCCAGGGTCGCAAAAATGATGAGCGCATAATACTCACCATGTTGCATCGCCTCGTTGTCCAAATATTTAATGGAAATGAGGATGGTCAGCCCGGTGCCGAGCAGAAAGATCAATTTGAAAAAGCGGCAGTAATTGTCCACCACCCACATGTCATTGAAGGAATACGCGATTGCCCGGAGCTCGAAGCTCTGGGGCTGGGTCAAAACCACCGCCACGGCGCCGATCACCCCGATCAGGCTGACATAGCCGTAATAGCCCCTGAGCCTGATGGGGGCAAAAGATTGGATCAACAGAATCAGCAACGAACAAACCACCAGAATCAATTCCGGAGCTATGGCGCTCAAATGGATGCTGCTCATGACCTGTTCCATAAATTATCGCCCTTGACCCTTGGCAACCTGTTGAAGATCCACTCTCGCAAACACATTGTTCAGCCAGCTCGGCTTAGCTCCGTCCAGGTGTGCAGTTGTCTGCGGGTTCACCATCTCCAGGAGATGATCCACGGAAGCGTCCATCGTCTTTAAAAACGGCTTAGGATACACACCTATCCAGACAATGAACAAAACGATGGGCAGCAAATAGGCATATTCCCGCCCGGTCATGTCCTTCAGTCCCTGATTCTCAGCCTTGGTGATTTGGCCGTACATGACCCGCTTGTACATCCACAGAAGGTACACCGCACCCAGGATCAAACCGATGGTGGCAACCAAACCATAGCCCAGCGACGACTTGAAGGCACCGATCAGAATCAACAGTTCACCGACAAAGCCGTTGAGTCCGGGTACACCCATCGAGGACAAAGCCACCAGCAAGAACAGGGCCGCGAACGCCGGCATGACTTTCATGATTCCGCCGTATTCCGAAATGAGCCGGGTGTGGCGCCGTTCGTACAACATCCCGACAATCAAGAACAGTGCGCCGGTGCTCAAACCGTGGTTGATCATCTGAATCATGCTGCCCTTCAAACCGTCAGTGTTCAGCGCAAACATCCCCAACATGCAGTAGCCGAGATGACTGACGCTCGAGTAGGCCACCAGCTTCTTGATGTCGTCCTGAGCAATGGACACCATCGCGCCGTAAATGATCCCCACCACAGACAGAGCCAAAACGATGGGCACAAAATTGATAGTGGCCTGCGGGAAAATCGGCAGGCAAAAGCGTAGAAACCCATAAATTCCCATCTTCAGCAACACCCCGGCCAGGATCACACTGCCGGCCGTGGGCGCTTCCACATGGGCATCCGGAAGCCAGGTGTGGAACGGGAACATCGGCACCTTGATGGCAAAAGCCACAAAGAATGCCAGAAACAGCCACATCTGAATGTTGCCCGGCAGTCCCAGATTGTAATAGTCGAGGATATCGAAGGTGTAAGTCCCGGTGGCTTTAAAGTGCATGAAGTAAAGAACAAGAATGGCCACCAGCATCAGCACGCTGCCGCTCATGGTGTAAATGAAGAACTTGACCGCCGCGTAGATCCTCCGAGGTCCTCCCCAGATCCCGATGATGAAGTACATCGGGATCAGCATCACTTCCCAGAAGACGTAGAAGAGGACGAAGTCCAGCGCGCAGAACACGCCGATCATCCCGGTTTCCAGAAACAGCAGGGAAACCATATAGCCTTTGACTCGCTCGGTCACTGCCGTCCAGGTGGACAGGATGGCCAGCGCGGTGAGAAAGGTGGTAAGCAGGACCAACAACAGGCTGATGCCGTCGATCCCCATGTGATAGTGAATGGCAAACTGGCTCACCCACGGCACGTCTTCGACGAACTGCATCTCCCAGGTGCCGTTATCGAACATGAAATAAAGCGGAAGGGACACCAGGAAAGTGACGACCGCGGTGCCGAACGCCACCCACCGTATCAGTTGCAGGCGCTTGCTGTCGATCATGCAAATCACCAGAATTCCCGCCAGCGGCAGATACGTGATCATGGACAGAATCGGAAAATTCAATGAATTCATCATAGACTCATCAAGGATGCGAATAGGTAGCAACCGAGGATGACGACGACGCCAATCAGCATCGTCGCCGCATAGTTCCTCACCAGGCCGCTGGCCGTGACGCGCAGCATGCCCGCCAGACCGATAAAGAAGTGCGCGACACCATTGACCGCTCCATCAATGCCCTTAACATCCACGACCCTCGCCAGAAAACCCGAGAAGAACAGGGTGAAGCGGGTGAACCATGTATCGTAGACGTTTCCCACATAAGTGTCCCCGACGGCCAGTGGTTTGTTGGCCAGCCACATGAATACACGGCTTCCCTTGCGGTATACCCAATCGGTATCGATGCTAATGGTGGGTTCGGGATCGAGCTTTTTGAGCAACATGAAAAATCCCAGGCCGGTGAACAGGAGAATGCCGAGGGCACTGGTCACATGGTCACCGGTATAGGCATTGAAATGCACCGGGTAGGGAAGCAGGTTGTAGAGCGGCCCGGGAAGCACACCGATCCCGATGCACATGAATGCCGCCATCCCCATAGCAATCAGCATGTTGAGCGGCGGTTCCTTCGCCTCAAGGCCGGAATCCTTACCAAAGAACATGTAGTAAGGGAGCTTCAGTCCGGTATGCAGGAAGGTACCGGCCGAGGCCATGGTCAGAAACAGGGCCACCAGCGGCCGATGATCGTGGCTGGCCCCGGCAATCACCATGGATTTAGTCACAAATCCGCTAAACAGCGGGAAAGCCGAAATGGCAAATCCACCGATCATATAGAGCACCAGCGTGATCGGCATGGTTCTGTAAAGTCCGCCCAACTCCGTGAGCTTGCGGCGCCCGGTCATTTCGATCACCGCACCGGCTCCCATGAACAGGAGTCCCTTGTAAAGAATGTGAGCGAAGGCGTGGGACACCGAACCATTCAGGGACATTTCCGTGCCGATCCCCACTCCCGCGACCATGTAGCCCACCTGGCTGATGATATGATAGGCCAGCAACCGTCGGCAGTCGTTTTCCAGCACCGCATAAACAACCCCGTACAGGGCCATGATCGTTCCCAGATAAACCAGCAGTTCAGTGCCGGGAAAGATCCGCACCAAAACGTACACCGCCGTCTTGGTGGTGAAGGCCGACATGAACACCGACCCGGTTACGGTGCCTTCCGGATAGGCATCGGTCAGCCAGGCGTGCAGTGGTGGCACCGCCGCATTGATCATGACCCCCACCAGCATCATGTAGAAGGCCAGGCTGCCGTCGTGATCGAGGGGCCCGACCACCATGGACTTGGTGCTAAGGTAGTGCAGAATGATACCGCCCAGCAGGCACACACCGCCGAAGGTGTGCACCAGTAGGTACCGGTAGCCGGCCCGGATCGCCGCCGGTTCGCGCCGGGCAAAGACCAGATAGGCGGAAGCGAACGCCATCAGCTCCCAGAATACGAACAGAGTCAAGTAATCCCCGGCGAACGTCACCCCCAGCGCCCCCCCCACGTACAGGAAAGCGGCCACGTGCTGGCCTTGATCGTTTACATGCAGGGCATACACGATGCCGATGAACGACATGATGGTGAATACCCAGCCGAACACGATGCTGAGTTTGTCCACAGCACCGAAGGTCAGCACCGTGCCAAGAAAGTCCCATGACCAGAAGGTGCCCGAAGACATGGCGAACACCGAAGCGACCCCGAGCAGGGGAATCAGCATCAGATAGGCGTTACGCACCTTTCCGCGCAGAAACGGGATGAGAGCTGCTCCGAAAATGTAAAACACGGACGGGTGGAACCAATCAGTCATTGTAGTAATCCTCGCCCCGCATGACGCCGCACTTGTGGCCGATAAATTTAGAGACCAGAACGATAACAACGCAGGACACAAACCCGTATAAAGCGCCCCATCCGGGTATCTTGTCCCAGATATACATGGCATGTTCCCGCTGAACCAGGAAGTCAGCCGCAACGGTAAGCCCCAGAGCCACGTAACTCAGCTTTTTTAAAGTACCCGAATGCGCTGGGTTGCCTATATAAAGGACGATCCTCTTGATCATCGGATCACCTCCTTGGCGAGACTCAGAAAGTAGTCGGGGAATATCCCGATCAACAGTGAGATGGTCGCAGTCAACACCAGCGGCACCACCACCATCTTGATTTCCCGAATATCCTCATGAGGTTCATCACCGGCATGAGCGACAGCGGCCGCATCCTTGTCCTTTTCAAAAAACGCCTTGTAAGTGATGGGCAAGAAGTAGGCGGCATTCAAAACCGTACTCACCAGCAACACCATCAGAATGGGCACCGAGTGGGCCTCGATTGACCCCAGCGCTAGGAACCATTTGGTTGTGAACCCGGCGGCCGGGGGCACTCCGATCATACTGAGCGAAGCGATGAAAAAGGCCGCCATGGTCCAGGGCATTCTCTTGCCGATACCGGACAGTTGGCTGATTTCGGTCTTGTGCGCACTGCAGTAAAGGGAACCGGCGCAGAAAAACAGGGTGATCTTGGAAAAGGCATGATTGGCGATATGGATGATACCCCCTACCATGCCGCTCGGCGTCAGCAGCACCGCGCCCAGGATCACGTAAGAGAGCTGGCTCACGGTCGAATAGGCGAGCCGCGCCTTCAGGTTGTCCTTGGTGAGGGCGATGATCGAAGCGGTGATGATGGTGAAGGAGACCACATAAGCCGCGGCAAAGCCGAGGTTGATGCGGCTCATCAAATCAATGCCATAAACGTTGAACACCACCCGCAGGATCGAAAACACCCCAACCTTCACCACGGCCACCGCATGGAGCAGAGCACTGACAGGGGTTGGCGCCACCATGGCGGACGGCAGCCAGTTGTGGAAAGGCATTACCGCGCCTTTGGCGAACCCGAAAAGGAACAAGAAGAAACCGACGAACAGGAGCCACGATCCCGGCTGATTGCTCAGCAACCCATGACGCTGAAAATCCGTCGTGCCCGCCACCATGTAGACGATGATGATACCGGACAGCAGAAAGGTCTTGGACATACCGAGTAGATACAGGAAATACTTCTTTGCCCCCTCGATCGCTTCCGGCGTTTCCTTGTGACCGACCAAAGGAACCGTAGCCAGACTCAAGATTTCGTAGAAAACGAACAGGGTTACCAGATTGGCGGAAAAGGCGACGCCCATGGTGGCCGACAAGCTGACCGCGAAGCAGCTGTAGTAGCGGGTCTGGGCATGCTCCTTGCCGGCCCGCATGTAGCCGATGGAGTAGCAGGTGGTAACGATCCAGAGGAACGATGAAACCGTCGCGAATAGCAGGCCGAAGGCATCCACTCGGAACTTGATGTCGATCCCCTGATAGAAGCCGCTCACCAGGGTATATTCGATGGTGTGCCCGGATAATATGGCCGGCGCCATGGACATGACGATGGAAAATTTCAAGACGCCGGCAAGGATGGACCAGAACTCGCGCACATTGGGCCGATTCCCGGTCCCCAGAATCAGGGGCACCGCAAGAAGAGACGCCAGCACGGCCAGCAATGGTTTTATGGACAGAATGGTTTCCACGTTTTCGTTAACCTTTACTTAGATTGATTTCGTCCACGTTCACGGTCGCTTTGTTCCGGAAAAGTGAAATGATGATGGCCAATCCCACGGCCGCCTCAGCCGCAGCGACAGTCATGATCATGAACACGAACACGTGACCGTCCAGGTTGTTGAGAAAGCGCGAGAAAGCGACAATGGTCAAATTCACGGCATTCAACATCAATTCGATGCACATGTAGATGATCAAGGCATTGCGTTGTGTGAACACCCCCACCGCGCCGATCGAAAAAAGCACAGCACCCAACATCAAGTATGAGTTCAATGAAACCATGGGCTACTATTCATGATCCGGACGGCGATTCAGTTGCGCTCCGAATCATCAATCCTCCTTTTGGCCAGGATGACCGCGCCGACAATGGCTGCGAGTAACAACACGGAGGCGATTTCGAACGGCAACAGGTATTCGGTGAAGAGCATCTTCCCCACCGCCTTCGTAGTGCCGAACTCCGCGCCCACGTCTCCAGGCGCCGCCAGCGAACCATTCGCCTGGAACAAACTCACCATGGTCACCAGCAGCAAGCCCACCACCACCATGCCGAAGGCTTGCAGCAAAATGACATTGCCCCCCAGCTTCCCTTCCTTCTCTTCCAGATTGAGCAACATGATCACGAACAGGAAAAGTACCATGATGGCGCCGGCATACACGATCAACTGCAGCACCGCGATCAGATGCGCATCCAGTAGCGCGTACAATCCGGCCAGAAAGGACATGGTTGCGATCAGGCTCATGGCGGCGCGCACGGGCCTCTTATTGGTCACCATCAGCAGCGCCGAGACCACGGCACCGACACCGAAGGCGGAGAAAATCAATAATTGCATTTGGAGTAAATCCTCCTGATGTATTCCAAACGAACCTTCACACTGTCCTCGGGCCTGAGGAGTTGTTCTTTCGAATACCGCATGAGGTTCCGGTCCCGCTGCGCCAATCCCCGGTATTCGGAACTCATGACGATGGCCTCCTTCGGGCAAACCTCCTCGCAATAGCCGCAATAGACGCAACGGGACATGTCGAGGGTGTAGCTCAACGGATAGCGATCGCCATTGGCTCTTTCCCCAGCCATGATGGTGATAGCCTTGGCCGGACACATTTTTTCGCACAACCCGCAGGCCACGCATCTCTCGGCGCCGTCCGGACCGGCCACCAGAACCGGCCGACCTCGATAGGCGGGAGGCAACACCACCTGTTCCTCCGGATAGTAGACGGTGAACACCTTGCGCTTCTTGCCGGCCGGCGGGAAGACGAAGCCTATCAGGTTGACCGCGAAATGCCTGCTGGTGGTGTACAGACCCCGCAGGACCTCGAAAAGGTACAACCTCTCCCACAAGGTGAGCTCCACGTTCTTTCTCACCTTCTTGGGCTTCAGCGTAGCCATCGAGACGCCGACCAGCGGATGATATTGGGTTTGATCGAGGCCTGTCATTTTGCTCATAGCACCAGAACCACCAGCCCGGTTATTAGAATGTTGATCAAAGAAAGCGGCAGCAGCATCTTCCAGCACAGCCTCATGACCTGGTCGTAGCGGAAGCGCGGAAGCGTCCAACGAATGGTCATCTGCAGCCAGATGAAGAAGATCACCTTAGCAAAAAAGGTGGCGACGTTCACCAGCATCGCCAGCAGGGCGGCGCCGTTCGGGCCCGCGAACTGGAACAGGGACAACAATTCCTGATCGCTCACGAAGGGGAGATGCCAGGCACCGAAAAACAGGCTGGTCACGATCCCGCTGATGGTTACGATTTCAAGAAATTCAGCCATCCAGAACATGACGAACTTGAGGCCGCTGTATTCGGTGAAATAGCCGGCCACTAGTTCCGATTCCGCCTCGGGCATGTCGAAAGGCACACGTTTGTTTTCGGCAATGGCGCAGGTGAGGAACAAGACAAAACCAAGCGGTTGCAGGAAAATACCCCAATGGAAGAAATTTTCTTGCAGAGCCCCGATCTCGGTGAGCCGCAGAGAACCGTACACAATGAGCACGCCGATGATGGTGAGTCCCATGGCCACTTCATAGGAAAGCATCTGCGCCGACGCCCGCAGGCCACCCAACAGCGACCAGTTGCTGCGCGAAGACCAACCGGCCAGAACCACTCCGTAGGTCGCCAGAGAAGCGAGGGCGAAGACGAATAGGATACCCACATCGAGATCGGCGATCACCAGATTGACCTGGTGTCCGAACAATTCGTACCGCCCCCCGAAGGGGATCACGACGAAAGTGCTGATGGCGGGAACCAGACAGATGAACGGCGCCAGGGTATGGAAGAACCTGTTGGCGCCGGTGGGAATAAAGTCCTCTTTAGTGAGGACCTTGAGGGCATCGGCAAGTGAATGAAACAACCCGATCGCGGTGAAACCGAAAATGTCCGCGCGATTCGCGCCGATCCGGTCCTGCATTACCGCGCTTTGCTTTCTTTCGACCCATCCCAACACGGGTGCAAAAAAGCCCAGGTTCACGCTGAACACAAACACGATCTTCGCTATGGACTCAATCAGGTCTGCAACCATGGCTATCTATCGCATTCTCCGCCGATCATGTTGATCATATCGAATGTGGGGACGATATCGGCGATCAGCCTCCCCTTCATCAGTCTGGGCATGGCGGCGGTGAGGGGAAAACAAGGCGGCCTTACCCGGCATTTGTACGGCTTCCCGCTGCCATCGCTCACCAGATAGAATCCGAGTTCGCCGTTGGCGCCTTCGACGGCGAAATAGACTTCGCCGGGAGGCGGTTTGATGCCGTCGATAACAGTCTTGAAATGAAAGATCAGGGAATCGATCCGATGGTAAATGTCTTCTTTAGGCTGCATCCGATATTGCGGCAGATCCAGGTTGATGGGACCGTCCGGAAGCTGACTCAAGGCCTGCTCCACAATCTTCATGCTCTGCTGGATCTCCTCCATTCGCACCAGGTACTTATCGAAGTTGTCTCCGGTCTCGCCGATCGGGACCTCGAAGTCCATCCGGTCATAGACCAGATACGGTTGCGCCTTGCGCACATCGTAGGGAATTCCGCAGGCTCTCAGGCATGGCCCGGTGAAACCGTAGGCGATGGCTTCTTCGGCCGAGATGTCGCCCACATTCCGCACTCGATCGATAAAAATTCTGTTCTTGGTCAAGAGTTTATCAACGTCGTTCCACAATCGACGGCACTCTTTGAAGACCGCCCGGGTCTTGTCCTGGAATCCCTGAGGCAGATCGTTCTTGAGCCCGCCGATCCGCACAAAGTTGACGGTGACCCGCGCTCCGCAAAGCATCTCGATTAAGTCCCAAACCAGTTCCCGCGCCTCCACAAAATAGAGAAAGGCCGTAAAGGCGCCCAATTCCAGCCCGCCGGCAGCGACATTGGTCAGATGATCGGCGATCCGTGACAATTCACAGGCGATAACACGGAGGTATTGGCACCTTTCGGGGACTTCGATACCGATGAGTTTTTCCACAGCCAGCGCATAGCCCACGTTGTTGATCAGGGGCGAGACGTAGTTGAGCCGATCGGTGTACGGAATCACCTGCTGCCAGGTACCGCTCTCACACATTTTCTCGAAACCCCGATGAAGGTAGCCGATATCCACCTTCATATCGACAATGTTCTCGCCATCGAGGGTTACCAGGAACTTCACCGTGCCATGGGTCACCGGATGCGAGGGACCCATGTTGATCACCATGTGTTCGGTATGCAGATCTTTCATTAAATCGGACATGTCTCGACAACAACCCGTTGGAGTGTTAATTAATGGGCCCGATCAAGGGCTGCCTCTTTTTAATGGGATAGTCCTTGCGCAAAGGATGGCCTTCAAACCCTTCGTACAAGAGGATCCTCCTCATTTCCGGATGCCCCTTGAAGGTTATCCCATACATGTCGAAGGCTTCCCGCTCGAACCAGTTGGCGCCGACCCATACCGGAACAATGGAATCGATTATGGCATCGGCCTCGGACACTCGAGCCTTGATCCTCACTCGCCTGTTGTGCCTCAAAGAAAAAAGGTGATAGACGACCTCGAAGCGTGGTTCTCGGCCCAAGTAATCCACCACAGTCAGGTCCATCATGAAGTTGTAGAGAAGCGCTTCGTCATCCCTCAGAAACGTGCATATCTCGAGGATGCTTTCCTTCTTCACGACCGCGGTATCATCACCACGGTGGGAATGGGTCTCGATGATCGCGCCGGGAAACCGATTGCTCAATTTCTTGATAGTTACGTTTGTTTCCATGAACCAAGGCTTTCTAAGGGTTCATTCCTGTTTCTTCAACATCGGAGTCACCGGCGCCGCCCCTCGTGGCCAATCCGACCAGCGTTCCTTGGCGACCTTCTCCTGCAGCTTCAGCAAGCCGTCCAACACCATTTCAGGCCGCGGCGGACACCCGGGCACGTACACATCCACCGGGATCAGGGTGTCGATTCCCTGCACCACCGAATAGTTGTTATAAAACCCACCCGATACCGCACACACCCCGAACGCGAACACCCATTTGGGCTCGGTCATCTGGTTGTAGACCTTGACCAAAATGGGAGCCTGCTTGTGGCTGATGGTGCCCACAACCATCAGAAGGTCGGCCTGGCGCGGTGAGAACCTGGGTAAGGCGGCGCCAAAGCGGTCCAGATCGTACTTCGGACCGGCCACCGACATGAATTCCATGCCGCAACACGCAGTAACGAAAGGATAGAGGAAGAAGGAATACTTCCTTCCCCAGTTGACAGCCGCCTGCAGCCTGGTCAGGATCGCACTGCCATCCAAAAGCCGCTCCGGCCCATCTGAAACCGTGCCGCCTGGGACGATCCTCCGAGAGGCACTTTCTTTGCCAAATGTTACTCCCATTCCAGCGCCCCCCTTCTCCACACGTAAACCAAGCCGATCGTCAGGACGGCGATGAAAATCATCATCTCGACGAAGCCGAACCAACCGAGGTCCTTAAACAACACCGCCCATGGATAAATAAAAACAGCTTCAATATCGAAGATGACAAAAAAGAGCGCCACAAGATAGAATTTTACGGAAAACCGCTGCTTCGAAGAAACGATCTGACTTTCACCGCACTCGAACGGCTCCATTTTTTCCGCGAAATACTTTTTGGGACCGATCAAGGAGGTGGCGACAATCATGCCCGCAGCCGTTGCCGCCGCCAGGAACAACATGATCAAGACAGGTATATATTCGCTCATTCCCTCAATCCGATTTCGAGCTCTTCCCAGTTATATCGACCTTCATCCCGCGCTTCTTCGGCTACACTTTCCTACCAGCAACAAAAACCCATTTCGTAAAGGTTGCCATATACTGGGTATAGGGACGATGGTCAAGAAATATTTCACGATGACCGGTGCATAAATATGCCACTCTCCGGCCCCGCGATCTTGGCCGGCCGTGTATGAACTTTTTTTTCGATCCCGGCTGGAAATCCTTCACCAAGTCATAGCAACCCGCTTTTGGGGGTCAGCAGTTTCCTAAGGGTTTGATTGTGGTCCGGCTGCCCGCTTGCCTAAATAATATAGAAATGCTGCTTCGCCCCCGACCACGGTCAGGCCGATAGCACCCACTTCTGTGGTTGTCAACAACGAACATGCGTCCGCAGGCCTGTTTTTGCCTTTCTCGGGCAGACTCCTTCGCATCGGGTCGCCGGAGCTTTTAAAAAATGAGTGGCGCTTTCTCAAACTGAGTGGGTAAGGAAGGCTAAAAGCAAAAAAAGATGAGGTTCTGCAGATGGAAGGTTTAGAGTCACTGTTTACCAAAGCGCTGGAACTGGAATCGCCATGGGAGATTACAATAATAGAGTTTAATGAAGGCAGGGCAGACATCAAGGTATTTGTCGATTTCCCAGGGAAAGCATTTTTTCGTGTCCTGCATGCGGGAAAGAGGTGAAGGCTTGCGGCACAACCGTAATTGGCCGCGAATGACCCGGCTCTGCTCTTTGACATTGCATTCGATGGTCAGCCGCCGATGGGGCGACATGATCTTGCGGATGGTTGCCCACGAGCGATGATCGCCTCAAAACCGCAACTTATATTCGATCATATACAGGATGTGGTAAGCCGGCACCGATATAAACAGATGGGCGTCGGCGCGCTTTTGGTTCTGTTAGATCACAACCGAATTCGATACGACAATTTTAGGCCGAAAACGGGCCCTGCGGCAAAAATTCCGGCAAGCCCGGGATAGTTTCTGCCTGCCTATCATGCCGAGAAAATGCCCCAGAAAGCTATGCATAATGAAAGCCGCCGACACTTTATAGCGTCGACGGCTTTCGCGGGAAGTGCTTTGATCGTCTTGCTTGACTGAAAAGCAGACCGCTATTGGGTTTTGACGAATTCGGTATGCAACGGTCGCTTGTTTATTTTGGCTAAAATAACGGCTACGATCAACAGACAGGCTGAAATATAGAATGCATAGTTAAGGCTGCCGGTCACATCCTTGATCCATCCACCGATGCGGGCCATGAAGAAGCCGAGACCCCAACCGAGGAATACGAGACCGTAGTTAAAGCCGAGGTTTTTGGGGCCGTAATAATCGCCGGTGAAAGCCGGCATCAACGCCAGACCACCGCCGTACTGCCAGTAGCCGACACCCACTAACACAAAAAGCAAGAACACATTCTGGCTGGCGACGATGGCAGGAATAAAAAACAGACAAAGCGCCGAGACGCCGCAGTTAAGCATATAGGCGTTCACGCGTCCGATCTTGTCCGAATACATACCGGTGCCGACCCGTCCGAGAGCGTTTATGAGCCCTCCGAAAGAAACCAACAGCCACGCATTTTCAATGAAAAAGGGAATTTTCTTGGCGGACGAGGCCAACAGCCCGGCGGCATTTGCAATGATCAGCAATCCGGACTGGGTGGTGAGTATGAACATGAAGACTAGCGCATAAAACTGCCATGTCTTGACCATGTCGCCGGCGACCCAATTATGTTTCGTAGAAGCGGCGGCCTGGGCAGCGGTTTGCGCCACCTTGGCAGCCGGCGGAACGTAACCGGCCGGGGGGACCTTCAGCAATTGCCCTGCGATGACGACAACGATCGCAAAAAAGATCCCCAAATAAATGAAACTTCCCGAAAGTCCAAAATGGGAGATCAAGTACTTGGCAAGCGGGCCGATATAAAGGGCCGCTCCGCCGTACCCGCCCACCACGAGACCGGCGATCAATCCTCTTCGGTGCGGCCCGAACCACTTCAGGGCTGCGGGTGTCGGTGCGGCATAACCGATTCCCATCCCGATACCGCCGAGAATCCCAAAACCGATGATCAAACCGGCATAGCTCTTCATGACGCCCGCCAGGATACACCCGACCGCCAGGCAAAGCCCACCCACGGTGGCGCCGAACTTCGGGCCGAGGCGGTCCTGAATTCGGCCGCCGGGTATCATGAAAAGTGCGAAAACGATAACACAGAGGGAAAACGGTGTCGCCGCCTGGGCGTTGGTCAAATAGGTCCAGCCGGCATTCATACCTTCCATGACTTGACCCGCCTTCTCAACACTGATCAATTCTTTGCTCCACATGCTCCAGGCATAGAGAATGCCTAGGCAGAGGTTGATGGCCGTGCCTGCAAATGTGGTGATCCACGCTTGCGTTGGTTCTTTTTCGAGTTGCTGTGCCATAATTTCATTTCTCCTTTTTAATTGTCAGAAACTCTTTTTGTTCTGTGAAGGCCGTTTCAGCCGACCAAGGACGGCACATTTTCTGGCATTTCCTTTGGCAATCCCTCTTCAATTGGCCACCCCGATAATTCCGCAGGCTTTTTTTTGATCGCCGGGGCTCGCCCTCCTCAACAGGCAGCCCCGGCAAAGAACATTTAGAAATCATCCGGTTCACCTTCAATCTTTCACCATCTTCTTGATTGCTTCCATGATCTCGGGGTTGGTCAGGGTCATCACGTTACCCACGTCGGTCTTGTTGGAGAGCGATCCGAGCACGCGACGCATGATCTCGCCTGAGCGGGTCTTGGTCATACCGGGCACGATCAGGACCTTGCACGGCTTGGCGATCGGCCCGATTTCGACGGACAGGGCCTAGCACATGCGCTTTTCCAGCTCCACGCTCGGATGGAATTCCGTCTTGAGAGCCACATACAGGTCGGGCTCCTTGCCCTCAACTGAACGGCAATTTCAGCTTCCGAAGTCTCGAAGATTTCTTTCTCGGCCATTTTCTCCTCCTTAAAGATTGTTGCTAGCAACGCCCCCGAAGGGTTACATGGAAAAAGACGGCTTAGCTCGATGGATCTGCCTTAAAGCTCGCCCGTAGATCGCTTGTGCGCCCATCGCTTCGCATCGGGTTTTCCCGATCCGGCTATCCGGCGATTTCTGCAAGCTCCCGACCGGCGCGACGGATTCCGCACAAGAACATAGCAAAAACCATGGCCAATTTTTCCTTGAGAAAATCTTTGTACGCATCGAAAATTCGCTTACCCTCCTCCCAGAGGACTATTCCCGAAAACAGTGACCGGTCGAATTCCTTGTTAAAAAAGACCCGCTTGGTCACCATGATGATCTACCGGCGTCGCCGCTCCCTTTCCCGCTCCCTGCGTTGCTGTATTCCCATAAAATTATGAATTCGATTTAGTTTTTTTATAGTTGCCTATCCGATAGAAATTATTTTGTCAAGTATCAACTGATAGGAGTCGCTTTTTTGTTGGCGAATTACATGCAGGACTGAATTGTGTTTTTCCATCATCTGCGCCCCAAGATATGGGAACCTGCAGTTGACAAGGCTTATAAATTTTTAATTATCCGAAGGTGAATGCGCTGTCAACCGGAATTTTATCAGCATGTTGTTGAAATTTTAGCCGAATTCCTTACGGTGAAGATTCCCAGATCCAGTCCATTCCGATGGGTGAGGAGCATTCATGGAAACGGCAATCGAATTTTATTTCAAGCTCATATGAGCCAATTGCAAAACGGTTTAAACCGATCATAGAAAATGATCGAAACAGGAATTGTTACCCATAATGGGCCTCATGAATGCTCCAAGATCTACCGATAGGCGTTCATCAACAAAA
>Ga0066636_10001107_pt1 | contig 16402 bp, 15 predicted proteins | sample CryGeyCG2014_080_2_FD_62736 | JGI IMG/M metagenome (GOLD analysis project Ga0066636, IMG submission 62736) | Groundwater microbial communities from aquifer - Crystal Geyser CG07_land_8/20/14_0.80 | ecosystem: Environmental > Aquatic > Deep subsurface > Groundwater | place: USA: Utah: Grand...
ACCCTCACTTTACCTATTCGTCAATTCGAATCTTCAGGAGCCATCGTTGAGTCGTTCGATCCAGCGATAAAGTCTTTCCCGATAACGGTAGGCGACAATCACCAAAAGGGCGCTGACGCACAGCATTCCCAGGAGGAGGCCATATTGCTTTTCGAACAAAAACGCCCCCTGAATACTTAACATCAGGGTGCCGGGAATGCGTCCGATGCCCGCCATGGCGATAAATACCTTAAAAGGAATGGACGTGACCCCGAGAAAGAGGCTGAGCAGATCCTTGGGAAAACCGGGAATCAAAAAGCAGATGAACACGACGATGGCGCCCTGGTGTCTGACAAAGGCATCGAACCAATTCAACTTCTTTTCGGGAATCGCCTTTCGGACGTATCGCTTTCCCAATAGCCGTCCGACGCCAAAGTTCAGGCATGACCCCAGTGTCAAGCCGATGCTGGAATAAATAAACCCTTTCAGCGACCCAAAAAGAAATCCCCCGATGAACCCGGTCGCCTCTCCCGGGATCGGCGCGAGGAGCACTTGCAGAATCTGAATCAGGATAAATACGGCAGGCCCCATGGGACCGAAACCGATTACAACGCGTTTGATCTCTTCCCGGTCCGCCAAAATCCGATACAGGACCGTCAGTTGATCCAACACGTATTCCCGGTATATATAGACTAGGGCGAGAAGAAAAGCGGCGGCCAGAATGAATATGACGAACCGTTTCAAAGCGCTTCTTTCCCCGCTCCGGTTTCGGTTAGTGAGGAAATTCCTAAGCCCCTCTCTCAGATCTTTTGAGTGCAGCGATCCCCGGTAACTCCTTTTCTTCCATCAGCTCTAAAAAGGCCCCGCCCCCTGTAGAGATGTATGAAATCCGTTGGGCAAGACCGCTTTTATAAACCGCCTCCCCGGTTTCCCCCCCGCCGACGACGGTCAGCGCATGGCATTGGGCCAGGCAATGCACCATGCCGAGGGTTCCCCTGCTGAACGCATCCAGTTCAAAAACGCCCATGGGGCCGTTCCAGACGATGGTCTTGGCATCATAAAGAGCCTGGGAGTACAGGGAAAGCGACGCCGGGCCGATGTCCAGGATCATCCACTCGGCCGGAACTTCCTGGACAGGAACCATGCGGATCGTCGCATCGGCAGTTGCACGATCAGCCGCAACCCCATCGACAGGCAAATAAAAGGGGATCCGTTTTTCGGCAGACCGGCGTATGATATCGGCGGCGACCGTCAGCATTTCCGGTTCTACTTTTGACCGTCCCACATCTTTTCCGCTTGCCGCCAGGAATGTGTTTGCCATCGCTCCGCCGAGAATGAGCTTGTCCACCCGTTCAAGAATTTTTTCTAAGGCTTTCAGCTTGGTGGATACCTTAGCCCCACCCACCACCGCCACAAAAGGCCGTTTAGGGTTCTTCAGAACCTGATCGGCATAGGTGATCTCTCGTTTTAAAAGGAAACCTGCCACGGACAGCGGCGCATGGCGGGTGATGGCGGAAACCGAGGCGTTAGCCCGATGGGAAACCGCAAAGGCATCATTGACATAAATATCGCACAGGGCGGCAAGGGACGCGGCAAACGCATCGTCGTCCTTTTCCTCCTCGGCGTGAAATCTCAGGTTCTCCAGGAGGAGGACCTGCCCTGTTTTGAGGCGGGCTACTTGTGTTTCCACCTCATAACCGATGCAGTCCGGCGCCATACCCACTTCCTGGCCAAGAATTCTGCTCAAATGCACCGCCACAGGCCGCAGGGAAAATTCAGGGGCTTTTTTCCCCTCGGGTCCTCCCAGATGAGAGGCCAGAATTACCCTGGCTTTCTTTTCTATAAGATACCGAAGTGTGGGGAGGACTTCACGGATTCTCAGATCATCCCTAACTTGAGATTGTTCGTTAAGCGGCACATTGAAATCCACCCGGACCAGGACCCTCTTTCCCGTCACATCGATTTCATCAATGGATTTCATATTGCTTCTCCTTCTTTTTATGATTTTGACTTTTTCTCCCGATGTCGCTTTTCCATCTCCTGCCGGAGAGATTTCTTCTTCGACCAACGCGCCCAGAAACCGATCACTCCGCATGAATAAGCCCGGTCCACCGTTTCTTCCCGAACGGTCAGGCCTTCCACTTGATCCATGGCGGACCTCAGGCACTCAACCCGGAAGATGCATGGAAAGCAGGACTCGGGAGTTTCCCGAAAGCCCTGGGATCCCATGGGAAAGACGCATTCGAGTTTGCCGAAGCAAAAGGGTCGCGCGCCTTTTCGATCGGTCATTGCTTTCTTCTCTCCCGATACATTTCCCGGTTAACGGGAACAAACCTGTTGCTCATATTCCCTTCGCATCTTCTCAATATGTCCCTCATCCGCAAAACTGAAATAGCGATTGTCCCCGATGATGATGTGATCATGAACTGCGATCCCCATGACCCGGCAGGCGAACATGAGTTGTCGGGTGACGGCAAAATCCTCCGTTGATGGCGCCGGGTCGCCGGAAGGATGGTTGTGTGCAAAAATGAGCGCGGCCGCCCGTTGATTCAACGCCGAAGCGACCACTTCCCTCGGGTAGACCTGGCTTGCAGTCAATGTTCCTTCGAAAAGGGTCTCAGCCGCAATGACCCGGTTTTTTGCATCCAAAAAAAAGACCTTAAAGGATTCCCGGCTCTTATCTCGAAGGGTATGATAGAGATATTCGAAAAGGGATCGGGAATTTGAAATGGGATCTTTATGGATAATCGCCTTTAAAAGGTACCGGTCCGCCACCGCCTTGATGAGTTTGATCCCGAAAAGATTTTTCGGGCCGATTCCGGGAATTGCGGAAAGCTCTGCGGGATGGGCTTCCAGCACCCCTTGCAGGGTTTTGAAATGCTGCAAGGCGGCTTTAGCCGGACCTTTGCAATCCCTTCGGGGGGTTGCCAGCGTCAAGAGTAACTCGATAACTTCATAGTCATGAAATCCGGAAAGTCCGGATCTTAAAAACTTTTCTCGCAGCCTTTCGCGATGCCCTTCCACCATGGAAGCGAGGTTATCCATGCTTTCGGCTCGATTACGCTTCATCCTTTTCCTGCTTGAGTTCTCGGGTCATGAGGCGATGCAACGCCTCGGAAGGCGATGCATCTTCATAGAGGATACGATACACCTCACCGCAAATGGGCATTTCCACACCCAGCCTCTCAGAAAGCTTATAGACCGAATTAGCGGTTTTTACCCCTTCAGCAACCATCCGCATCCCGGAAAGGATCTCTGAAAGCTTCATTCCCTCCCCGATCTTTTTCCCGACGGTGTGGTTCCGGCTCAGGTCTCCCGTGCAGGTCAGAATCAGATCCCCGACCCCCGCAAGCCCGGTGAAGGTGTCCGGGTCTGCTCCGAGGGCGCGCCCCAGTCGTCTCATTTCGGCAAGCCCCCGGGTGATCAGGGCCGCACGAGTATTCAATCCGAGATTCAATCCATCCACGATGCCGCTTGCGATGGCAATGACATTTTTCAATGCCCCGCACAGCTCGACCCCAACGACGTCATTGGAGGTGTAGACTCGAAAAAAGGGGGTAGCCAGAACATGCTGTACGAAAAAGGCTGTTTTTGGATCCGTGGAGGCAACGGTGGCTACCGAAGGGACCTGCCGCGCCACCTCGACAGCAAACGTGGGGCCCGAAAGGGCGGCGATACGATCCTTTGGCAGATGATTCAGGGATGCCTGCAGGACGGCGGACATGGTGAAATGGGTTTCATTTTCGATCCCCTTGGAAGCTGAAACGAAAAGGGTTTTTTCCTCAACGAAATCCGCCATCCGGCATGCCACATCCCTGAGAAAATGGGAAGGCACCACGACGACCACCACATCCTTTCCCTGTATTGCCTGACCCAAGTCATGGGTCGGCAACGCATTCCGAGACAACAGGACTCCGGGAAGGAAAACCCGATTTTCCCGGAATTGCCGTATCTGCTCCCGCACTTCAGCTTCGTAGATCCACCAATCGATCCGAAACCCTTTGAGAGCCAAAAGATTCGCGATGGCAGTTCCCCAGCTTCCACCCCCCACAACACCCACATGAATATCGGCAATCGGCAGATGCATGGCTTTCTCTCCGGGTTATTTCTCCAGGGCTTCGGAGATTCGAACCGCTGCGGTCAACCGCTCGCTAAGCTCCATGCCCATCAATTTGACCCCCTGAGTATTACGGCTAATGACCGAAACACCGTTGATAGGGGTCCGTATTAATCTCCCGGTATTGGTAATGAGCATGACTTCATCCGAATCGCTCACCAAGAGGATTGAGACCACCTTTCCGTTTCTGGTACTGGTCTTAATCGTTATCACCCCTTTTCCGCCGCGCCGCTGGACCGGATACTCGTCGATGGAAGTCCGTTTTCCGAATCCGTTTTCCGTGGCTGCAAACAGGGTCTGTCCATGACTGAGAACCTCCATCCCCACCATTCGATCGTCTTGTTCCAGTTCCATGCCGCGTACCCCCATGGAATTGCGTCCTGTAGGCCGGACGTCCGACTCGTGAAATCGGATCGATTTTCCTTTCGCCGATCCCAGAAAGACGTTATAGGTGCCGTCGGTAAGCCGTGCGGAAATGAGGGCATCCCCTTCGTCGAGAGTCATGGCGATGATGCCGCCGGAACGGGGTCGGCTGAAGGCCATCAGATCGGTCTTCTTGATCGTTCCCTTTTCGGTGGCCATGATTACGTAGCCCCCTTCCTTGAAGGAAGGCACCGAGAGTATGGTGCTCAACCTTTCCTCTTTACCCAGATTCAAAAGGTTGACGATGGCCTTTCCCCGGCTCATCCGACCGGCCTGAGGGATTTCGTAGACCTTGAGCCAGTAAGCCTTTCCCAAATTGGTGAAAAAGAGGAAGGTATGATGCGTGGACGCCACGAACAGAAGAGAGACGAAATCCTCTTCCTTCGTGCCCATGGCAGTCTTCCCTTTCCCGCCGCGCTGCTGACTGGTGTAAAGGGAAACCGGGTTTCTCTTGATGTAACCAGCGTTGGAGACGGTCACCACCATATCCTCTTCCACAATCGTGTCTTCGATGCTGATCTCCCTGGTTTCCTCCACGATCTCGGTCCGGCGGGCGTCTCCGAACTCTTCCCGGATCCTGAGAAGTTCCTCCTTGATGATGTCCAGGACGATCCGTTCGCTCCCCAGGATCTCCTTGAACCGTGCGATGTCTTTGAGCGTCGCCTCATAGTCCAGGAGGATTTTTTCCCTCTCGAGTCCGGTCAACCGCTGGAGGCGCATATCCAAAATCGCCTGGGCCTGGATGGCCGAAAGTGAGAAGCGCTCCATGAGCCCCTCCTTGGCCTCTTTGGGAGACGTGGAGCTCCGGATGAGGGCCACCACCGCGTCCAGATTATCCAGGGCGATCTTGAGCCCTTCGAGGATATGGGCCTTCTCTGTCGCCTTTGCCAGGTCGTATCGAGTGCGACGGATAATCACCGTTTTCCGGTGCCGGATAAAATGCTCCAGGAGCGCCTTTAATGTCAACAGCACCGGCTGGTTATCGACGATGGCCAGAAAAATGATCCCGAAGCTGGCTTCCATCTGGGTTTGCTTGTAGAGCTGATTGACCACCACCTCGGAGGTCTGTTCTTTTTTAAGCCCAATGGCGATCCGCATCCCTTCCCGATCCGATTCGTCCCGGATATAGCGGATGCCTTCGAGATGCTTGCTCTTCATCAGCTGGGCGATCTTTTCGATGAGCCTGGATTTGTTGATCTGATAGGGAAGTTCGGTGATGACGATAGTTTCGCTCTGGGTCCGCTTATCTTTTTCAACAACGGCCCTGGCCCGCATCCGGATGATCCCTCTTCCGGTCAGGTAGGCTTCCTTAATTCCGGAGGTCCCGTAAATCATGGCGGCGGTGGGAAAATCCGGCCCCGGAATGATCTTCAGGAGTTCCTCCGCGCCGGTATCGGGCCTGTCGATCACGACACAAAGGGCATCGATCACCTCCGTCAGGTTATGGGGCGGGATATTGGTGGCCATCCCCACGGCAATACCGGAGGATCCGTTGACCAGAAGAGCGGGTATAACGGCGGGAAGCACCGAGGGTTCCTTAAGGGATTCGTCGTAGTTGGGGACAAAATCCACCGTCTCTTTCTCCAAATCGGCCAGCATCTGGTGAGACAGGCGGGCCATTCGGACCTCCGTATACCGCATGGCGGCAGGCGGATCCCCGTCGATGGAACCGAAATTCCCCTGTCCATCGATGAGTGGATAGCGCATGGAAAAATCCTGTGCCATCCTGACCATGGTATCGTAAACCGCCACATCCCCGTGGGGATGGTACTTACCGATGACATCTCCGACGATCCGCGCGGATTTTTTATACGGCTTGTTCCAGTCATTCCCCAGCTCGCTCATGGCAAACAAGATCCGTCGATGCACCGGTTTAAACCCGTCCCGGACATCCGGCAGCGCCCTGCCGATAATCACGCTCATGGCATAATCGAGATACGATTTCTTCATCTCGCTCTCGATACTGACCTCAGGCGACCTCTCTTTTTGAAGCAAATCCATAGATATTACCTTTTCTTCATCCGCAGATTAACCCTGCTGTTGCAAAAGCCGAGGATACCCCAGATCCAAGGCGTCCAAGGGCGAAGCCGTAGTATTTTACTGCAAGCCCTTGGCAACGAAGGAGATGGGGCATTTTCGACTTTCCCTCCGGGTAAAAAACATGACAAATTTTAGTTTTAGAAGTCACCAAAAGTTTATTCGCGAACCATGCCTAAACGTATTCAAATGACCTGTTATCATTCTTTTTTCTATTCCTTGTCATGTTTTTTATGCATCTGCAGGGTTAATACTGCCATGTGAGCCCGACCGGGAAACATCGCCGGTCTATTTTTCCGAAATTTCTACCTGTTGCTGGTAGCTGGTATGGTAAATATCGGTCAGTGTAATAAATGCGGTGACGACCAGGGGACCGTAAATGATTCCTAAGATTCCGAAAAGCTTCAACCCGCCCATGATGGAAAGAAAAACTAAAAGGATGTGCATTTGCACCCTTTGACCCACCAGTTTGGGTTTCAGGACATTTTCAATCCCCAACGATAAAATGAGATATGCGATAATGAAAAAAACGGCTGCGGGGATCCGCCCGTTCAAAAAAAGATAGATGGAAGTCGGGATGAAAACGAGCCCGATTCCCAGAATGGGCAAAAAGGCCAGCATGGCCATGATCAATCCCCACAGGAAGGGCGATTTGAGTCCAAAGAGGGCAAAGATGATACCGCCGAAGAATCCCTGGACAATGCCGCTCAGGATGTTGATAACCAGGATGGCCCCGGCCATGTCTTTAAACTTCCGGATGATCTTTTGGTCCTGTTCGGCGGGTAGCGGCGATAAGTCGCCGATAAAAGAAATCATCCGATCTCCGTCTACCAGGAGGAAATACATGATGAGCAACATGAGAAAGAAATGTAATACAAACCTGAAGATATTGGAGGCGACGGCGCTTGCCTGCTCGTAAAGAAAAAGGCCCACGGACTTTCCGATTTCGGATATGGCCTTATTGAGTTCCTCGCCCGATACCGTATAGTCAAAACGGGAAAGAAGGAGATTGATCTGCTCCAAGATCCGGCTCTTCTCGAAAAGCGCGCGGATCTCTTCCTTGAGCACCGCGTTTTTTGCCATGATATAAAGGTCGTAGGCTTCCTTGGACAGAATCCCCACAAACAGGACAATGGGAATAAAAATAACAATGAACACCATGAAACAAATCAGAATGGAAGCCAGGGAAGCTCTCATTTTCTTTTTAAAAAGGACATAAACCGGGTTGAAAACCCCTGTCAGGACAGCCGCCAAAATGATGATGGAGATGAAAGGCCAGATCAGCCAGCCGAGCATGAAGATAGAAACTAGAAACAGCGCTAAAAAAAACCACAAGATGATGTCCTTGTTTCTCCGGTGATCCATCAATTTTCATGCCTTCCAAGTCGTTGCATCGGGAATATGGATCCTTTCATCGGCTTGAGAAAATTCCCCATCTTCATCTTTCCGGGGTCATAGGTGCCAGGATTCGGGGTTTCATCAACTTCCGGCTTCCCGAACCTCTCCGTCTGCAGAAAACGGAAATGATTGTCGCTGCCATCCCACTTGCCCCTTCCATGCCATGGGGTTGGATAGATTGTGGGATCGCCTCAAGGATGGAATTTGCTGAAGGCCGACCGGCCGTGCGTCACCGCTACCTACTAAAGAATGCGCCGGCAGTCAGCAGAAGAAGGATTTCATAGACAAGCACCGTCGGATAGCTGTTAAACAGCGCATAGACGATGCCCCCGCCAACAATGGCGGGAACGGCACAAAAAACCAAGATGCCCAGCTTCCTGCTCACATTCATTTGCCTGAACCTCCTGCTGTTAAGGGAAGCAGTTGCTTTCCCGGAAGTTACTCTGCTGATGCGGAAATTAACAAAGGGCCGCAGCGTCCCTTTTTATTCAATACGTTTAAGCCTAATGAACCCGTAAAAATTCATCAAGATCGGCGGCGAAAATTAAAACTCTCCCGCGTTTCACGGGATAATACACGAAAATCCTTAATGATGAGGCTTAGTTAACAAATACGCCACCATCAGGTTAGATACCGTACAATCCCCCGCCAAGCGGGTAGTCTATTTGAGAATCCCCCGTTACCCGCATTATCTTTTTTATCAAATTTCAAACCGCATGGCAAAGAAAATCGACCCCGTTATCCGATTTGGTCTCATCGCTCCAGGATCATGGCCATCCCCATGCCCCCGCCGATGCACATGGTCACCAGCCCGGTGGAGTACCCTTTGCGGACCATATGGTTCATACCGGTGACCACCTGCCTTGCTCCTGTGGCGCCGATGGGGTGTCCCAGGGAAATACCGCTTCCCAGTTCGTTGGGTTTTTCGGTTTGAATGCCCAATTCCCGCATACACCCGATGGCTTGGGCTGCAAATGCTTCATTGAGCTCGATCAGATCCACATCGGAAAGGGCCATACCGGCAATCTTTAAGGCTTTTTTTACGGCAGGAACCGGACCGAGTCCCATGTAAGCCGGATCCACTCCTCCTGAGGCAAAGGACTTGATCCGGACCACAGGTTCCAATTCGAGTTCCTTGGCCCGTTCGCCGCTCATCAGCAATACGGCTGCCGCCGCATCGTTGATTCCGGAGGCATTGCCTGCAGTTACCGTGCCGGCTTTGGAAAAGGCCGGCCGAAGCTTGGCCATCTTCTCCATGTCCGTCTCCATGGGTCGCTCATCAGTGTCAAAGACGATATCTTTTTTCCGGCCTTTAACGACCACAGGAACGATTTCTTGGGCGAAAAGACCCCCTTTGATCGCCTGGATGGCCCTGCGATGGCTGAGTACCCCCAGCTCATCCTGCTCGGTTCTGCTGATGTCGTAGGTTCTGGCAATATTCTCTGCCGTCATCCCCATGTGATAGCCGTAAAAAATTTCATAAAGGCCGTCGAAAACCATCAGGTCGAGGATCTCTCCGACACCGGTTAACTCCATCCGATGTCCCCATCGGGCTTTGGGAAGCGCCATGGGAACTGCACTCATATTCTCCTGACCCCCGGCGACCACCACATCGGCCTGCCCGGTCAGGATGGCCGAAGCCCCCAATGCGATGGATTTGAGGCCGCTGCCGCAAACCTTATTTATGGTAACCGCCGGAATTTCTTTCGGAAGGCCTGCATGGATCATGGCTTGTCGGGCTGGATTTTGCCCCATCCCGGCCTGGAGGACATTGCCCATGAGGACCTCGTCCACAACCACGGGCTTCAAACCTTCGTCCCATCCGCCATATTTCTTTTCCATCTCGGTGAGCGCCTCTTGTTTCCTTTTCCGGGGTGCCAAATCCAATACCCGGCTGTCGACAACCGGTTTGAGCCCTGCCCGCTTCAAAACATCACGGATCACCAGGGTGCCCAGTTCCACAGCAGACACTTCCTTTAAACTTCCGCCAAAAGCACCGATGGCCGTCCGGCATCCGCTGACAATCACCACGTCTCGCATGAATCTTTCTCCATTATCGATATTGAAATCGTCTCCCGTTCATTCTGTTTCGGGGGGGGAAACGATTTTTTTGTATCCATTTTTCTACATTTTATTGGGTTGGAATGTCAATCATGAACTCGATCCAAGGGGGGATCGCCGGTGCATCTGTCGGGTGATCTTAGAGTCGGGGTTTTCAATCTTCAAACGCCTTGCATATTGATCATACCTGACTTAGATTGGTGAAAACATAACCTATCAAATCCCAATCACATCCGGTCCAGATTCAATGGGTTGGGGCTTATGCTTGAAAATGAAAGGATAATACAGGATGACCCTATTCGATGATCTTCAGGAATCCGAACGCCGTTTCCTGGAACAGCTTATCATTCAAACCAACAGAGATCCTGCCGCCAAAGTCTCCATGTATGAAGTCGGTGAAAAAGTAAACCTGGATCGTCCCGCATCCAAGCATGTGGCAGAAATGCTCATTGGATTGGGTCTGGTGGAAATTCGGACCCTTTCCGGCGCCATCGGCATCACCTCCGACGGCATTGATATCGCCCAATCGTTACAGTGCCCTGGCGATCACCCGGTCCCGGGCGCCTTCGTCCTCGGCGACAAACGAATTCCGGATGAACCGATCCTCAAGGCGCTGGACATTCTTCTATGCACCCTTAAAAGCCGCATTCCGGACTTTGGTCTTAATTTCGAAGGGTTAAGCGAGTTAATGGCTGATATCAAAAGCATCGATGCCCAGCTGGCTTCCCCCAAACCCAAGACCGTGGTACTCCGTGGGTGTCTTGAATCCATCCAAGAGACTTTGTCGAGGATCGGGGAGCGTGACTTCATGACCCGAGTCAAGAGGTTTCTCGGTACTTAAAAGGATTCCTGATGCCCGACAACTACTCGAAGATCGTTCAGGAAAACATCAGGATGCTTTTTGAAAATCCTAAAGGAAAAAGTCTTGAATTTCAGGCTTTTGGGATGAATTGCGTCATCTATCCGGAAGGGATATTTCTTAAAGGAAAAAAGGAAGAGGGGGTCTTGGGAATTCTCATTTCTCTTTATGCCCTCCACGCCGGAAGTGAAGAGATGATCCTAGAACCCCTCAAAGCATTCAAAGACCTTCCCAACAGTTCACCCTTTGTGGCCGCCTTTGCTGCCCGGACCCAGCAGGTATTGGTCCCGCATGTGGAAGCTATCCGAAGGACCCGGGAATCCTTTCTAAAGCACCTCAGCGGATCCCCCGGTCCCCATGGGGCCGGAGGCGATTTTTCCTTTGTCCTGAAACCTTTCCCAAAAATCGCCTTATGCTACATCTTCTACCGTGCCGACGAGGATTTTCCGGCCTCGGCCACATGCCTCTTTTCCAATAATGCCCTCACCTTCGCCCCTATCGATGCCTTGGCCGACACCGCCGAATACACCTCCAGGGCCATCCTGGAGACCCTTCCCTGACCGGGATATTCATCGCTCCAGAAGTTGAATAGCGAAAAGCTGCACATGGCAACATGGATGGACGGCTGCTCAGAAGGACACCTTCTCCAACAGGCGATTTTACGCCTATAACTCTCTGTCTCACTTAAGAAAAGAAGATCGAACGGATGGCTGCATACGAGGTGAAGACTCCGAAGATGATGAAAACGGCGCCCGCTATCAGTTTGAAATAACTTTGAGGAATGAATCGAGTGACTACATTCCCCAATACCGTGGCAATGAGCGCACTGATCACCAGGGCGGCGGCGGATCCGAGGAAAACCGAAAGTCTCGAAGACTCGCAGTCGGCGGAAAGGCAGAATGTGGCCACCTGGGTTTTATCTCCAAGCTCTGCCAGGAAAATCATGATGAAGGTGGTCATCATCAATTTGAAATCCATTGAGTCCTCCCATTTATCCTGATATCGATCCGTTAAAGAGCACGAAGCCATTCCGGTTTCAAGGGAACAGCGCCTTCGAGCGCCTGGTCGATGAGAGCAAGTGTCGCCGCCTTGTCTCTGGGCAGCCGAGCCTTGATGGGAAGATAATTGGAGGCATGATTGGCATGAAACAGCCCCCTTGAAAGATCGGTGTGAGCGAAAAGCGCTCTGAGTTCCCCGAGTATTTCCAGGGGAGACAATAGATCAAACCTGCCCGAGACATAGTCTTCATACAAGGGAGTCCCCGGGATGAGCATCAGGCTCAGGGCCCCCACATAGTCCGGTTCCATAGTCGATAGCACCTTGCCGGTCGCCTCGGCGTGAACGGCGGAGCGCTCTCTGCCTGCAATCCCGAGGAGAACCGTGACGGATAGTTTGATTCCCGCAGCCTTGACCTTTCTTCCCATTTCGATCATCCGCTGGGCATTTGCTCCCTTGTTGATCCTTTGGAGAGTCACGTCATCCCCTGTTTCCAAGCCCATATATAAAATTCCGAGACCCTCGGCCCGCAAGGCGACAAGCTCCTCCAGGGTTTTCATGCCGATACCCTTGGCGTTGGCATAGGCCCCCACACGTTTCACCCAGGGCAATTGGCGGCGAATTTCCTGTAAAATGCGTTTCAGGCGTTTCTGCGGGATAATGAGGGCGTCGCCGTCGCATAAAAAGACCCGGCGCTGACGCAGGCAGTATCGCGCGGCAAAAGCGATATCCTCCATGATGACCGCATCGTCTTTGATCTTAAAACGCTCACCCCGGTACGTCCCGCAAAAGGTGCATTTATTGCGGGAACATCCCACGGTCACCTGGAGCAAAATACTGTCGGCCTCGCTGGGAGGCCGGATGATATTGCCTTCATAATGCATGGGTTTCTTTCCTTTCAAGGGTATTAAATATAACTTGAGGCACCGTCATCTGCAACCCTTGCGCGATATTTTGTTCCGCCATTGATGCGGATCGTCGGGTCAGATAACTTTTCCGCAGGGGATTCCCGGCGTTTTTTCTTGACATATCCGGTCCCGATCGTATTTAATCGTACTTCTTTTTCATGTTTTATACCCAAGGCAAATTTACACCGCAGGACACCTCGATGAAAAGATCAGATTCATGGAAACGAAAAAAGTAAGTATCGAGGACTTGGGTGCGGTGGCTGTTTTGCGCCTTTCAAACGGCGTGACCAACGCCATCGGCCCTGAGTTGGTGGAAACGCTTTCGCAGACCTTAGGCTACGTCAAAAAATCCTATGGAGGAACGGTACTTGCGGGAGGAAGCAAATTTTTCTCCATCGGGTTGGACCTCCCGAACTTGCTCCCCCTAAACCAAGCCCAGATGCGAGATTTCTGGTATGCCTTTGATCGCGTCGTCCTGGATCTTTTTACTCTGCCGCTTCCCACGGCCTGCGCCATCTGCGGACATGCCGTGGCCGGCGGCACTATCCTCGCCCTGGCCTGCGACTTTCGGTTCGCTTGTTCCGGAAGAGTCTTTGTCGGGTTAAACGAGGTCAGGTTAGGCCTTCCGGTCCCTTACCTGGCCGATCTCATGCTCAGGCAGGCGGCCGGGAATCGCGCCGCAACAAAACTCCTCTATTTCGGAGAGCTTGTGGAGTCGGAAACGGCTTACTCGATGGGGGTCATCGACGGAGTATTCCCGAAGACCGACGTGGAAAAAATTGCGTTGGAAAAGATTTCTCAACTGAGCCATGATCCCAAAGAAGCGTTTGCGGCCATCAAGCGCAACCGTGTAGAAGCGGTGTGTGAACGTTTTGAAAAGTATTCAAAAGACAAAATCGATCAACTCCTTAAACTGTGGTTCAGCCCTAAAGTGCAAACCCTCTTGGAAGAAGCGGCCAAAAAGTTTTAATACGGCAAGGCGGAGTTCAATGAGTATCGCACCGCACCCCGCGTTTAAAAAGTGATCTAAAAAACCATGATCAGCCTGGCAGTCCAACCCCTATCTCGATCCGAGAAACTCAAAAACCGGTGCCTTTCCTGTGGAACCATGGAAAATATGGGGCGGCGAAAATACTGTTCTTTGCATTGCCGGCAGCGGTTAAAGCAGATGCTCACCATGCGGACCGGACTTCTCCGGGCTTTGAACACCCGCTATGCCACCTTCTACTTTACCGATTCCACGCTGGTATTGGATATCCTGACCCACCATTCCGACACGCTGTTCAGCTTTTTCTACCCGCGCCATGGGGATACCAAACCGGCCGAGGATTTCTGTCACATGGCCAATGCCCTGGGAAATACCTGGTGGGCGGAAAAACGGCGAACCCAAAAACGATATCTGGCATCGAGACACCTTTTGGAGATCGCCAAAAAAAACCATGTGCCCTGTGATACAGTCAAGCCGTTTACGACCCGGCATCCAACACGTATCAACAAATCCATCACCTATCTCCGGATGAAGCCCTCGGAACTCAGTGATCCGGATTTTAGGCAAAAAATCAAAGTCGCGTACCGCCGTCAAGCCAAAAAGCACCACCCCGACAGCGGCGGCTACGCCGCCCTATTCCGAAAAATCCACCAGGCCTACCTAGATCTCGTCGAATGGTCGGATAAACCCACCTTCACCAGCCGCCGCGGATTCCCGGACAAGTGGTTTTACGACGGGGAAACCGATCGTTGGGTTCAGCCCACCGCATTCCGGCAAAGCATTCCGATGCCCAGAAGTCGGTGACGTTCGGACCTGAGCAACAGGAGACTAACGATTATTTCTTGCCTGTGATTTCCCCTTTCGGGATTATGGAGCTTCCAGCCGTCGGGGACTTTCCGGGTGCCTTTTGATGGCGCGATGATCCAGGTATCGTGGATCCATCACAATTCCCGTGCGTCGCATGCCCAGATCCCTCCCGATTTTTTTCACGAAATCCGCGCTCAATTGAATTTAAAACCGTTGACGCCTTCGGCAGACACCAATTCCCCGGTGAAGCTTCCCACGATGACCTTGCTCCTGATCTTGACAGGAATCCGATGTGAATCATCCGTAAGCCAAACCTCGATTCTGGCGCCAGGGCTCTGCTCGAAAACGCCCCGTACTTCTTTGCATTCCGGTTCGAACAGAATTGAATCCACCATCTTATTCCCCATACGGACCTTTTCACGCCGGACCACGATCCCTTTCCCGATGACGCATCGCTTGCCGTCGGTGACCCACTGCTTAATTACCGCCCCCGGGACCATTTCCTTTAACCTGGCAAAATAAAAGACGGAAAGCGGGTCAAATGTGCCGGGTTGAATCGGAATCGGCGGGCGTTTTTCCCCATAGTTGACGTGCTGTGCCTCATTTTTTTTCCAGTCGAAATAGATGGTGATGTCCCGCCGGGTGGACCCTTCCTGCTGCTCTTGCCGATAATGCAAGGACCGGGTCATCCCGGTTTCTGTATAAGCATCGATTTGATCCCGCACCTTATAAAACGCGTCCACGAAGGCATTGCTTTTAGCGCGGGCCGAGAAATGATAGACCTGAACCCCATCCCGGGTCGTCAAAGGCTTCACTTCCAGGGTGGCTTCTCCCACCGGGATGATGCCCCATCTCAGGTGAAACGTCAGTCTCTCGCCGGGTGAAAAAGGGGCCATGTTCGGTGCCGGCATGGCGGAAAAACCGGCCTGGGGCGATAAAAACCCCAGCAAAAAAAGAAAAACCAGAAGAAATGCGGACTTTTTGGGTCGCATCCGGGAAGCGGTTTCCTCTTGGTGCCGGATAGGGTTGGGGGATACAACAGTTATCGGTTGAGTGCACATTGAAAAAACCTTCATTCCTTAAGAGGTTAATGCATCCACCTTTTGGATTCGAGGAATAGCATGATAATATTTAGATGATATAATTTACCACGACACAGATGCTTTCACAACATGCTTGTGGAGACCTGTTGCCATCTGGGCCTTGCAAATGGTTTTAAGGGGAGATACTATATTGATATCGGCAGGTTAGATCAGAGCAGGAACCACAGCTACTTTTGAATTATTTGATCGGGTTTGTTTCTGCCGCGAAGCAGCTTTCTTGGACCATTGCTTTAATATTTGCAGCTGCACTGACGTTCCATGACCAATGCCATCGCCGTGACCCACCCGGGAGTCAAAGGGGCGATCAGCGCTTAATGCGTCGACAACTTTTTCTCGAAAGGAGAGTACATCCATGGTCGAGCAAGCCGAAGATATTCTACAGGCCATGAAAAAGGCCCGGCAGTTCTTTAAAATGCCCAAGCTGCAGCCCAAGATTGCGCGCGGCATCCGCATCGGCATCGTGGCGCTGATCATCCTGCTAGTGGTCTTCAACACGCTGTTCGTCTATGTGCAACCCAACGAGTTCGGCATAAAGGTGGTGCGAATCGGCATCAACCGCGGCGTGCAAAAGGACGCCTATACCGCCGGACTGCACTGGGTGTTTCCAGGTCTGCAGGAGATACACCGCATGCCGCGGGACATGCAGGTGCTGGAGCTGACCGAGTCGCCGACCACGGCGGCCACCACGGCGCGCAAGGACCGCGCCGCGCACATCCAGACCTCGGA
>Ga0066636_10001110_pt1 | contig 16385 bp, 6 predicted proteins | sample CryGeyCG2014_080_2_FD_62736 | JGI IMG/M metagenome (GOLD analysis project Ga0066636, IMG submission 62736) | Groundwater microbial communities from aquifer - Crystal Geyser CG07_land_8/20/14_0.80 | ecosystem: Environmental > Aquatic > Deep subsurface > Groundwater | place: USA: Utah: Grand...
AATGATGATGTTTTTGATGAAAACATCTGTTGAACACCTGCTATCAAAAGAAACATTAACTCCTGAGGACATTGAAAAAGAGGTTGATTTCCTGCAGAAAGCCCTAGGGGATGCAAGGAAAACAGGAAAAATAGATATTGCTACCTTTCTGGGTGTTGGTCCTATACTAACCAGCCTGCGTATGATTGGTAGTATGATGAGATACTGGAAACCAGAGGCCAGATACAACATGGAGCGGGCGGTGGATGAACTCAGGAAAATCCACACGAGAGTGTTGGAGGTTGAGCAGAAATATCCAGGGATTGAGGAAATCATTGAGGAATACAGAAAGAAAGGGTTTGAAAATAAAAGAAGGATTAGCAGGCAGGTGCATTTCAGGGAGCCCAAGCATAGGAAAAGGGTGCAGAAAAACTACATGCACAGGCAATATTTTTAATACCATTAAAGCCTATGTAGGAAATGAAAAAAATGGGGTTCGAATATAATGAGTTCGGATGTGAACGAGTTAGATGAAATTGACGCTAAAAAAAATGCAGAGGGAGTAAGAAGACCTGCCTCTGAATCTAAAAACGAAGAAGAACTCAAAACTAATGAGCGTTATTCAAGTAGAATTTCCGGAGTACTTTCGTGTATACCTGAAACAAAGATAATCTTAACAGAATTGGCTGCAGGAAGTACCTACAAGGACATCGAGAAAAAAGTACTAGTTGATAATATACTGGATAAACGCACCTCGAGGAGTCGAGAAAAAGTTTTGTCTGCCGTAAAACTAAGATTCCTTTCAAATCCTTATATAAAATTGAAGCCTTGGATTAAATTTGTTACTTCGGGAATAAGCGAGAACTCCAAGAATCTTGCCATCTATTACCATCTTTGTAAATCCGAAAAAATTGTATATGATTTGACAACAAAATTTCTATATGAGAAATTTCTAGATGGACGGCTAAGAGTTTCAAAAAATGAGGTACTTGATTTTCTCAATAACCAAAAAAAGAGTCATCTCGAAATGAAAAAATGGACGCCTATGACTACGGAGAGAGTTGTTGAACACTATCTGGCGATGTTAAAAGATTTTGGATTTCTGAAGGGCAGTAAGAGAAAAGAGTTCAATGTTGGTTACACCCCTCTTGAAGTCATTATGTATGTTGTTTTTTGCCTCCTAGATGAGGGAAAAAACATTAAACAGATTTTAAAGTCAGAGGATTTCAAGCTTTTCTTTATAGATAATAAAGATGAGATTGTTCGTTATTTAGAAGATGCTGCTAGAAAAGGAATAGTTGATTTCAAATATCGAGAGGGCGTTTATGAGTTGAATACTAGAGGCAAGGGATTAGAGGGATACGTAGATGAAATTACAAGAAAAATTTGAATTCTTGGAAGATTTGCTGCTCAATAAACGAGAATCAATTGGACTCCACACGGGTGTTCCATTCATAATGCTTGTATATGATCCAAAAAAGGAAATCGAGTGCGGAGAGGAAATTAAAAACACCGAGGAGAAACTTATATCGCGTAACCTCAATGTCTTAACATTACCGATTAATAAATTCATATTTGAATATTTGAAAAAAGAAGGCAAGTTAGAAGAAGTTTTTGAGCGTGAAAAAGAATCACCAGTTGAGGTGAGAGAAGAGTTATTCAATATCTGCAAGTATCATCTTAAGGACTATGTGCTTGAAAAGATCGCATCAATAAAACCAGACATTGTTTTTGTGACTAATGTAGCAAGCTTTTATCCATATTATCGCGTTTCGAGTATGTTCTATACGCTGGAAAATGACATTAAAGTTCCATTTGTAGTGTTTTATCCAGGAGAGGTGAAGGAAGATGGTAAATTATACTTTATGGGAGAGTTGGCGAGCAGCGAGTATTACAGGGCTTGGATAATATAGGGAGGAGAAAAAAATGTTGATAAAAGATATTTTTGTCCATCCGATTGGGCGCGATATTGAGCCTGTGATTAAAATAGAGGATGAGCGAAACATAGCTCAAGAGCTTGAGGAATACGTAGTAACAGAAAAAATAGAGGAAAATCTACTGAAATTTCTTGAGAATTTCAATGAAACTGCATTAAAAGAAAACGACAAAGTCGGAGTCTGGATCTCGGGCTTCTTTGGCTCTGGCAAATCACACTTCGCAAAAATATTGGGTTACTTACTTGAGAACAAAAAGGTTGGAAATAGAACTGCAATTGAAATCTTTGAAGAAAGAATCAAAGGTCTGGAAAACGAAAGCGAGATCAAAGCGCTGTTGCACGAATTGAGAACTCGACTTAAATCGCATGTTATAATGTTCCAGATAAAATCCGAGCATGACCAACTTGCGAAGGAAAAGAGCATATCCGCTCCTATGTACAAGCAATTCCTCAAGCATCAGGGATTAAGCGAGGATATACATATCGCTGAACTCGAGCAAGAGCTCATAAATGAGGGAAAATTTGAGGCATTTAAAAAGAAGATTAAGGAAATTAAAGGTAAAGATTGGGAAGAGTTGAGAAAATCCAAGCTATTCTCGAAGAAGTCAATTGGTCGCGCGCTCTATGGAATATCCCCTAGTGAATTTAAATCCGAAGACGACGCGATCAAGGAGTTTGAAGCGCTGGAGAAAAAGATAGAACTCAGTGTTTCAATGCTGACTGCCAAAATTGTTGAATACATAAAGCAACTGGGAAAATCCATGGGAGAACTCTCACCCCACATGGTATTTGTGATAGATGAAATGGGTCAGTATATAGGAGACGATAACAATCTATTACTCGAGCTGCAATCTATTGTTGAGCAATTTGGAATTAAGGGAAGAGGTAAAATATGGATATTGATTACCTCCCAAGAAAAGCTTGACGAGCTTATCGAGGGAGTTAAAGGTATGGTATTAGACTATAACAAAATAATGGATAGATTCGATACAAAATTACATCTAACCTCTGAAAATACAGTCCGAGTACTAGAGGAAAGGATTCTCAAAAAGAAAGAACAAGTTAGTCCAAAATTATCTGAGATGTATTCCAAATATGCAGGCGTGATTTCATATGCTTCTAAAATGGATGGTGCGAATAGGCCAATTGTAGAGTGCTGTGAAGACACCTTTAACTCAGCCTATCCATTCCTCCCCTATCAACTTGAAATAACCCAGCAAATATTCGCCAATATAAGGCAAAAAGAAGCGGGCTACGTACAGCGAATAACTGGCACTGAGCGCAGTATGCTCGGAGTTACGCAGAGCGTAATTAAAAGTTCAGCCACTGGAATTAAGGACTCACTTCTTGGTAGAATTGTTACTTTCCACGAAATCTTTGATCAAATAATAACAGACATCCCACCCAACACAGTTAAGGAGATAAATAGCGTTCAAATCAAATTACAAGAAGACCCTAAAGTAGTAAAGAATACGTTAAAGACCCTCTATTTGCTTCAGCAAATTGAGTGGATACCTAAGACCCATAAAAACATCGCAAAGGCAATGATAGGTGATGTCGAGATAAATACCATTGAATTTGAAACACTTGTTGAATCCGCTCTCGAAGAACTGGTAAAGGCTAGATATGTGATTTGCGAAAATGGTCAGTATGAATATATCTCTGGCTCCAAGAAGCAAATCGAGGATGAAATATCCAGAGAACCAGTGAAAAAACACGATGAAAAAAAGTTTGCAAAAGAACTACTCAAAAGTATAATCTCGATAGGCAGGGTTAACTACGAGGGCATAAGGTACTTCGATATTAAGGTATATGGGGATGACGAGGAATTCACAACAGCAGGTGAGATACTTGCAAGGGTGTATTCCCCACTGTATGTTGAATATGGAAATCTCGATAAAGATCAAATACTTAGCGAGAGCTTCAAAAGCCCTGATACCGTTTACTGGCTGCCAGACCCAGAGGTCAACATTACCACTGATATTTCAAAATACATCAGGACCAAAAATGTTTTAGAGCGTAGAGAGAAAAATGTGCAGAAAAGTGCTGAGGAAATAGCGATTCTAAGAGAAAAGAACCTCACTCAAGGCATCTTGAAGGAAAATATTGAGAAGACTTTGAAAAAAGCGTTGCTCTCTGGTACAATTATAAACGAGGGCAGTGAAGAAAGCCTTGATGGCAAAGCCGAAATTAAAACAGTAATGGAGAGGGAGATCGGGAAGGTAATTCCCCTTATCTATCCCAGATTTAGCGATGCTAAAGTTAAGGTTAACGAGAAGAGCATAAAAGAGATACTCACCTGTAGCACTCAAGACCTATACCAGATAGAGAAAGACCTCGATATGTTTGATGAAAAAGGGAACATCAAACTCCACGGCAAGGTGGTAAACGATGTTTTCTCAAAGATCAAACAAGTCTGCGATAAAGGTGAAATACTCACGGGTACCGAGCTAATGAAAGCCTTTGATTTGAAGACATATGGATGGGACTCCACTCTGGTAAGAATTGTGACCACCGCGCTATTCAGAAGCGGCTTCATTTACCTCAAATTCGATGGAAGGGATTACATAGACTATAAGAAACCAGAGGTTGCAGATCTCCTAACTAATTATCCCAAATTCAAAAAGGCAGTTCTATGCTACGAAGAAGAGGAGGCAATCCCTCTCTCTGAGAGGAAAGAAATACAGCAGCACTTGAATATAATATTCAATGTAAAATCAGATGACACAATTAATTCTCTATCCCAAAATATCGAAGAACAATTAACCGAAATGAAAAGCAGCTTTGAAAAGCAAGAAATTTACTGGGAGCAGAACGGGATAAAATTAAAGGACATTTTCTATGACATTGAAGGCCTCTGTAACGCTGTATTGAGCCAAGCCAAGATGACCAAAAAATTGAAGGAATTCCTTAAAAACGTGGATAAAATAAAGCAAGCATATGAATATCAAAACAAAGTCCAGAAATTCATTGATAGCGATGACAGCAAACCACTCCCGATAGTGAAAACTCTTCCGGCCTCAATTTCAATAAGTTCGATTGAAATCGATAAAAGCAACTATGAAACTCACGTTGGTGAAATTAGCGCCATAATTACTAAGAAAGAAATCATTGAAAAATGGCCAACCATCCTGCAGAACTACAATAAAGCACTGGAGAAATATAAAGAAATATACGAATCCCTTCACGAAAAGCGACATGAAATTTACAGCAAGATGAAAGAAGAAATCTCCTTAGACCCACATTTTAAATCCCAGATTAAAGCAGACACCTTTGACTCAATAAAAACTTATCTCTGCAAAGAAGCAAAATGGGAGCCCAGCGTTTTGAAATGCAGTGCCTGCAACTTTAATCTCTCAGAACTCGATAATCACCTCCTATCTGAAACGCAGAGGAAGGAGATGATACTGGTTAAATTAATTAAACCAACAGTTGGAGAAAAACAAACCACGCTTAACTTAAAAGCAGCCAGCAAGAAGACAGTATTAAGGAATGAAGAAGACCTGGAAGAGGCAGTTGATAACATAAAGAAAAAAGTGAAATCTCATCTTGAAAAAGGCGAGACCGTGATATTGCAATGAGGTTGATAGAGTGGAAAAGGAGAACAAGACCAAAATCAAGAACCTCGTGTTAAGGCTCAGAGAGGACTTCGAGAAAGAAATCGACAATGGCCTCAACAAACACGGCATATATGTTGACAAGGAATGGAAGGACGGCAGATCTCTAACACATTTATCCAAGCAAGAACTTGAAAATCGAAATAGAATAGCAGCATTTATCAAAAGACAGGAAACCGCAGGAACAACTAGGGCAGAGGCTACAAGGGAATTCATCAAAGAAGCCAGCTACACTTGGATAAACCGCCTCCTTGGCTTGAAATGCATGGAAGTAAGAGGACTGCTCGATGAAGAAGTGATAACAACGCGGAGCGAATATGGCGGGAGAAGCCTGCGCCATAGAAACTTCCTCGAAGAACACTCGGAGTTCGCGAACGCCCCTGACGATGGCTTAATCGCCTGTTTCTTCGAAGTATTCAAAGAAATAACCGAGGAAATCAAAGTCCTCTTTGATACCAATAGTGAATACAGCTTAATATTACCCAGATATGCATTTCTAAAGCAAGCAATCGACCTGATAAACAGTTCCATAGACTACTACACCTATAAAGAAGATGAATTTCTGGGATGGGTTTATCAATATTTTCAGACCAAAGAAAAGGACAGAATCTTCGAAAATGTCTATAAGAAAAAGAAGAAGATTTCTGGTAGCGATATCATACCCGCAACCTCACTTTACACTGAGAAATACATGGTACGATTCTTAGTTGAAAATTCGCTTGGTGCTATCTGGATGGAAATGTATCCCGATTCGCAGTTAAATCGAAACTGGGAATACTTCGTTAAAGACCCCAACAATACAACTCGCGAGAAAAAACCGGTAAAAGAAATAAAAATCTTAGATCCAGCATGTGGCAGCGGGCACTTCTTATTATATGCATTTGATTTGTTTTATCAGATGTATAAAGAAGAAGGTATAGTGCCTGAAAAAGAAATAATAGATTACATTCTTAAATACAATCTTCATGGTATTGACATTGATTTACGCTCAGTGCAACTCTCTGCGCTCGGCTTATGGATGAAAGCAAAAAGCAAAAATCCTGATATTAAAATAAACCAGATGAATTTAGTCGCTGCGAATGCGGTTATGGTAAATGGTGATAGACTAACAGAATTTCTTGAAGTGTTTGGTACTGATGAGTTAGCTAAAGAGTTGGTAAAAACTATTTGGCGTGGGTTGCAAAATATAAGAGAATTGGGCTCATTACTCAAAGTTGAGGAGCAAATCGATGAGGTTATTGAACGGAACAAAAAGCAGATGCGAGTTGATCTCTATGGCAGAGAGGAAGCATTCACATGGGAGCGATGGAAACAGCGAATTATGGATAAATTAAGAAACTATATGGATAAAGCAATGCAATTTGCAGATATCAATAAAGAGATGTTTGCGAACGAGACCATTAAAGGATTGAATTTTATTGATTTAATCTCTCAGAAATATGATGTGGTGGCGACGAATCCACCGTATATGCATAAAAGAAATATGAACTCTGGACTAAAAGAACTCATAAAAAGGCGTTATTATGGAAGTGATTTGGATTTATATTCAGCGTTTATTGATCGCAATCTTCAGTTAATTGGGAATGATGGTTTTGTTGCAATGATAACACAACAAACTTTTATGTTTATCAAAAAATATGAGAAGCTAAGGAAAAAATTATTTGAAAGCTATTTTTTTAGAACTATGGCTCATTTAGGACCGCATGCTTTTGAGGATATAAGCGGGGAAAAAGTTAATACGACAATGTTTATTTTGTCAAACAAAAAATATGGAAACGGTGTTTATTTTAAATTAACTGATGATTTAGATAAATCCTCTGCTTTGTTACTTAATAATAAGGGAAAAAGTGAGGATAAGTATGTCGTAACTTTTGAGACGTTTAAGCATATAGGTGGGTATCCCTTTATATATTGGATAAATAACAATATCCGAGATTTATTTATTAATCTGAATCCATTAGACGATTATTCAGAAATAAAACAAGGTCTCGCTACTGGAGATAATAATAAGTATCTTAGATTCTTTTGGGAAATCAATGAATCAAATTCAAAATTAAAATGGAGACCTTATGCAAAGGGTGGAAAATTTAATAAATGGTTTACAAATATTGATCTTATCATAAATTGGGATAAAAGTGCAATCAATCAATATAGGAAAACACAATTTGCCCAGATTTATGTAAGCAAAAATGCTGATCGATATTTATCCCAAGATTGTCTGACTTATACGATGATTGGCGGTAAATCCGTTAGTATGAGATTTCTTGGAAAAGGTAGTGTAACTGATGTTAGTGGTTCTTCTATTTTTTCTACTGAATATTCTTTAAACTATTTAATAGGTTTTTTAAATTCGAAACTAGATAGTTTTATATTAAGCTTCTTGAATCCTACATTGAGTTTTCAGGTTGGTGATTTAAAAAGAATACCGTTTTACGAACCGCCTTCCCAAACCGAACAAACTGTTTCCCTCCTTGCCAATGACTGCATTTCAATCAAAAAATCCATCCTGCAATTCATCATAAACGATCGTGAGTACAAATGGACTGCAATCCAATACGCGAATTTTGTTAGTCCTAACGAGACTAAAATTGAAAAACTTTACAAAATTTACCTTAACCATATTGAGGAAGAGTATGTCAAGCTCTACACCTACGAAGCGATGATCGATAAGGAAATCTTCGCTCTCTACGAGATCGAAGGGGATGATTTAGAGCAGATTCTGAGGGAGCAGGGCACACCTGCAGGTTATTTCCCGATAATTGAAGGATATGAGCTATCCCCAAATGATATGCTTCCTGAGGTGAAGGAGTATATTAAGGGTTTGGAGAGGAAGGAGCTATCAGCCGATGAGCTGAACAAGGTTGGTGAGAAGCTGAAGGAACTCTATGAGAGCAGTAAAACTCTTGAAGAGATTTCTATTGAGCTCCAGATAAACCCGTTTTCGATTGCGGCGATGAGAAAAGAAGCTGATTTAATAAATACAAAGGATTTGAAGCACGAGGTTGAAAATCTGCTCACATATTATATTCTTGAGGAATTGAAGAAGGATAAAGACGGAATTATCCCAATTACTGATAATACTGCTGAGACGCCACTCGCAAAGCGCTTGATTGACTACTTGGAAAAGATGTTTGGAGAAGAAAATATTGAGAACGTTCTAGCTGAGATCAAGGAGATTTTGGACAAGGATTTGGATAGCTGGCTCTCCATGGATTTCTTCGGGAAACATGTGAGTCAGTATAAGAAGAGACCGATTATCTGGCATCTGCATAGCCGAGAGAAGAGCTTTGAGTGCTTGCTATATTATCACAGGGTCGATGCAGATATGCTGCAAAAACTCAAGAACATTTATCTCTCGAAGGCACTGGAAATCAACAGATACAGACTTGGGGAACAAAAAGAGGTGCTCAACACAGCAGAGGGAAAAGGGAAGCAGAGCATCTATACAGAGATAGAAAGATTAGAGGCTGCTATTGAAAACCTAGAAGACCTAGACAAGAGAATTGAGTCCATTCTAAGAAAGGGATATAACCCAGTGATTGACGATGGGGTTATGGTAAACATCGCACCATTGCAAGAGGCAGAAGTGCTCTCAAGGGATATTCTATCCAAATCCGAAATGGAAAAGGCATTTGAACTGGCAGATGAGATGAGGAGGGAGAGAGAATGATAATCACTTGGCTGAAAGAGGAAATTGAATCATATTTTAAGGCTTCGCCATATTGTAAAGTCATTCTCCTGTTTGACCCAATGAAAGATTATGAGAAGCTAATTGACCACTTATCCGGTGATTTTAAGGTTTTGAAATATGATGGGAGTTTGTTGAAGATAAAATATGAAATAGATTTTTCAGAGCTAGATAAGAAGTACGTGGTTTATCTACCATTTGCTGAGAACTGGAAGGATATATCATACCTCAAGGAATATATCTACACTGGGAAGGTTTTCTCTCAAACGCTTTATGCATTTTTAAAGAAGAAAGGGGTTAAGTTTCCGGGTGAAAAAGAAAAGATTACTGAGATCAAGAAAAACTTGCCAGCAATTGCCTTTGAATCGATTGGCAAGGACGAGAAGTTCTGGCAGAACAGATTCATTAAAGACGAACTGGACATTATTCTCCCAGATTTCAACCACCGATTACTTAATTTCGTTGAGAATCCAGAGAAAACCATTGAAGAACTGGAAGAAGCGGACAAGCTAGAGGCTTTTCAAAAGCTGGTTGAAGATAAATATGGCTTCACCGATGATATTTCAAATGCTAAACTATTCAGATTCAACTTTATCGCTAGAGTTTGCTTTACCGAGCTATTCGTCAAGACTGAGAAACCAAGTGATTTCCCATTTAGAGACCTTCTACCCGGGGAGGATAAATTCGAGAATTCTATAAATTTCTTGCAGAATATTAGAGATAGCCAGAGACATAAGGAAATCTATAAAGAAATCACTTCTGACATTGAGAAGAAATATAGCCTAAAGAGTTTTGCAAAGAAACATGCTTCTAATGCGGATATTGAGACATTTAAGATCATAGATTGTATAGCCATCGAAGAGCTTGTGGATACTGATGTGAAAAGCAAGGCTGAATTTAAAAATGCACTCTTATCGAATAAAGACTTCATTGAGAAAAAAGCAAAGAGTTTTTGGGCTAGAGAGGGTGAAGTCCCCGCTTGGGGTCAGCTCAAGAATATTTGCAGCTTAATTGAATCAATCGAGGAATTTCACCAGGAGTTACCAAAGATTGATAAGCAAAGCGATTTGGTAGATAGATATTGTGAGAAATTTTACATCATTGACCAGCTTTATCGAAGCTATCGCGAAAGCGAAACAGAGGACTTATCTGAGAATTTAGACCCTTGGATTGAGAGATTATACTTGGAATTCTTGGATAAAATTAATTCGAAGTTCACGAATTTCATATCTGAAAAGGGAGAGTTGAAGTTTGAAAATCTGGATTTCCAAGGTGACTTTTTCAAGGACTTTGAGAAAAAAAGCGAAGGCAAGAGAGCTATAATAATAGTAGACGCCTTAAGATTTGAACTTGGAAAAGAGTTGGAGCGCAGGCTCTCGGCCGAATACATCGTGGAAATAAATTCAATGTATTCTCAGATACCCACCATAACTTCAGTTGGTATGTCATTTTTATTCTCAATTAAAGACGTTGTCTTGGATTGTGATCAAGCTACTTTTATGGTAAAACTGAAAGATGGACGCGACTTAGGGATTAAAAAGAACAGAGTTGACTATTTAAAGGCAAGAAATAAGGACTTGGAAGTACTGACACTTGGTGAGCTGATTAAAAAGGGTTCATCAGAGCTAAATAAAATCAAGGGCACCCTTATAGTATTCTCTAAAGGACTTGATGATTTAGGTGAAGCTGGCGGCATTGATCACCTCAGGTTTTTCTCGCAAATCATGCAGGACATAGCAAAGGCAGCAAAGAAGCTATTAAACAGCGGCTTTGCCGAGGTTCGCGTGGTAACTGATCATGGATTTTTATGCTTTGATGACAATGATTGCAAATATAAAATAGCTGGTGAGAAACCAGTGGATAACGTGAGGAGATTTGCATGCGGTGAGTATTTTGATGAGCCAAATTTAATAAAGCTCTCCGTTCCAAACTTGAAAAATAAAGTGCTATTTTTCCCCAGAAGCATATACTATTTCAAGGCGGATACCTTCTTCCACGGTGGTATTTCAATCCACGAAACTATAATACCTCACTTAATAATAAAATCCAGAAGGGATGCCCCAATAAAATTCGATGTGGTCATCAATAAATTGAAAATAGATAAGGGGATATCTAACAGATTATTCGATGTTAAACTTAAGCCTAAAGTAGATAAGTTGAATAATATATCTCGAACCGTCGAAGTCGTTTGCTTACATGGTCAAGAAGTGGTCTCAAATAAGCCAGCTATAATCGTGGAAGCAAAGGAAGAGCAAGTGAGGCTTAGATTGCTTCCGACAAAGCGTCTCCCTAAGGGTGAAAAGATAAAGATAATCGCTCAAGATCAAGAAACAAGAGAAATATTGGATGAGATTGAAACAGAAACTTTAATTGACTTCGAGGAGGAGGAATTATAGTGGAAGAAATAAAAATTGACTCTCTGGATGTAAAACTTGCTACTAACTTCCCAGGGAGGATAGTGAAAAAAGACTTGTCGCGCAAATTGAAAGGCGGCACTAATGTACCAACTTATGTTTTAGAATATTTACTAGGCAAATATTGTGCTTCCACAGATCCCAAGATTGTCGAAGAAGGGCTTAACTACGTGAAGGACACACTCTACAAGCATTACTGCCGTCCTGATGAAAATGAGAAGATAAAGTCATTCATAAAGGAAAAAAAGACCTATCGAGTTATAGATAAGATTAAAGTCAGGCTCGTTGAAACCGAGAACAAATACTGGGCAGAACTCACAAACCTGGGAATAAAATGTGTAAATATTGATGAATCTGATGTGAGAAAGTATGAGAAACTCCTCGAGGGCGGAATCTGGGCAATCTTGGACATCAATTACGATGAAGAGGTGTATTATAAAAAAGTGAATAGGCCCTTTGTGATAACCAAAGTAAAGCCAATCCAATCTGCCACAATCGATATCGAGGATCTAAAGGAAAAGAGGAAAAACTTCACTCGAGATGAATGGCTAAACATAATACTTCGAAGCATAGGCATGGAATCAACACATCCAGACTTAGATCACCGAAGAAAGATGCTATTAATATCCAGATTAATCTCAATGGTTGAGAATAATTTTAACTTCATTGAACTAGGACCAAGAGGAACGGGCAAGAGCTTCGTGTTCAGAGAAATATCCCCATTTGCAATACTACTATCAGGCGGCAAGACCTCGGTTGCCAACCTTTTCATGCACATGGGTACAGGCAGAGTGGGCTTAGTAGGATACTGGGATGTTGTTGCCTTCGATGAAGTAGCAGGAATCGCATTCAAAGATGCGTATGGAGTCCAAATAATGAAGGACTACATGGAGCTAGGAAGCTTTTCTCGAGGAAAAGAAGAAATCCGAGCAGAGGCATCGATGGTATTCAATGGAAACATCGACAATGTAGAGGAAGTAATTGAAACCTCGCATCTATTCACACCATTCCCGCTCGAAATGCAAGACGCGGCCTTGATCGACAGATATCACTTCTATCTTCCTGGATGGGAAGTTCAAAAACTAAAAGAGGAATATTTCACGTCCCATTATGGCTTCATAACTGACTATTTCTCGGAGATATTGAGAGAGCTAAGAAAGCTGAACTTCATGGACGTGATAGATAAACATTTCAAACTTGGCCAGCACCTAAACACAAGGGATGCAAAGGCCGTGAGAAAAACAGTGTCTGGTTTACTCAAGATATTACATCCAGATGGAAACTTCACAAAAGATGAGCTGGAAGAATACCTCGTATTTGCAATGGAAATGCGGAGACGAATAAAGGAGCAGCTCAAAGTACTAAATAGACAGGAATACTGGGCGGTGGACTTTTCATACATAGACTACGAAACCGGGGAGGAAATACGCGTTGAAACACCTGAGCTAATGATATTCAAAAAGAGAAAGATAGAGTTGGGAGAACCAAAAGTAGGCCGAATCTATGGTTTAGCTTACACGGGATTTGGCGGCAGCATAATTATCTTGGAAGTCGCTGCTATGCAGGGTAGAGCAAAGCTAACAATGACAGGGGGCCTTAGAACCACAATTAAAGAATCAATCAGAACAGCATACGATTACTTAAGAGCCAACTATGAAAAATATGGCATAGATAGAACCTATTTTCCATCCCACGAAATACATTTCCAAGCAGTCGAAATAGCAGTGCCCAAAGAAGGCCCATCGGCCGGTATAACCAGTGCAACCGTATTGCTCTCGACAGCCACAGATAGAAAAATACGATCAGACGTGGCAATGACAGGCGAACTAACCATTCACGGGGAAGTCCTACCAGTCGGAGGAATAATAGAAAAAGTAAACACTGCCTACGAAAATGACATCAAAACAGTAATTGTACCAGCCAAAAACAAGAACGACATAGAAGGACTTAGAAAGGAAATAAGAGATAAAATCAACTTCGTATTCGTAAACCATATCGATGAGGTATTTAAAGAAGCATTGATATAAAAGTGCCGTCGCTCTCCTGAAGAGAACTCTAAAGCTTTTAAGCAAGTATCTAAAAAGATTGACACTGATGCATAATATAGTATACAATCCTTTTTCTCTACCCGCCCTCTTCCTTCACTATATCATCCAAAACTTTTCGTTGACTATTAGGTGGTTGAATAAGTACCTTACAAAAAGTAGGTTGTGCATATTGACAGCTTCCAGCAAAAATCAAAGAGAAATTGAAAATGTGAAAATGATATCCTCCGCCAATCGCTCAAAAACAGGGCGGGGGAAAGCTACTTTCTGCACAACTAGAAAAATCAATTCAAAGAAGACAAATTTTTAATGTCTGCATCATTTCTTCTTAACCTTTTTTTTCTTTTTTACCATATACCGCTTCGCCATTTTGTTTTTCCCTCCGAAAGTAGTATGGTGTTAGAAGATAATAAAACCTTTCAGAAAAACAAAAATGAAACAGAGGAAGGGGGTATCGTAAACTTAATGTAGTCCTGAGTAAATAGGTATTATTCGTATGAGGGGTATGAAAACAAGGCTGGCAGCATTTTTTACTGTGGTTGTTCTGTGTTTCACAGTTTTACTACCCACACCCACCAACAGCAAAAATGTAGCAGATGATGCATTAAACGCAATAGGAACAGAAAAAGGTGTAAAGGCAACATCTGATATTCTTATTGTTGAGGTTTATTATGATACTTATTTGTCTTATGAGCCTGAGGAATACGTAATAATATTTAATCAGGGCTCGGGGGCGGTTAATGTTAGTGGTTGGAACATCACGGACCTGGAAGGAACAGTAACATTCCCAACAGGAGTTAATACGACACTATTTCCTGGTAATCGTTTCTATGTAACAAAAAACGCCTCTGCTTTCAAAGAAGAAACAGGAAAGATAGCGAGTTTTGAATTTGATGTTGATTCTGATCCTGGTGTGCCTCAGATGATAAAAACAGGGACCTTTACTCTGGCGAATGCTGGTGATGAAGTATTACTCAAAAACCAGAGTGTTGTGATAGATGTTGTGATTTATGACGGCAGCACATACACTGGTGAAGGATGGACAGGCACAACGGTAGCGGGTGTTACTGAGGGGCATGTGCTGAAAAGAAACAGGAACGAGACCACAAACCAGTACATTGACACAAACACATCATCTGATTGGACAAATATTAGGGGGTACTGGGTGGGGCAATCCGATTTCCAATACCAGACTTATAGTTTTACTGGTAATATAACAGTTTTCAGCTCGCCTGACAGCAGCTACCAAACCATAATAAACATGCTGGATAACGCCACCACCAGCATCTTCCTGAATGTGTATGAGTTCACTAACCCTTACCTCAGCCAGCGTCTGGTGAATGCCAGCAACAGAGGCGTGGATGTGAAAGTGTTTCTTGAGGGTGGTCCTGTGGGTGGTATTGGTGATGATGAGAAATGGATAACCAGACAGCTCCATGAAAACAGCACGGATGTTCGTTTCATGATAACTAACGACACACTAAATATCCATGACAGATACAGCTATGAGCATGCTAAATACTGCATCATAGACAACCAAACAGTTTTTTTGACTTCTGAGAACTGGGCATACACCGGAATCCCTGTGAACACCACATTTGGTAACAGGGGATGGGGTATTGTTATCAGGAACAGCAGCGTAGCACATTATTTTGCAGAAGTATTTTTTGAGGATTTTGATCCCAGCAGGAAGGACAGTTACCCATATACGCCAGGGGACCCAAAATATGGTGAACCACCCACAGGATATGAAATAGATAAGACCATACCCACAGATAGTTACCCACAAAATTTGTTCCCTGCAGAAACCATACAGGATGATTTTACTGTGTCACCTGTGCTGTGCCCAGACACCAGCACATTAGAAACCAAAGGCATCATCAACATGATAAACACTGCCCAGCACTGCGTTTACATTGAACAGCTAGATTGCAATAAGAACTGGACATGGTATGGTGACTACCACCCCAACCTATATCTTGAGGCTGCGATTAACGCATCACGCAGAGGCTGCAAAGTGAGGGTGCTGCTGGATAGTGCATACAACTGGAGTGATACTGGTAACTGGGAAACCGTACTGCATCTCAGAAACATCAGCCGTGATGAAAAACTGGATTTGGAGGCAAAACTCATAGATCTCAGCTATTTGAAGGTTGATAAAATCCATAATAAGGGTGTGATTGTGGATAACAATAAAACACTAATAAGCAGTATAAACTGGGGGTATAATTCTGTGATAAACAATCGTGAAACAGGCGTGATTGTAGAAAATAAGGAGGTAGCGGAGTTTTACACCAGAATATTCATGCATGACTGGAACACCAGCACCACAACAATAAATCTTTCAGAAGGATGGAATTTTATAACACTGCCACTCGCACCCTACACAATATTCACAGCTGAGCATCTGGCAGATAGTATAGAAAAATGCACACATATTACAGTATGGAACAGCACAAAACAAAACTTTATAATGCATCCTGCAGGAACTAGTGAAAATGATTTTGATGTCAAAACAGGATATGGGTATATGGCCTATGTCAGTGATAACAGCACATTTACAGTCCAAGGCGATGTTTTTGTTAATGTTACAATGCAGCTCAGAACAGGATGGAACAGCATAGGCAGATTCAACGCAACAGAGATAACCGCAGAAAGTTTTGCAGTAAACATCACGAACTGCACAAGTATTGCATACTGGAACAA
>Ga0066636_10001116_pt1 | contig 16343 bp, 21 predicted proteins | sample CryGeyCG2014_080_2_FD_62736 | JGI IMG/M metagenome (GOLD analysis project Ga0066636, IMG submission 62736) | Groundwater microbial communities from aquifer - Crystal Geyser CG07_land_8/20/14_0.80 | ecosystem: Environmental > Aquatic > Deep subsurface > Groundwater | place: USA: Utah: Grand...
AACATTTTCCCCCTACATTAATACACCTGATTGTGGCTCCCGATATCAAATAGTTCCGCTTCGTCTTCCGACAACATTCGATAGATTACTCTAATATCTCCGGTTACCGAAAACGCCCAAAACTCTCTCATACTCCCAGTTAAGTGGTGGTTTTTAAGTAGCGGGTTCTAAACATCCTCGACAAATAATTCCAGTCTTTTATAAAACTTAATTCTAATTTTGGGTTTGTCACCCAAGCGGGATTTTAGTTGTTTCTTAAATTTCGGATGATAAGTGACAATCATGACTCAAGATATTTAATCATATCGGGAACATTGTCAAAAGATCTTCCTTTTACTTTACCGGTTTCCATCTCCTCTGCCATTTTGTCATACCTGGCGGCTGCTTTAGGGGACAGTTGAATCGTCGGGATACTTACCATTTTGGGCACAATCAAGTTATTTTTTATTTGAGTTAAGGTAAACCGGATAAGATCCTGAAGTGAGGAAAAACCCAAATCATTGGCCTTTTCCACCATCTCATCTCTAAAACTTTTACTGATTGGTACTTGAACTATAGTTGTATTCATATAATGGTATTATAATAGTTCCATAATGGTTGTCAATACTTAAAAAAACTGGTCTAATATCAATTCTTGGATGTTTTAATTGCTAGTTTTAGTGTAAGATTCCTTTATTTCATTTAATTATCATCTCTATGACACATAAAAATGTCCGTTTTGTAATAGTTTTCATGTTCGGAAAAACGGTCGAAGGAACAATCGCCAAAGATATCTCTGTTTAGACTGTGGTAAACAATTTCAGACCAAAAACAAGAACCAGAGAAACACCAGAATTTTGTCTGACTATGTCTTCGGGAAACAAACATATCAACAATTAAAACAAAAGTACCAGCTGTCAATTAACACCATTCGGAAGGCATTAGATACTGCTGTTAAAGCAAGCGCCTCTATCATTAAACCCGGTCGGGTGGTGTTGGGTATCGACGGGACTTTCTTCAGTAAAGAACTAGGGATCATCTTGCTCCGGGGTGCAATTAAAGGAGTTAATCTTTGGTGGTGTTTTGTGACCACTGAATCAACTGATACCTATCTGTATGGGATTAAGAAACTACAGTCTCGAGGTTGGCAGGTGTTGGGCATTGTCTGTGACGGTAAGAACCTGTCTTTGGGAGAAAAACTTAACCTACCAATCCAAATGTGTCACTTTCATCAGAAACTGATTGTTCAAAGATACTTAACCACCAAACCAAACCTAGAAGCCTCAATTCGGCTCAAACAATTATCTGATTTACTGACTCGACTAGATGAAAAGACATTTACTTTTTTACTTGATTCCTGGTATCAAAGATGGGATGGGTTTTTAAAAGAAAAAACCACTAATCCTTTTACTAAAAGAAAGTTTTTTACACACAAACGACTAAGAAGCGCTTACCGGAGTTTGAAAAGAAATCTACCATTTTTGTTTACCTTTGAATACCAAAGAAAATTGGGTATCAACTTTCCTAACACTAACAACTCAACTGAGGGTTTCTTTTCCAATTTAAAGAAAAAGGTTAACCTTCACCAAGGCTTAAAACTATACCGTAAAGTTAAATTAATTCAACAAATTCTCATGCAAAAAACATCCCGATTTTGATATTACGCCAACATCGGCAATAAGTCTTCTAGTTTATCCATATATGGTCTGTCTGCCTCGCCAAGAATATCTACATAAACACCCCTCCGCCTAGTGGACAACATTAGAAACGCCTACTTTAGCGTAATAATTTGTTTTCATAAATTTATGGATCTGAACGTTCTAGTAAATAGCTGGAGGTAATTTTTACAGAATTCTTTTTGATTGTAGGTAGTGCTATAATTTTGACCATGAAAGTCTATATCACCCGCCACGGAGAGTCAGTTAGCAATGCAGAAGGATACATTGCTTTTTCATATACCGGACTATCCGACAAGGGAATGGTGGACGCTAAGAAATTAGGTGAAAGACTGGCCAAAGATGGAATTAAAATCGACGCAGTATACTGTAGTAGTCTTTTCCGAACATTACAAACAATAGACCAGATCTTTAAGGGTGGTTTTAAGATTGATCCAAAAAAAGTGATAGTAACTGATTTGGTGAGGGAAATTAGTCGCTTAGAATTTGAGGGTCAACCATCAACCGAATATTATGCAATTAGAGACTCTAGTGGTTTAGACCCTGACGACTTCAAGTGCAAAGGTGGAGAAAGTGAAAATGATGTTAAACGTCGAGCCGCTGAATTTAAGAACTTAATCGAGAAATCAGGTTTTGAAAATATATTAGTTATCACTCATGGTCATTTTATTGGTAGGTTTAATTCACTTTTTGGAATGAAATTGGAACATACAACTGGTGGAGGGTTATCGCTATTAGAAATCGAAGGTGACAAAGCCGAGGTAAAATTTTGGAACGATACTTCTCACTTAGAGTTGTAGGGCTTGCCTTTTAGATAAACATCACGAATGTCATCTGTTCCAGCTCGGTGGACTATAGCCGAAATTACATCAGCAGATCGAAAAAAACTATCCGATTCCATGGAAAATGCAATTATGTTGGCTTTCTTGCCAACAGAAATTGAACCATAATTATCATCTAATCCAAGAACTTTAGCTCCATTAATTGTCGCCATTTTAAGAACTGTCTTTGAATCAATAGCTGATGCGTTTTTGGAGACTCCTCTTAACAATCTGGAAGTAAACTCCATCTCCCGAAACATATTGGTGGAGTTTAGAAAAACATTGTCGGTCCCGAGAGCCACTACAATTCCTTTTTCTAGAAGCGAAAGAATAGGTGGAACTCCAACTCCAGTAATTGAATTACCTCTTTGGCAACAGACAACTCCAATGTTTTTATTGACAAGATAATCAATTTCTTTTTGACCGGCTTGAACTAGATGAACCAAAAATTTTGGATTAAGATAATCGACTGCCTTATAAAAGTTCTCTACTGGAAGGTTTTTGGATTCGAGACTATGCATAGCAACAAAACCACCACTGTTTAAGATTCTTTGTGATAAGTTTTTGAAATCTTCTTCGGAGATATCCTTAATGAAACCTGGAGCAAAACCGTCAGCAACCTTGAGTAAATCTTCAACTTTTGACTCATAAGGGAATTTACTTTTGAATCGACCAATCAATATCGACTTCAAATCGAGATCAATTGACTCTTTGACATTTTTAACTCCTTCGACACCACTTTCGCAAAAACTACAAACTACCGCAGTTCCTCCAAGAATAATTTTGTGAACAGAAGCCTTGATTGACGATTTGAGATCGTCTTTTGAAACAGAAGTTATTTTTTCTCTGACACCTCCAGGAAAAACTAATTCTTCGAGACTCTGACCAACACCGATATCAGTAATAGCACTGTCATCGAGGTGTAAATGGGCATTAATAAATGAAGGACATAAAATAAGCCGTTCGCCATCAATAATTTTGGTATCCGTAATATCAATATCCTTGCTAATTTGGGTGATTTTACCGTCTATGATTTGAATGTCGATATTTTTAACCACCTCCATTTCATCACCAATGATGGCGGTGGCATTCTTAAAAATAGTTTTAGTGTTTTTGTTGACCATGTCGGACCCTTGTTTCCTGATAATGATCTAATGAAGATTTAAGGTCAATATCAAAACCTCGTTGCTGACAAAAATCAGTAACAAGTTGAAGCGTTTCATCACGAGTTTGGATACCAACATCAGCCAAATCACAGGCAGCATGAGTGTAAACATGGGGATAATAAAAATAATCCTGGGCAAAATGAATCCAACGACGTCGAGGAGTATCAAGTGTCATTCGACTTTTTTTCCATTCGGAATATTCCCTGGTAATGGGATAAAAGAAATCCGCATATAAAATTTGATCGTGATCATAGGCAAAGTTTTTGGGAGTTGGATCTATCCCAACTTGGGTATCTTTAGTTTTGGCAATATCTGAAAGCATTTGATTGCTTCCGGCAACAAAACCAACTTCACTTGTCCTCATAGCTAAATCCAAGAATTGAGGCATAAATCTGGTTACCATCACCAAATTAGATCCCTGGAGTTCTACTTCCATCACGTCAACTATTGGCACCCCAGCACTTTGTAATCCATCAACATATTTTCTGACTGAGTCACGCAACATTAGCGGATCCCGATCATGAATATTCAATTTATCAACTCGGACCAATCCAATAACAGCATCTTTGTGCCGATAAGTTTCCTTGACCAATCCCTGTCGCAACGGTGTTAATTCACCTTGAGCAAGTAGATCTTCAACCCTTTTCATATTCTTTTATTTGCTGATGGACATCAAGATTGAAGGCAGTGTGATGGCCACTACAGCATTTACAAATTTCAAAATTTGGTTTCAGTAATGTCTGCCTTAATTGGTTATATCGATCAGAATTCCAAATCTCTTTGAAGCTTTGTTGATTAATATTTCCCATAATAAATTCAGGTCGAAGATGGTGGGGAGCTACACAACATTGAACGACTGAGCCATCAGAAATAATATAGGCATAAAAGTTAGTGATATAACAGGGAAGATTTTTATAAATTTCTTCGGTGTATTTAGCTGAGGTTGATTTATCTTCGGTTTTTGAAGCGATGACACCAAACGGATCATCAATTGTCCTAAAGATTCCCGTGAATTTGTATTCGTTATACTTTTCCACCAAAATCGGTTTGATATTTTGGTAGTAGTCTTCGATTTGTTCTTTTGATAAAAAATCCTCTTTATTTTCAATGTCTTTGATGGGGATAAAATTTATCTCGTCGAAATTAGCAATCTTTTTTAGATCAATTATTTCCGGGGCATGATTGTAACTTTTGTTAGAGAGTATGGAGTAAAGAATAACCTTGGTATTTGTCTTATATTTTTTTCGATATTTATCAATAAAGTTGATGCCATCTATGGCTTTCTGCCAGCCACCGGGTAGACATCGGCGCTTGTCATGTTCCTCAGCACTATGTGAGTCAATGGATATTGCTAATTCTTTTAAGCCAGCTTTTATCATTCCCTCAGCTAACTTTTCTATCAACAAGAATCCGTTGGTATTTGCTTTTACGTTAAGTCCATAATCGGTGGCAGTCTTTATGAATTCGACAAAATTTGGATGAGTCGTCGGTTCGCCTCCGGTAAAATCAACATCTTTGCCACCTAATTCCGATAGATCCGCAAGAGTTTTTAGAACAACTTCTTTGGACAACACATCCGGCTTTATTAGATACAAATTACAATGCTTACATCTTGCATTGCAGGCATTCGTTAACTGAAATTTAACTCGGTGTGGTCGAACACCTCGGTTTTCTTTTAGTTTTTTAATCTCTTCTTCGGTTAATTTAATCTTCATAATGATGTTGATGATCCTCTAAATCTCTTTCAAAAACAATTTTCAGAAATTCAATAGGGCTTAAACCCTTAACGGCGTTAATGTCGTAGGTGTAACGATTCATAGCGGCAATCTCTTTTAATGTCGATTGTCGATTTAGATTTTGATAAGGTGAATACGAACTGGGACGAACCTCACCACCAGCTTCGGTTATCATTCGAATTGTTTCGTAAACATCTTCACGTGTTTGACCCGGTAAACCCAACATAATATAACCTTTGGGAATAATACCGACTTTTTTAAGAGTTCTAAAAGTATCCAAAATTTGGTGTGTATTTAAGACCTTACCAATATTTTTCTGAATATCATCTTGAAGTGACTCCACCCCAATTCCAATCGATTTACATCCAGCTTTTGCCATTATTTCAGCAAGCTCTGGGGTAATTAATTGAGCTCTAGTGGTACATCGCCAGTCAAGTTTAAGTTTTTTATCAATAACTTTTTGGCAAAATTCTTTAGTCCATTCTTGATCCAAAGTAAAATTTGGAGCAAACATTTGAAGAACATCAAATCTATCTATGTTGTCCTCCACATATTTAATAAATTGATCAACAGGGCGGCGTTTTTCCTGGCGACCATACATTACTGAAGCTTTGCAGAACGGACAAGCGAATGGACAACCCCGAGAAACAGTAACGCTAATTTGTCGATCGCCAAATTTCTTAATGGTTTTCTTTTGCGATAAGACCCGGTCGTAGTCACCCAAAGGAAGCAAATCTAGTGGAGGAAAAGCCCATTTAGCGGGATCAAGCCATTCGCCTTTGTTTTTGATCTTGCCTTCATCAACACAGATACCTTTCGTGTTTTCTTTAGTAATTTCTCCGTTGTGGTATTTTATGAAACTCTCAATTGCCAGCTCCCAATCACCGTCCCAAACATAGCCATCGAACGATTCCTTCTCAAAAAATTGAGGGACGTAATATGGGGATGATCCATAGGCAATTATTTTTGTTTTGGGAGAAATCTTTTTACAAAGCTCGGCTGCCCTAACGGCAGAATGGGTATTTTGAATGTAGGTCAGAATAACCAAATAATCATATTCCTTGAGAAGGTAACTAACGTACTCTTTTTTGAGGTAAGCCAAGACACCGCCATCAAAAATATCTACTTCGTATCTATCTGGCTGGTTAAGGAAATAAGCCGCAATTTCGCCAAAGTCAGTGTAGTGATAATGTAGGGTCAGGTCGTATGGTAACTCTGGTGGCCACAAGAACAGGATTTTTGATTTCATAGTACTATGTTTTACCACTATTTTACGTATTTTTCAAATTTTTGTACTAGTCACGGACTTATTTGACATTGGGTTGTTTTCAATTAAATAATTAATCGGACTTTTTAGACCTAATGTTTGGTGTGGTTTTTGGGTATTGTACCAAATGATGTACTCTCCCAGCCGACGATTAAACTCCGGTTTGTCATCGATAACGTCGAGATTCTGATCAACAAAATCCTCCTGAATTGTCCGATTGAATCTTTCAATTACGGCATTGATTTTGGGACACCGGGGATAAGAGAAGAAATGAGGAATTTTGTCTTCGATCAACCGGTCTTCAAACTCACCTAAATTTTCTCCACCATTGTCAGTCTGCCAGTCTTTGACGGTTAATGGGTAAACCGATTTAAACTTCTGGTAGAAATCAACCATGTTCCGACTGGTTTTGCTTTTGTAGTTAAGAGCTAACCCAAACTTAAACTGATGATCCAGGGCACAGTAGAAGTAGTCTCTAACCCCATCGGTGATTCTTTCAATGGTGTCAGCAATGATGTGACCGGAATCGGAATACTTAGGTGATCTTTTAATTCTTAGTCTTTTGATCTGATGTTTTCTTTTCACCCAACCACTGGTCGGATCATGGTAGACCCGATAGTTGGCTTTGGAGAAAAAGAATCTGTTTCTTTACCCAAGCGATAACGTTTTTCCCGAAGCTTTTTGATGAAGTCGACTATCTGTGGATCAACCATCATTTGTCTTTTGGTTTTAGGAATAGTTGATTCCGGGACGAGAGCTGATGGCTTCCTACCGTTCAGCCTTAATCTCTGGCGCCAAACATAGATTAACTTCCGATCGACCCCAAAGGCGTCAAGAGTGGCTGCTCCACCATAGTGATCATAGTAGTTTAAGATTCTCTGCCTCTCTCGAGCCACCTCACTTTGATTGAATTTACGTAAACTAGATAACATCTGGGATACCTCCTTGTATCCCGAAATCTTACCAAAGGTGTAGTGTAAAGTTGTTTTTTCTCCCTGGTTATTTCTCATCATTGGCCGGAATGCCAATGTCGAATATGTATCGTAACTTATTCAAAAGACTTCCCCTTCACCTTGCCCGTCTTCAGCTCTTCCGCCATTTTGTCATATCTGGTGGCTGCTTTCGGCGATAATTGAATCGTTGGAATACTTACCATTTTTGGCACAATCAAATTATTAGCCTTTTCCACCATCTCATTTCTAAAACTTTTACTGATTGGTACCTGAATTATTGTGTTATTCATATAATGGTTGTCAATGTTTTTTAAAATTACCCTTTTGAAGGGAAATGTCACCGGGTGACAAAGGATTTCATCCTATTTATATCCCGGACAATCAAGTGATTTCTTAAAACCGGCTTTTATTGCTTCCGACTCACTACAAAACCATCTATCTCCCCCCACCGGATTAACCACAATTCGGTCGTAATTGTAGCAATCGGGTAAGCTATAAACCCTTGTTCCTCCGGCTTGCCGATGGTTGCCCTTGATCACACATTTAGGGTTGGGCTGACTACACTTACTCGACCAAACCCCTCTTTTGGCCAAAGTCGCATTTGACGCGGCCGCTTCCATCGCTTGAAGATCAATATCATCAGCGTTTATTTTCTCATCGTAAACTGCCATTCCTTCGGTTAATAGCGCTTGATTAATTAACAACTTGTCAACATAAACCAGAGCCAAAGTTCGGTTAAAATTATCCACTCCTTTGTTTACGATAGTTACCTCTTTATTTAGCACCAGTTCTTCCAACCGTTTTTTAGCTACTTCCGACAGGCACCCCTCCGGGTATTCAGGCGCATCAATTCCCCACAACCTCACCCTTACTTCTGCCGCTGTATCCAAAGTATCACCGTCAATTACCCGGCTTACTTCCATCTTCCAATTGTCTTTGGGGAAAAACTTCTGCCCCACATACTTATATCCCAACACCAAACTTGATGTCAGTCCCACCCCCACCGCCACCCTCCCCCAGTGTATTTTCATAATTTATTTTACACCAAGATATATTTTCCCTCTTGACACCTACGCTAGCTTAGTGTACATTAATGTATACTATGTTAACACAAAGCCAAGCCCAACTATTTGCCGCTGAAAACAAAACTGTCGTCGATAATGTCTTAAAGGAACACTATCAAATCTATATATTAGACCAGTTATATCAATCCGGCTTTGCTGATTCTCTGGTATTCAAAGGTGGCACTGCCTTAAGATTAGCCTATTCTTCAGTCAGATTTTCCGAAGATCTTGATTTTTCCTTGTTAAATGATGTTGATTTTGTCGATTTTCAAAAGTCAGTCAAACAGATTGTTCATATGTTTCCCCAGTCAAAAATTCAGGACATTTACGACAAATACCACACCCTTTATGCCAAAATAGTTTTCCGGGTTGATTTTAAGCCCATTCCTATCGGCATCAAAATTGAAATAAACAAAAATAGGGGACAGGTTGATTTCGTCCACACTATCGGTCTATCTAAAAGTCCATTCAACAACCTTGAGGTCGTCACCCGTATGTTTACTCTTGAAGCTGTTTTAAAAGACAAACTTGAGATACTGGAAAATAACACTCGCCGCCAGCCCCGGGACTTATTTGATGCTTGGTATATTTGCCAAAAATTACACCAAGAGTTTAAAATAGAAGATAGGTACAAATATTCTCGGAAAGAATTAATGGACGGTCTAAATCCGCTATTGCCCTACCAATATCAAAAAACTATGGACTTATTTACATTATGAAGACATCAACTTTAGTCGATACTATCAACAAGTTGGGAAAATCCGTTTTTACTATTAAGGATTTGCGCCGGCTATTTCCCGGCGAGTTAAATATCAAAACTCCCATCAAGCGACTGGTAGACAGAGAAGTATTGGTAAAAATAACTCGCGGTATCTATCGTCTAAAAAATACCACCATCGATTTAGAATCTTTGGCCACCCAGATTTATTTCCCAAGTTATCTAAGTTTTGAAAATGTCTTGTCAAAGTATGGGGTGATTAATCAAGGGGCTAACAAAATTACTCTGGCTACCACCAGACATTCTAAAAAAATTCTTTTATCTGGTATTGAGTGTGAGTATATTCAACTAAAACCGACTCTCTTTTTTGGCTTTTCTCTAAGCCACGGTGTTTATGTGGCCGGAGTTGAGAAAGCGCTTTTAGATGAAGTCTATTTAATGTCCTTGGGTCGCCGAAAAGTTAACCCTAATGAGTGGAATCTGGATGCCCTGGATCCAAAAATAGTCAAAAAATACGCCAAACTTTTTCCACCTCAAGTCAACAAACTCCTCAAAGAATTTTTCTGTTGACATCTACCACACTCTCCCCCAGTGTATTTTCATAATTAATATTACAACAAAGAAGTTTTGTAGAGACGCACGATCGCGCGTCTCTACTTGCTTATTCTTTTTCCCAACATATCGGCAATTGCCCCTGTGGGTACTTCTAATATTATTGCCGTAAAAAATAATGTCGATTCCACAATACCAATCCCTGCGTAGTTAGTAATTGACAAATAAAACAAAATCCACACCCCTAACCAAAACCATGAGTTTCTTAACGTTCCGATCACATACGCCAGCCTTATATTCCTATCCATTTTTTACTCGATCAGTTTATTAATCCCCGTTTTTTCTTTTACTTTCCTTAAAGTTTTCTGCACCACTTTTCTCGCCCGCTTAGTTCCTTCAACCAAAATTTCTTTAACCACTTCTGGTCTATCTTCGTAGTATTTTCTTTTTCCCCGAATCGGCTTTAGGAAAGTGTTTAAAGCGGTAAATAATTTTTCTTTAACTTCTTTGTCGCCTACTTTTCCGGCTCGGTAGCGGTCTTCCAAGTCTTTCACTTCCTCAATATTGGGATTAAACGCCCGGTGGTATTCAAACACCGGATTACCCTCCACCTTTCCCGTGTCGGTGGCATGAATCCGGTTGGGATCCGTGTAACAAGCCTGTATTTTTTTCTTCAATGTTTCCTCATCGTCGGACAGTAAAATAGCATTGCCTCCGCTCTTGCTCATTTTCTTTTTGCCGTCAGTTCCTACCAGTCGGGGTACGCGGCCAATCATGGCTTCGGGGATGGCAAAGGTATCGCCATAGGCCTTGTTAAAATCACGGGCAATTTCCCGGGTTTGTTCGATGACGGGGGATTGGTCTTCGCCCACCGGCACCAGGTTAGCGTTAAAACCCAAAATATCCGCCGCTTGCAAAATTGGGTAACAGATAAAGCCCACCGAGGCTTCACTCATTACCACGTTTGCTGGGTCCAGATTTTTGTATTTCAATTCGTCTTTGATGGCCGGATTTCGTAAGGCTCGGGCATGGGTCACCATGGTTAAAAAGTAGCTATACAATTCCAGTGTTTCCGGGATGCCGCTTTCCAGGTAAATGGTGGAGACATTTGGATCGATACCCACCGCCAGGTTATCCAAAAATACCTGATAGACATTTTCGTTAATTTTTTGGGCCAACCGATAGTCATTGGCGTAGGCGTGGATGTTAGCCAGAAGAATATAGGTATCGTATTCGTGTTGCAATTTTACCCGGTTTTCCAGTGTGCCTACATAATGGCCTATGTGCAGTTTTCCGCTGGGCGTATCTCCGGTCAAAATTATTGGTTTGACTTTGATATTGGCGATATCAACAATCTGACTATTGGGAATTTTACCCAGATCCTCTGTTTTGTATTTTGTGGTAATTTCTAGACTTCCTGATCCGCCATAAATATATTCTTTTTCTAGAACTTTTTTGTCGACCAAGGTTTCTAGTCCAGTTAAAAAATGGGCTGTGCCCGAAAGTAGACCTGTCAGTTTGGTAAATTCTGTTGGACTGGCGATTTGTAAACTCCCAATCCCCAACATTTGCTTAACTTTAGGAATATCAAGCTCCGTATCACCACGACGGATAAAAGCGATATATCTGTCGTCGGCTTTCATCACTAAAGTTGCAGAGGATTCGGAAATAGGTCGTCCTATAAAATTCATCACATCCACCACTTCGGTGAGTGATGGATGTTCGACAAATGAATGTTCAATGTTAAGGTCCTTTAATCTTTGACTATAATCCAAAACAATTTTGTTATTCATTTTTCTTTTATAAATTGACTAATATCGTTTTTGGTCAGCAGTCTCGAACTCGAACAGTTAGCTATCATAGCCAAACTTGGTTTATGGGAAAAGCCAACATACTCCACTATTTTACCCTTTTCTCTCGCCTTTTTAACTGCCGGCAATAAATCTGTATCCGATGAAACCAATATTATTCGGTCAGTTGTATTCTCATATGTCGCCGCCAAAAGCATCACTGCGATATTTACATCCACCCCTTTTTCACGAAACACACCTCCCGATTTCATTAAATATCCCAGGGAATATTTAAATTTATTTTTAGAAAGGTGTGCCAACAGTTTTCGTTGATCGTTAAACAGTCGTTGAGTTTTTTCGCTTCCATTCGTTTTTACCGCCCCGATAAAATAAGTCGCCTCCACAATTTTGTCTTTATTGACCAAGTTTTTGGCAAAACTAGCAAAATCAAATCCGAGGAGTTTATTAAGATGAAGATCTTTTAGTTTAAAGTAAAAGTTACTTCCATCAATTAAAATAATACATTTTTGCATAAAAAATCCTGCGAAGACCTTTCAGTGTCGCAGGAGATTTTAGTGTTTAAATGATACCAAAACCTTCCCGCAACGTCAAGACTCCGGACTCGATCTTCTTAGTCCATATTAAATTTTAACATTTAATTTTAAGCACCGGCCAAGCCGGTGCCTTTTTTACCAGCGGATACTGGAAGCTGGATCCCAAATATCTATCGACATGATTCGGTAACCAGAGCATATTTTTTTTTCTTCGGTAGTCTCGGCGCCACAAATCCTTACTGGGTGTTTAAAGACTGTTCTGGTTTCGATGGCCCTGTCCGGGAGTGGATTAGAATTGGAATCACACCTGTTTTTGATCCGAAAACCACGCGTAACCACCGGTGTGATTCCGTATGAGCAGTATTCATATGTCGTCATTATATTTTCACCTCCTTTTAGTTGAACTAATAAAAGCAAACAGTAAGCCCACTCCACCTGCATCATCTGACAACATCTCGATAGCTTGTCGGACCGGGGTATGAATGTTATCCAAGTCAACGCGGTCAAAATCATTAATCACATCTGCCAATAACGGATCACAGCTGGCCAGTGGTTGATATGGTGGGACGTTAAAAGGAGCTAAATATTGAATAGTCCGAACCAGCCTAAAACTATCAATTTGACCAAGGTACCCCCTCAATTTTTGTCTGGTTTTATAAAAATGTCTTTCCGGTTGAGCTCCGACCGAAATTATCAGATCTGTCTGATTATCGGATGGAACCATATCGTGAATATATGAATGCAAAACACCGTAACCCAGGGATTCTTCCCTCCCACCATGATTTTCACCCATAGCTACCAATTGTTCGTTTTGCCCGTCTTGACGCAATACATCTACTAGTCGAGCGAAGTCATTTGAGACCATCACCGTTGGTGTAAAGTCCAGGTCGTTTGTAAATGAGATATAGGGCAATAGCTCAGAATGAAATTCGCCTACATATTTTTTTATCTGGTCAATTAGCAAACAGGCTTCTTGGCAAACAACCTCTTTGTTGAGGTTGTTGGCGCTGATACCCGCCTGTAGCATAAAAACCAGTTCAATCTTAGGCGTTTTTCCACCATTTTGTTTCCCAATTTCCTCAGCTAAATATATGGCCGGCAGGGGATAGGCCAAAGCCCGTAGGGGCACTTTTTCCGTAGCCCCAAAAACGGTTTTGATCGTTATCTGCTCGACATACTTTGGATTCGCCACCAACTTCTTTGCTGTCTCGACGGCCTTTTGGACTCCACCCATATCTATTGCTTCCAATAATTCACCATTCAAAAATTTTTGTAGCATTTTTACTTCTGTTTGAGAAAAAGTTTCTGCTGGTCTCACCTCACCTAGATGTTTTATGATTCTTTGATCACCGTCTCCCCTGTCAAAAACTTTTAAGGGCGAAGCCATTAATGGAGCCCTAAGCCTTCTTTGATCCTTCGTTTCTCCAAAGACACCTCTGGCGTGGCATCTCAGCCAAAGGTCTCCTGTCTTGTGATGATTTTTCTAATTCTAGTGTCATATTCTCAATAATGAATCCAACGGCGTTTTTAAAATAAAATTATCCAAAATTTTTAGGGATGTCACCCGATTCTGTTGACATTGTCCGATCAATCCAACCACAAAGCCAGTTGCTATTTCTTTTAGTTTCTTCATGGTTATTTGTCCCTTTTTATAATGGTTTTTGATTTGTTTAACAGATTCATCATTGGGATTAAGAAAATTTAGTAGAGCAAAAACTGAGCAAATTTCCGGCACTCCACCCATTTTTTGATAAACGTCCAGGCTCGATACCGCTCCGGTATAGGCTCGGTTAATTTTTCGTTTAATTTCATCAGCCGTATCAGATAAAAAAATAGCTGTATTAGGTTTTGATCCCGACATTTTGGCTTCGGGGTCCAAAAGGCTTGGTAAAAATCGGATTACTAGCTCTGACGGGGGAATCATTCCAATTTTCTTGGCTACATCCCGAGCTAGCAGGACATAAGGGTGTTGGTCAATCCCTACCGGGATTAAAGTCACTTTCGATCCGCCAAATTCCGGCAGCTGGGGTAGCAGTATTTGGGCCATTTGCACTACCCCCCGATAAAATATTTGTCCCGGAGTTAAAAGCGATTCTTTGCCAAAAACCGACACCAATTGGGCCAAGGTCACTTCCTGGCTTAGACGCATCGCCAGGTTATAAAGCTCCGGATATTCCGAATCGATATAAATTTTCGTTTTCTCCGACTTAAAACCCATCGCCACTATATCCGGTAGTATTGATTCCCTAGCTATTTTTCGGCTTTCGGCTAAGTTTTTAGCTTTACCGTCCACCACTGATTCATCATTAGTTAATGGAATAAAAATATTTGCTCCAAGTTTTTGCAAATCAAAGAGTAAATCAAACAGCGCTTTGTGACCCAGGTGAAGAGGAGATGATGGATTAAGTCCCGACACCACTGTAAATCCTTCTCCGTTGGCAATTTTTTCGATAATCGGTTCAATATTGAGATGGGCAATTGCTACTCCTCGCCGCAGGGCCAGTGGTTGTAACTCAAGTGGTAGGTATAATTTAACCTTTTCTAAACTCGACAATCCGTTTTTAAACATCTGTTCAGAATAATAATTTAAAAGTCGTTTCTTTATCTCCAATTTTTGGCTGTATTCCTTTTCTGATTCAGCAATTGCAAAGTTACTGCTCATATTTTGTTTAGTTCAACTAATAATGTTTCTATTGTTTTCCCTGCCATTTGGGCAATAAAGTCCAAGTCAGATATGGGATTGGGTAGCTTCGGATCAGTTGGGATATAGGTTTTGTCAATTAGTTTTTTCATTTCCTCAACGCTTGTTTTTCCAATTATTATTCGAAAATCCTGCATTTGGTTACTACCGGCTTTGTAGGGGGTCAGTCCGAATTCTTCGATTTCCGGATGGGTCAAAGAAAAGGCAAAATTTTGCCCCAAGGGGTATGTCGGTTTTAGATAAACACTGTTTAAACTTTTTTCTCCTAACTTCTGGGAAATTATCTCTGCCGCCTCATCATAATATTTTTCTCTCGGTGGTCCGATTTTAATATCAAATTCCATTCCGGTAGCAATTTCTTCCAATCCGTAGCGAAAGCCCGTTTTCTCCTCTTGCTTCAGTCGGTTTTGTAAGACTGTTTTGGCCAACAACTCTTTTATTTCTCTTTCACCGTCTGCCACTCTTTTTACTCTTTCTATTTTTTCGGCCATTTTGTTGTGAACAAAAAAATCACTCATCAATACGAAATTAATCGGCAGTTTAAGAAACTTTTTAAGTCTCTGGCAATATTCCATTCGTCTTATTCCTTCTTTTTCCAATTCTTCGGTCTTGTCTTGGCTCGATTTATTTAGGGTTGCCGCCTTATCTGCCACCAGTATCGTTGCCTCGACTTCTGCTCCCAGTTCTTGAAGTTTCCCGGTTAACTGCGACAAAAAGAAATAATACTTAATCGAGTCAATGGTTATTCCCAGCAGGTCATAGGTTTCCCCATAAAAAATTTTTATCTTTTCTTTATTCTCTGTTTTTTGAATAATTATTTTTAAAATTTCATCTATGTCTGGCAAAGCACCATAAACAAATCTCCCGTCAGACAGGATACTTTTTAACTCGTCTAGTTTTATATTTTTATAAATCATGGTGGATGGAATTGGACTTGAACCAATATTGCCTGTTTTGGGGACAAGAGTTCTAACCCTTGAACTATCCATCCAAGGCACAAAAAAAACCCGGCAGCGGCCGGGTTGGTTGACAAATTAGAAATCTGTTATGCCGTCACCATCCCTCCCGCTTGGGGTTTATTGTTCCACCACCAGATTTGAGATACAGTTTTAGATAACATTAGAGCAATTTTACCACTCTTTATGTTAAAATCAACCGTGAAATTTAATCTCCTAAGAGAAACAGATCCTCTTACTGTCCTTGTTCCGGGTACCGATCCGGCAGCTATTGCTGCCGAAAGGCGGGATCATTTTGACAAAGGGACGGCTTTGGAAAATCAGTTACCCCAAAAACAAAAACCAAGGCAATGCCAATTATTGGGAGGTGCCATTACCATAACTTTACCGCCTCGATCACCAAAACAGCC
>Ga0066636_10001118_pt1 | contig 16337 bp, 18 predicted proteins | sample CryGeyCG2014_080_2_FD_62736 | JGI IMG/M metagenome (GOLD analysis project Ga0066636, IMG submission 62736) | Groundwater microbial communities from aquifer - Crystal Geyser CG07_land_8/20/14_0.80 | ecosystem: Environmental > Aquatic > Deep subsurface > Groundwater | place: USA: Utah: Grand...
TCCTTGAGTAATGCTTCCATTGCTCCCCGGACTGCAGCCGTTAAATGTTTGTAGTTCATATGCAACCATTCTAACGGTTGCACTTCGTTTTAGAATACACCATTTCGAATAATCGCTTCAGTTCAGTTTATCTGTAAAAATATTCTTAGGTTAAAATACTCCTTGAAAATTTTATTGAAATAAGTATGATATAATTTATTATCATTATGAGTAGTAAATGGACATATAAAACTTCAAGTGCTATTGAGAAACATTCCCTTCATATAGAGGTGATTGCCGATTATGGTGGGGCTCATACTACCGATCATGCTTTCGATGAGGTACAGAATCACTTTTTGCGTTTTGACAAAAGTACTAAAATCAGGATGATTACCGAGCACCCGGTATATGCCTTTTCCACCATAGAAACAGGGTTTTGGATAGCCCAGGACGGACTTCACAGCGAGCATCCTGGCCTGGTTATTTTCTCAAATACGGCTCCGCGCGGTGATATCCTTTGGACAGGAGAGAAAAAACAGGCTTTTGTCTGCGGTTTACTTGACAACGGTATACCTTTTTTTGCGGTGAATGCCGGTTACAATCTTTCTTTTGTAAAAAACAGGATAAAAGATGTATGGGAGGTAGAAGTACCCAATGAAGGTACCCAATTTAGGTCCAGAGACCAGTATCCTGAGGCTACCATGGCGATACTAAACGGAGATTTAAACAGGATAGGTAAAGAAGTCAGCATAAAAAATATTCCCGATATTCCGCCTTTTATGGTTGCGTCAATTGACGGGTATGGCAATTTGAAGACAACCATAATGCAAAGCCAGCTATCTGAGAGTGTTAGAAAATGTCCGGTTTTGAGGGTGACTCTAAACAATATATCTCATTTCGTATTAAATACCTTAGTTTCCGGAGTGAAAGGGAAAATTGGTGATCTTTGCATGGTGGTCGGTTCATCCGGCGGAAAAGGAAGAAATTTACTGGAATTTGTAAGACTGCAGGGAAATGCCTCCACTGATTATCGTTTGGTAGGGCCTAGGGATGATTTAGTTAAGATCAAAATAGAATCAATTAAACTGTAGGGGAATTAATTTTATAAATTATAAAGAAAATGAATATAAATATTATAAAAAGTTGTTGTTGTACCTCCTTAGATAGGGGAGGAATTTTTTAGTGAAATAGTTTACTAAAAAGCTAAAAAAGAAATGAACCTCCCAAAAGGGAGGTTTTTTATTGCTTATGTGGTATAAAAATATTCTTGAGGTAATCGGAAATACTCCTTTAGTGAGAATTAATAAAATAAACACTAATCCTGGAGTAATTATCCTGGCAAAATTAGAATTTTTAAATCCCGGGGGTAGTATCAAAGACAGGGTAGGGGTACATATGGTTAACGTAGCCCGAGAGCATGGCAGATTAAGAAAGGGAAGTACAATTGTGGAACCGACATCAGGAAATACCGGTGTGGGATTGGCAATGGCCTCAGCGATCGGAGGTTTTAAATGTGTGTTTGTTATGCCTGATAAGATGAGTGATGAGAAACGGAATATTCTTAAAGCCTACGGCGCGGAAGTCGTAATTACCAGGACGTCGGTTGCTCCCGAAAATCCTCAAAGTTATTACAATATTTCAGATAAAATCGCTGCTAAAAGAAGTAATGGATATAAACCTGACCAGTATCAGAACCCGGCCAATCCGGAAACTCATTATAAATATACGGGACCGGAAATCTGGGAACAGACAGAAGGAAAAATATCACATGCAGTCATTGCTATGGGAACTGGTGGGACTATAAGCGGTGTAGGCAAATTTTTGAAAGAAAAAAATCCAAATATAAGAATAATCGGTGTGGACCCTATTGGCTCAGTATATTATCATTTTTTCAAAACAGGTAGGATCCCAAAATTATTCAAAAATTATAAACTCGAGGGAGCGGGCGAGGATTTTTTGCCAGGAGCTATAGATTTCTCAGTTATAGATGAGGTAATCCGGGTGTCAGATAAGCAGAGTTTCGATACGGCCCGTAACTTAGCCAAAAAAGAAGGTATTTTGGCAGGTGGTACCAGCGGAATGGCTCTGTTTGCGGCAATGAAGGTTTCCAGGAGGTTGAGAAAAGGATGCCTAGTGGTTATTTTTCCGGATTCAGGCAGAAATTATCTGACAAAATTTTACAATGATGAATGGATGTTAAAAAACGGTTTTATTAAATGAAAAGGAGGATTTATGAAATTTTCCACAAAAAGCATCAGGATAGGAAATGAACCGAATTTAAAGGAAGGCGGTTCGGGGGACGTCGTTGTTCCTATTCACCTGTCAACCACATTTGCCAGAAGGAAGGTAGGTGAACCAACCGGAGGTTATGAATATTCACGTTCAGGTAATCCCACCCGGGATGCGTTGGAAAAAAACCTGGCGGTACTGGAAAACGGTAAATATGCTTTTACTTTTTCGTCCGGACTGGCTGCTATTACTATAGTGCTTATGCTTTTAAAAAAGGGTGATCATGTTTTATCCATTGATGATGTCTATGGCGGGACAAGGAGACTGTTCGTGAATGTTTTTAAGGAATTCGGGGTTGATTTTTCGTTTGTACCGTTTTGCTGTGCCGGAGATTTAGATTCAGAAATTAAATCGAATACGAGGATGATCTGGATGGAAACACCAACCAATCCGCTGCTTAAGATAATTGATTTAAAATCAGTATGTAAGCTGGCATTGCGAAGAAAGATCATTTCGGTGGTTGATAATACTTTTGCTACACCGTGTTTTCAGAACCCGCTGGATTTAGGCGCGGATATCGTGGTTCATTCAATGACGAAATATTTAGGTGGACATAGTGATTCTGTGGCAGGAGCTGTTATAGTGAAAGCTGAAAAGTTAGCACAAAAAGTGAAATATCTTCAAAATGCAGTAGGAGCCATATTGTCTCCTTTTGACAGTTATCAGATACTGAAAGGGATAAAAACACTGTCATTGAGGATGAAGAAGCATGAAGAAAATGCAAAAGAAGTTGTTCGGTTTCTTCTGCGCCAGAAGAAAGTAAAAACGATTTATTATCCTGGTTTGTCCTCTCATCCCGGTTATAATATAGCCAAGAGCCAGATGACCGGATTCGGAGCCATTATTTCCTTTGAACTGAAGGGTGACATTTCGGCAGCTGTCAGATTTTTGGAATCTCTGAAAATCATTTCTATAGCCGAAAGTTTGGGAGCAGTGGAGTCACTCATTGAGCATCCGGCTACCATGACGCATTCATCCGTACCTGAGAGCGAGAGATCAAAAATCGGTATTTCAAACACCTTAATTCGTTTGTCTGTTGGGATAGAAGATGTAAATGACCTGATCGGGGATATCAAACAGGCCTTATATTAATAAGTTGTTAAGTTGTGATATATATTTTACATAAACTTTATATATTATTGCTTCTGGTTATATGTCATAAATTGGATATGGACCACTGTTTTATATTAATATGATTTTCGATTCCTCTTGCAAAATAGATTTAGAAATAGTAATAATAAACTTAGATGGATATAAAAATATTTTCCGGTAACAGTAATAAAGTTCTAGCCGGGGAAATAGCTCAGCTTATTGGAGCAAAGCTGTCTAAAGTTGAGATAATCAGATTTGCTGATTCAGAATGCAGGGTTAGAATTCAGGAAGATGTGGAAGGGAAAGATGTTTTTATCATCCAATCACTTTCCAATCCGGTTGACGAAAATCTGATGGAACTTCTTCTTCTCTGTGATGCGGTAAAAAGGGGTGAAGCCAGAAAAATTATCGCAGTTATTCCATACCACGGTTATGCCAGACAAGACAGGATTCACCGTCCCGGTGAATGTTTGTCAGCCCATGTGGTGACCAAGCTTATAGAAACAGTCGGTTTTGATAAGCTTGTTACGGTCGAACTTCATAATGAAGCAATATTGGGTTTTTTTGATATACCGGTTACTCATCTTTCAGGTTTATCCATATTTAAGCCTCTCGTACAAAAGATAAAAGAAGATATTGTGGTTATTACACCTGATGCAGGCGCCTTGAAACGTTCACAAAAATTTTCTGAAGGATTGGATGTTCCCCTGGCCTTAATAGAGAAAAAAAGAGATCTTGATCATATGCATAAAATATTATCGATGAAGGTAGTGGGAAACGTGAAGGGAAAAACAGCAATCATAGTAGATGATGTGATCGTGACAGGCGGTACTTTATTAAACGCAGCCCATCTTTTGAAACAGGAAGGCGCTAGGCAGGTAATAGCCGCAGTTACTCATGCGGATTTTGTAGGCGGTGCGGATAAGATATTACAGGAATCACCTGTTGATAGGATATGGGTTACAGATACAATATCTATACCAAAGGAAATGCGCTTTTCCAAGCTGGAAGTTGTCAGCTCGTCAAAATTGATTGCCGAAGCTTTAAGAAAAATGATTAAGTAAAGGAACTTCCTGTTTTAGGCCGCATTCGTTAATAACATGATTATTATTTCAGATAAAGATGCGGCACAAAAGGCCGTAATCGTAAATGCCATTACATGTTATTTACGAACGAGCCCTTAGGTTAGTTACTGTTAAAGTATTAATCAAAAAAATGATGATGCAGATATTGCCCAAGTCCATAGGAAATCTCATTGATTCTTTTGAGAAATTACCCGGCATAGGGCCTAAAAGTGCTAGCAGGCTTACATTTTATCTTCTTCATGTTCCGCAGAATATGCTGGATGCTTTCGGTCAGGCAGTTATTAATCTCAAAAAAAATACCGTTTACTGTTCAAATTGTTTCAATGTGGGAGAAAGTGATCCATGTGTGATATGTTCCGATCCTGGCAGGGAAGAAGACGTTGTTTGTGTCGTGGAAAATCCGATAAATATTTTGAATCTGGAAAAGACCGGGAAATTCAGAGGTCTTTATCATGTACTTCACGGCGTTATCGATCCTCTAAATAACATCGGTCCTGACGAATTGAAAATTACGGAGCTTCTGGCAAGAACAAGAAAAGGGAAAATAAAGGAATTAATAATAGCTACAAATCCGAATATGGAAGGTGAAGCAACGGCAATGTATATAAAAAGAGAGATTATTAATCAGAAGGAGAATAATCCCGTCATACGTAGGATAGACATCACCCGCCTTGCCAATGGTTTGCCTATCGGAGCAGATTTGGAGTACGCCGATGAAATTACGTTATCGAAAGCTATAGAAGGAAGGAGAGTGTTTTAGATGAGAGTTTTCTTCCATACATATGTGGGGGAAATTTATAAACTAAGTCAATATCATAAAAAGATCTATACAATAATTTCTGATTTAGGGTACGATCATGTTCCGGTTGATTCAGAATACATAGACAATCCGGAGAAGCTGATAACTAAAATTGAAAAGGGAGGGACACAGGCAAAAATCACCAGATACAAAGAATGCATAAAAAATTTACAGCTCTGTGATATATTTGTTATTGAAGTATCAAGTAACAGCCTATCTGCGGGCTATCTTCTTCACGAGGCGCTGAACAACTCCAGACCGGTTATTGCCCTGTACCACGAAGGTGAATTGCCGAATTTTTTGTCGGGAGGGTTGGAAAATGAAAAGTTGGTTACAATCGAGTATAATTCCAGCAATATTAAAGTACAGTTGGAGAGAGCTTTGGAACTGGCAAAAAAAGCAGTTGACATCAGGTTTAATTTTTTTATCCCTCCTCAGCTTGTTACCTATCTGAACTGGACCTCATCGATGCTCAGGATTTCAAAGTCCACCTATCTTCGGAAGTTGATTATGGATGACATGTCAAAAAATCGCGATTATATCAAGCTGAAAAAGACTTTTTGAACTCCGTAAAGAAGACAGCCGATTTCATTTATGGAAATATCCGGAAATATGGTATTATACCTTCATGAAAATCCCTCCGGAATATAATTTCAATTCAAACATCGTATCATCTTTACAGAAGATTGAAGCAAACAGGCAAATCATCGCAATTTTTGCAAAAAAACATGCCCTTGAAAAAAGTAAGTTCCTCCAAAATGCGGTATTCAAAAGAGCCTTTTATACACTCTGCCTTGAGGGTGAGAAAATATCTTATATCAAGTATTCCCTTGAAAATTTAGCAAGTGTTCAAAACACGAAGATTTGGAATGCACTGAATATTTATAAGTGGATCAAAGACGGTTTTGTTTATAAAAAAAAACTGACATTAGGTGACTTGCTATACCTGCATAAACTGCTAATGCAGGGATCTGCCAGAGTGAAAGAAGCCGGAGTTTTCAGGAAAGTCCAGGAGTTATCGATAATCGATTTCACAAAAGAAGGTGTATATGCGTTTACACCGCCGGGCGAGATAGAAGCACATATAGATAAACTCATCAGTTTCATAAATAGCGATCTGGAAATATTTATTCCTATAAAAGCCAGTCTGGCCCTATACATATTCATGAGAATTTCCCCATTTCTTGAAGGTAACGGTCTGGTGGGAAGACTGCTTTTTTTCTTGGTTTTTACCAGAGATAATTATCTTTTTGAGAATGCCTTGGTAGTGGAAGAGTATCTTTATCGGGTAAAGGAAGAATACTTTCATATATTAAATGATGAAAAAGATGCAGGAAGATTCTTGGAATTTATGCTTAACATTATATCCAAAGCATCCAGCCAGTTAAGATTGATTTTGACAGAGAAGGCAGAAAGGGTATTGCCAGATGAACTTTTACCCAGGAGGAAAAAGATACTTGATTATATTTTAGAGAAGGGAACTGTATCTCTGTCTGAGTTGAAAGAAAATAACACAGAGGTCAGCGGAAGGATGCTCAGGTACGATCTGGCTAACCTTATGGAAAATAAGTTTATCTTAAAGAGGGGAAATACGAGGGCCGTAGTATATTCTGCCAGGGAATAAGGATTATTGTATTCCCAGAAGGTCCTTGATATACATAAGACTTCTTTCGAAAATATTCGCCTGATATGCCGGATTATTGTCCGTAATGACAAGAGGTATAGTTTGCCTGGCCGGCTCGCTTTCTTTCTTCGGTTTCTTGCATTTTTCTGCCCCGTTCTCATCCTTTTCTTTTTCGCATGGCAGAATCCTCATGGTAACCTTCGTTACTCCCTGGTTAGACAGGAAGCTGGAGGCAAAGGCATTCCGGCGGGTGAGTGTAATCAGGCTTATAAAGAAAGCCAAAAGACTGGATAAGATCAATAAATGTTTCCAGAGCTTCATGAATTCATAATACCCTCTTGACAAAACAAATGCAATATGTTCATAATGTGTATATAAGACATATTTGATACGTAAAAAGTATTATTTAATATATAAAGGTAGGTATTTATAATTATGACTTCTAGGCTGCCCCTAAAGTCTAATAAGAACAATAATAGGTTGTTGAAAAAAGCATCTCTGTTTATAGCCACTTTTGCTATAAGTTCTTTTTTGTTCTTTTTCGTAACCCGCTATATTCTCCCGAAGGAAAATAATATCTCCGGAATTTCCATCCCTGAATTTTATTCATATAAGGCAGAAGGTAAACCGGCTCTTTATCTCATGCTTAGGAACGATACGGTAAATACTACGCATGCTTACGCCGAGCTGTTTATGGAGGATAAAGCAAATAATCTCAAAAAACAGATACCTTTGGGTGATCTGGGAGAACTTCAACCCGGTGAAGAAAAAACTTATGACCTGAATTGGGACGATAAATGGCACGGATCGGGTTTGGGGGATATCAAGCTGGTAGTAAGAAACAATCAGGGTCTGGTGACCGAAAAATCCATATTTCTGGCAGTAGTACCTCGGGATATCACTTCGCTTAGCATGCTGTCTCTTTTTGCGTCCGGGGTGCTTGGAGCAGGATTGGTGATTTCCAAATTTGTTTGACATACAGAATTTATGAATATAATAAATTTATTTTATGGAAAGGAGGTGAAAAATATGAAAAACATGAAAAAAATCGTAAGTATAGTAAGCGGTTTCGGACTACTGATCTCATCAGTTATGCCGGTTATGGCAACACTAGGAGGTCAGCCATTAAATAATGATAGTACTACAGTGGTATTACAAAAAATTAAACCAGGTACGCTTACTATTCAAGCTCCTGCGGATATTCTGTTACCTGACGTTTATGTAAGTTCGCAGGTTGAGCCGGTAGATGTGACAGCAGAAGACTTTTTGGTAGATGATTCAAGAGGTACGAAGGCACCGGCAGGTTGGTCTTTTACTGTAACTATGGGAAAATTGGCAAGTTCAACAGAAGGAACTGATATTCCCTTTATAGATACAGTAGCTAGTCATAATGACTATAAAATTACTCCTTTAGCCCTTGTACAATATAATGGTGCTAGTTTAACTGGAGTTACTTTAGGATCATCAACGGAATTGACTGAGGTAGGGACAACAGGTATTTCAGCGCCAAAAACAGTTGTTACCGCAGCTGCTACTTCTGGAAAGGGTAGATTCGGATGTGATGTTAAGCTGGACTTAAATGTACCAGCTAATTCAACAGCAGCTGATGATTACACAAGCACAATGACGTTTACGGTCGTATAAAAAGGAAGCCCTTTTTAAACCCTGATGCGCAGAGTTGTAAATGCAGGCTTCCACTAAGAATTATAACACGACAGGACAAGAGATCAAAATGCATCAGACTAGGACACCCCCTACTAAATGTAGGGGGTGTCTCTCATTTTTCACACTTGACAACAGCGACATAATTGTGATGTAGTGAAAATATCTATAAGGTGTATTTTATACATATTGAAAGAGTAATAAGGGAGGTAAGATGAAAAAATATTTTCTTCTGTCTTTTGGATTAATTTGTATACTGCTCGTAGCAGTTTTGCCAGTCATGGGAGCAAATTATGGCGGACTGGGTTTATATCCAGCCAATCCTGATCCTCAAAATCCTCTTTCCGAATCGTGGTTCATTTATAACCTCGTACCGGGTGAGACTAAAAAAGACGCTGTTCTTCTTAGAAACACATCTGAAAAGACAATTTCTGCAAAAATTTATACAGTGGATGGTACTACTACTGCAGACGGATCGTTTACCCTGGAGGCAGAAAAATTTGAGAATAAGGGTGTAGGCGGTTGGGTGACACTTCCTGTGGATACAGTCACTGTGGGTCCCGGAGAAGAAAAGAGACTGGAATTTTCAATGAGCATTCCCCAAAATATTGGAGCAGGAGATTATACGGGAGGAATTATTCTGGAAAACCTGGATGTCCAGAAAGGCAAAGGAGTGAATGTGGTTACCAGGGTAGGGGTGAGGATTTATGAGACAGTCCCCGGACAGCTTATAAGGAAGATGAAGATTACTGAATTTTCCTGGAAGATGGTAAACGACAAAGTGGTTTTCTACTTCGGTTTGGAAAACCAGGGAAATACCATGTTAAATCCCAATGGTAAACTAAGCTATGAGAACAGTTTCGGCGGTAAGGGCGAGTTTGTTTTGAATCTGGGCACCGTTCTTCAGGATAAGCCTACCAAAGTGCCGGTGACCTGGGACAAGACGCCTCTTATCGGCCAGGTGAAGGCCAAAGCTGTGGTGAATTTCGGAGAAGGTGCAAATGACAAATTGGAGAGGGAAATATCGTTTTTCTATATCACCAAAAAAGCTAAGGTTATTGCCCTGGTTATCGTGTTAGTGTTGGCAGTACTTGTAGTTTTGCCCAGCCTGCGGGGTAAAAAAGGAAAAAAAGGTAAACACTAATAACCGGTTCTGATTGCATAGATTTTCTGTCCATGAAAAAGATAGGATACGTACTGTTATGTCTTATAGGGATATTAATTTTCAGCTTGCCTGTACACGCTATATCCGGCAGGCTTCAGCTTGTACCCGCTCATCCTGAGACCAAAAATCCCAAGAGTTTCACTTATCTTATAATAAACGGAAAGCCGGGTGAAGAGAAAAAAGGTGAGTTTGCCGCGGTGAATTTATCTGGGGAAAAGATGGAGTTGAAGTTTACCCCTTCAGATGCCACAGTAAATGATAAAGGCGAAATTGTCGGAGGCAGCGGACAAACCGGAGGGGTAGGAGGATGGCTTACTCTCCCTGAAGACGGTAAGGAAAACCAGCTTCTGCCCAAACAAAGGAAAAATTTTCCCTACACCCTAAAAATTCCCCAGGACGCTAAACCGGGTGAGCATGTAGGGGCGATTGTAGCCAACGATGAAGCTTCTATCCCTGTCTGGGTGAAAGTGGAGGGTGACACTTCATATGATTTCGTACTTACCGGTTTCTCCCAGGAAGTAGGGGACGGACTACCGGTATTTAAAGTGAAGGTCAAAAACACCGGTAATACGGTCATCAGCTCTTTGGGTTTTAAAGTGGTTCTGAACAATCATATCGGGATAGGCTTAGGAAGGCGTCTCGAAAGCTTCTGGGGGGAAGAGACGGCAATTCTTTCGAATACAGAGAAAGAATTCAGCCTCAATTACGAAAATCCTCTTCCGGCTATAGGAAATTACACGGCTGATTTATCGGTTACTTCCGGCAACAGTACCAAGGAAGACAGTCTTACGTTCAGCTTTACGAACATGAAAGCTATGGGAGGGTTTATCCTGCAATTACTCTTATTCTTACTTGCCGTTTCCGCTTTTGTCTTCGGAATATTTAAGCTCAGAAAGAGGTTGTCGGAAAGATTACTGGAAAACAAACTGAATACGAACATTTTCAACAGAAATTCGGCTGATACAAGCGGAAATTTTCCCGGGCAGAATACGGCGTTGAGTCCGCCGGCAGGTTCCGATTTTGGAAGCAGCGTCCGGAAAATAGCTCTTGAAGAAGGAAATATGGCTCTGGCAAGTGAAGAGGACTATGATAAAATATGGTTTAAAGTCAGGAAGATTGTCCGGGAGGAAATTGAGCTTTGGAAGGAAATGGAAAAGTATAGAAAAGAGATGAAAAGTGAAATAAAAAAGGAATTATTAAAAGAAAAAAAAGAAAAATCTGCCCGCAATTGAAGCTCTCCGGTCCAAAGACCGGAGAATCTATAAAAACAATAGCTTCAATCCATCCGAAGCAGAAAAACTTAGTATTCATTCACAATATAAAATAGCCGTGGTTTTCTGCGAAGGAGGAATAAATTTAATCTCCGGAATAATATCATTTTTATGAAACGGCTGATTGTAATTATCCTTTTATTCGATATTTATCTGATCCGGACCAATATCGTCAAGGCAGATGATAATACGGATAAAGCATTACTTTCTACAACTCCGGCGGAAATTTCAGTTACCCCTTCGTTTACGGCTGGCCCGACAGGTATAAATACGCCCACACCGACCAGCTTCACAATAAAGATGAATAAAATCCCGACAATTGCTTTTCCCACAACAGCTCCAACCGCTATCGTGAACCAGCCGCCGGGGGAACAAGCTCCGAACGTACCTACAATTGCTCCCATAGTCCTTTGCCAGGATAAGAAAGGTGAAATGAATATAAAAGCACCAAGCAAACTGGATTTTCCGGAGGCAAAAGTATTCTCTCTTGAGCAGTGGACCAATACCCGCGATGCGATGGATATGGATCAAAATCCGATCACGATCGTGTCAAAAAGTTCGGATAATTGTAAAGACAAGATACCTTTAGTACCGACTGTTCCCAATAGTGCAGCAAACGAGAGGTCGAAAAGCGGAAATTCCGGAAATATCACGCCTGCTGTGGTCGTTCAAGATAATTATGCTGTTGGATGGACCGTTACGGTAACATCTTCTGATTTGACCAGTAAGGATGACTTAATAGCCTCAGACAATCTGCGTCTTTTAACCTACCGTTTGCAGGCGGTGGAAGGTAACACCGACGGTATAGTTATACCCAAGGAAGTCAGATTTCTTGTTGCCGAAACGCCCTATCTTTTGGCCAAAGCAGATCAGGGAAGCGGGGATGGTGTATTTTCCGTATATTTTAATTTACTGCTTCGTATACCTCCGAACACTCCACAGGGCGATTATGTGACTAAAATGGAATTGACCATTATATAAGGCAGATAACAGATAACATTAAACATATAACATTTAACAATGTAAGAAAAAGATTTAGACAACCGGCGGCATAAAAGGTATAATTTTTTAAAGATTATGAAAAAAACAAATTTAGTTAAAAAAGTATTTGACATCTTGAAAAAAATTCCGGATCCGGAACTGGGAATATCTATCCTGGATTTGGGATTGATTTATAATGTCAAAGCGGATGAAAAAGGCAAGATTGAAGTTTTAATGACGCTGACTACCATGGGTTGTCCGCTGTTTGATATGATGGCTACACCTATAAAAACAGAAGTGGGAAAAATAAAGGGAGTTACGGATGTAGATATCGAACTGACGTTCGATCCTCCCTGGTCGCCTGACCTTATGGTAGATGGAGCCAAAGTTAAACTCGGTTTTTTTTAAGGATAAACAATATGACTGGAAGCAAAATAAAAAAAATCATAGCCGGCGGTTTTGAGATAGTGAAGGATACTACCAAGGAAATTGCCGGTGCGGTAGGACCGGGAGCTCTACTTGAGCATGCCTTGGGGCAGGATAGGAAAGCAAGCGAGATGGGGGACTATCTAAAAAACATCGGTGATCCGGCTTTGCAAGGAGAAAAGTTGAAACAGAGGGAGGCTGAAATAAGCCAAAAAGATCAGGCGGAAATGGAGAATGCCAGGAGAATTCTGGCAGGCCTTCCGCCGCATATGCAACTTCCAAAAGAGCAAAAGGAACTTAGACCCTATGAGGAAAATATGCAGGAAGAGGAGAAGAAAGCGCAGGAAGTCGAAGCGCAGAAACAGCAGCAACAGCAGTCTCTTGTCGAACCGACAGTCAAACAGCAAAGAGGATCAATGCGTGGGAAAAGGAAATCACCGCAGAAAGGCTTTGAAGGATTGAAAAAAGATACGAAAGTTGGATAATGTCTGACTGTAAAAATTTCTAATAAAAAAGATGAGACTATATAATACTTTTACAAGGAAATTGGAAGAATTTAAGCCGATTAATCAAAATAAAATCGGTATTTATTCCTGCGGACCTACGGTCTATTGGAACCAGCATATCGGGCATATGTACGCTTATGTCCAATGGGATGTCTTAGTTAGATACCTGAGATATTTGGATTATACGGTGAAATGGGTTATGAATATTACGGATGTCGGTCATCTGACCTCGGATGAAGACATTGGTGAGGATAAGATGGAAAAGGGAGCCAAAAGGGAAGGGTTGACAGTCTGGCAGATTGCGGATAAATACATAAGGCAATTTACAGACAGTCTTGATCTTTTGGGAATAAAAAGGCCTGATGTGTTGTGCAGAGCTACAGAACACATAGAAGAGCAGATAGGTCTCATTAAAAAGATTGAAAAACGCGGTTTTACCTATAAAACGAAGACAGGTTTGGTTTTTGATACGGCTAAATTCCCGGATTATGAGAAATTTGCAAGATTGAATTTAAAAAAGCAGAATGCCGGAAGCAGGGTAGAGGTAGACATAGAAAAAAGAAACCCATGGGATTTCCTTTTATGGGTTACAAATCAGCCCAGCCACATAATGAAGTGGGAAAGTCCTTGGGGAAAGGGGTTTCCGGGCTGGCACATAGAATGTACCGCCATGTCCGTCAAGTATCTGGGAAGTCAATTTGATATCCATACCGGGGGAATTGAGCATATAGCAGTTCATCATACGAATGAAATCGCCCAGGGATTTGGAGCTTTCGGGAAAATGACGGCAAATTACTGGCTGCACAATGCTTGGCTACTTTTAGAAGGGGAGAAGATGAGTAAAAGCTTGGGAAATAATGTTTTAGTGACAGATCTTATCCATAAGGGTTATTCGCCTTTTCACCTCCGGTATCTTATATTAAATTCACACTACAGGCAGGGGATGAATTTCACCTGGAAGGCTTTAAACAGCGCTAAAAATGCTATGCAGTCCGTTAATTCACAAATTCTAAAAATTTTAAACGATAAAATCGATGAAAAAATGACCGATCAGAAAATAATTTCAAACTCTCCATACGTAAAAACTTTCACTCAAGCACTCGGGGATGATCTTAATATTCCTAAAGCTTTGGCAGTATTTTGGAATACTTTGAAAGCAAATATTTCCAATAACGAAAAATATCACATTTTGGGCTTAATGGATAAAGTATTGGGTTTGGGAGTCCAAGATATAAGAAAAGAAAATGAGGAAGAGAAGATCCCGAATGAGATTACGGATCTTTGCGCACAAAGGGAAATTTTTCGAGAAGAGAAGAATTTCACGCAATCGGATAAACTGAGAAAAGAAATTGAAGAGAAAGGATTTTATGTTAAAGACACTTCAAAAGGTCCACAAATTACCAAGATCAACTCATAAGTCGTCCATTGGTGTAAGCGGTAATAAATTACTTAGAATTGGAATTGATATTGATAATACCGTCAGTGATTCCTATACTGATTATCTGAAAGTATACAATAAGAAGTTAGGTGTAAATATCCAGTATCATGAAATTGAAGATTTTTATACTCTTGGAAAAAGATACGGAGTTGATTTTAATAAGTTGAATCTAATTTTCCAAAGCTGTCTTGTTGACCAAAAATTCCAAATCTCTTTTAAAGCATATCAGGATGCGGTATCCATAATTCAAAAATGGAATACATACGGACATTTAATACATTACATTACGGGAAGGCCTCATACCATAAAAAAGATAACCAGAAAATGGCTGGAAATAAACGGACTGATGTTTGAAAACACAACACTTGATCTGATTCATATGAAAAGATTCGGTCAGGATGCAGACTTCAAAAAAGAGACTGTAGAGAGACTTGGAATCAGTATTATGATTGAAGATATGCGGGAAATTGTCAATGCTATCGGCATTCCGGCAATTTTACTTGACAGGCCTTGGAACCAGGGGAAAACAACAGCCAATGTAAAGCGGGTAAGTTCCTGGGAAGAGATAGATAAGATCGTAGATGATTTGGTGAGTAAAATAGGAGATCTAGAAACTTATCCAGAATTGCCTGTTTGATCAATCTAATTTACATGAATTTTAACGCCTTTGAAATTCATCTTTATAAAATTTCATGCTTCTTGCCATTACCGTAGACCAGCTGCCGTTGGCAAAGTTATGGTCTTCATTGGCGTACGTAAAGTAGGTTATTTCCTTATTCAACGTTTTTAGAGTTTGGTTAAGTTCGTCAGACCATTCTTGCGGGACCGCGTCATCATTTCCTCCCTGGTGTAGTTCTATAGGTGCCTGGATAAGGTCCAAATAGTTAGTAAGGGAATAACTTTCCACGTCATAATCTTTCTCAAAATCGGAAATCAGCTTCCTTAAAGCTTTTCCGTGGTCATCATATTCATCTGTATAGTAGAGTATAGAATAGGGGAAAGGTTTACTGACCGGTGCCCAAAGTACCGTAGGAATTTTTTGTCCTGTTGCCTCCAGAACAACAAGTGCGATATGTCCGCCATTACTGTGACCCCAAATACCGATTTTGTTTGTATCAGCGGTAATTTTGTTTTGAGGGATAAGATTAAGCGCCAGGTTTAGATTGGGAGCGGATGAAATGAGAGTTAGGGCTGTTGTATAAGTCTCAAATCTCTCTTCCATCGGGTTTGCGGATGGAGAGGCGGACTGGCCGTATCCGAGGAAATCAGGGGCTAGAGTGATAAAACCGTTTTGAGCCAACACTTCCCCGCCATGTATCGTGCCTACCCCCGGTTGGTAAATCTCCTGCGGTACATATCCTCTGAACATGATTATGACGGGGTAAACACCTTCTTTTTTAGGAATATTGACTACACCGCTTACCTTTTTCCCTTCAGAAGTATAATAGAAAAGATAAGAAGAAAAATCTTTAGTCTCATTTAGAATTTTATCCAAGCTGATATCACTGCCTAAAAATCTTTTCTTCTTTAACGCGGAAATAGAATATTTATCAAGGGGTTTTTCTGTAGGAGTAATCTTATTTCCGGCAAAAGGACTTATCATATTGTTGGGTCTTGAGTGATAAGACAGATACAAAACCGTACTTAAGATAAATCCAGCAGTCAAGATTATTATCGCGAATATTTTAAATTTAGAATGGTTTTTTTCAACTGACTCTTCGTACATATGGAATAACCTTTATTTGATTAAATTAAATTATATAATAGATCACCTGCGTAATTAGCGACTATAGGGCGTAAAAATTAGAACTTTAGATTGATATAACAATCTAAATCCATGTAAAAACACGGTCATTTTTCGGATTGTTGTAGCAATCCGCGCTTATTACGCAGTTATTCTATTAAACTTCCCAGGAAGGTAGGAAGACCATTTGTGTATTCAATAAAAGTCATAGTCTGCTGTCTTCTGGTCATGGCTGCTAAAAAGCTGTCAGTCAGAGGACTGTATGCATTCCTGACT
>Ga0066636_10001132_pt1 | contig 16246 bp, 17 predicted proteins | sample CryGeyCG2014_080_2_FD_62736 | JGI IMG/M metagenome (GOLD analysis project Ga0066636, IMG submission 62736) | Groundwater microbial communities from aquifer - Crystal Geyser CG07_land_8/20/14_0.80 | ecosystem: Environmental > Aquatic > Deep subsurface > Groundwater | place: USA: Utah: Grand...
AATATGATTTCAGAAATTATTTATTCTGAGAAAGAATGGTTGGCAAAGAGAAACACGCCCCTTGCAAAGAATATAGAATCCAATGGAGAAGTTCTTTTTGAAAGGGAAGCAGCGTGAACAAAATAAAAGTGCACGATATAGTTGTATTGCTTAAGAAAATCAAAGTGAAAAATATAGATGAAAAAATAAAGCAGGTCCTATCTATACTTTCTGTAAAAAATCTTGTAGAATATGAAGCAAGAGAATTCAGAGGAAGTGATTCAAGGAAAATTATAATTCAGGTAGAACGCTTGTACGTTTGGGTAAACCAACTCCTTCCCGTCTGAATTTGATAACAACTTTCGTTTTGTCAAAAAATGGGCACTGTTTTTTGAATAAAATTACCAAAACTAAATTGGGCGCTAATTCCGATCTAGGAAATGAAGTAGAAACTGAAGATGGAAATTGAGGGTAATCATAAAATTTGACAACAGAATTCGCAGACAATAAAACATTGAAAATGGTTTTTCAAGGGTAACCGATGACAAAATATTATTTCTTTTTGGATGAAACCGGAGACCACGGGCTTAACTATGTAGATAAAAACTTTCCACTGTTTCTTTTGTGTGGTTGCCTTTTCAACGAAGGTAGATTACTTGAATTAGAAAAAAGAATGAATGACTTCAAAATAAAATATTTTAAAACTACAGAAGTAATTTTACATTCCCGCGAGACAAGAAAATGCGAAGGTCCTTTTCAAATATTATTTGATTTAAAACTGAAGGCTGATTTTTATGCAGACTTAAATAAAATATTAGAAAAAGCAGAGTATAAAATTATTACTTCTGGAATAAATAAGGAGGAGTATATCAAGAAGTACGGGAGGGGCGCTAAAGATCCATACAGCATCTCTTTATCTTTTATTATAGAAAGATTGATTTTTTATTTGGATACTTTTGCTAAAGAATCAATTGTGGAAATAAAATTAGAAGAAAGGGGAAGAAAAGAAGATGAGATGCTTGCCGCTCATTTCAATATTATAGAAAAGAAAATATATTGCGATAATAATGGTAAATATGAAGGATGGGGTTTAAAACTATTTCCATAAAATAAAAAGCCCCTCTGTTAAACAGAGAGGCTCTCTATCGACCGGGAGACACCCCGATCCTTGATTTTTATTTCTAATGTAATTATATCATATTTTTAATAAAAAGTCAAGTTTTCGCATTAAATCACGAAAAAAATAACAAAATAAAGGCATAGTGCTATAAGTGGTCTTTAAAATTTGTGCCAGATTTGTGCCAAGTTCAGACAAAAACAAACACAAGAATATAAAAACAAGTAAAAACAAATAAAAGAATCGCAGAGGGGTATTATCGAGGGGAATCGCTAATTTTCATTGATATATCAGGACTTAGAAGATTTGTGCTCGGTCGATTCCTCCCTTCGGCATTTTAGATTTTACCGACAGTAAATGTTTTTTTATGGGCGAAGGTTTATTCGGAACCCCTATTGCTTTTTTTTCAGTTTTCCCTCGATGATTTTATTTTTATAAAATATTGAAAAATCCTTGTGCCATTTTTGTGCCATATAAAATTCAAAAACTTAAAACGGGCGCTGTCCCTATTTAACATTTTACCATATAAAGAAGGTTGGATTCATGAAAATGGTAAGCGGACACCAAAAATGATAAGGACTGCGTGATTACAAAAACAAATGGCTAAAAAATATAATTCCAAAGATTTAATTAAATATACTGTTGCACAGATGAAAAGAAGGCGCTACGCTACTGCTCATGCGTTCTGGGTTTTCGCCTTTGAGAATTTCCTAGAAGAAGCGTATAAAAAGGTTACAGGTTCAGAGCCAGATCCAAATCTGACAAACCGAGAAATTACTGATTTACTTGGAAGAAGAGGATATAATTGGAGGCAATTAAAAAATTTAAACTGGAAGAGAAATCAGATAATTCATAACGCTTTTATAAACGAAGATGAAAGCGGGGAATTTTCAAGGTTAACAGAAGAATTAGGGTATGTTATATTTAATGATAAAAAATCTCTTAAAGAGAGAAAAGAAGAGATAGACACAGAATTGGCTTTGGAATAGGAAAGGAAAACGAAAGGGTTAGAAAGGCGGCTATCAGTGCATTGTTTCTCCGCGACCGCAACAGAACAGTCAGGGTTTACCTTGATTTTGGGACGGAAGCAATCAAGGAAAGGCTTAAATATTACAACCTTTTGTACGATAAGGATTTCAAAAGTTTGTTTAAAGCATTGTGTGATAAATATCCTGGTATAAAATTTTTCAATGTAGAACACTATTCCATTATTACTGAAGAGATTCCTATTATTAAAAGGATTGAGCATCACGCGAATTAGTTAAAAACCGTCTTGATAAAACCAGAAGTTTGTGAAAATTTTCAATAACTTGACATTTACCATAAATTATGGTATAATTACCAATAATTATGGTAAATGTCTTATTGTGTGGAGTAATGTGATGCTTGAATCATTGTTTGGCAACCTAACGGTTGAAAAAATTCTTTTTTATCTTCAGGTATACAGGCAGGGATATCCAAAGGGAATTTCAAGACTTTTTGCTACCCCGGTTAATGGAATCCAGCAGCAGTTAAGAAGACTTGAAGAAGGTGGGATAGTTGTAAGTTTTCTTCAGGGGAGAACCAGAATATACCAGTTTAATCCACGCTACCCATTCCTGAAGGAATTAAAGGTACTTATTGATAAGGCACTCGAATTTTTGCCTGAAGATGAAATCAAGAAATATTACAGGCAGAGAACGCGTCCGAGAAGGGCTGGTAAACCCCTGTGAAAATTGATTGGGCAAAGATTGGAATTCGTGACTTATCAGGTTTAATTTGCGAAATATTAAGAAAAAAAGGAATAGATGCAACGCTTGTTGGCGGTGCCTGCATTTCAATCTATTCCGATAACAGATACATTTCAGGCGATTTGGATTTTATCACTTATTCCTCAACCAAAGAAATAGAAGAGATATTTACACCCCTGGGGTTTCTCAGAAAAAGCCGCAGGCACTTTGAACATCCAGAATGCCGATTTTTTATTGAGTTTCCTGCTCCACCAATTGCAATTGGCAATGAACTAATCAAGGATTATCAATCAATAAAGACAAAATTTGGCATAATTCGTATGTTGACACCCACTGATTGTGTCAGAGATAGATTGGCGGCATACTTTTTCTGGGGCGATATGCAGTCTCTGGAACAAGCATTGATGGTTGCAAACAGGCAGAATATAAACATTGAAGTTATTAAGAAATGGGCATTGAAAGAAGGAGCCAGTAAAGAATTGAATAAATTTCTTTCTAAATTAAAAAAGACTAAGACCTCTTCCCAACTGCAAACAACTTGATGAAATAACGGAAACAGTTCTACTTTTCGCCGGCAGGAAAACAAAGGAAACGTTGAATGTCACATATCAAATACTGGATTCCCTTTTTCAAGGCAATGACGGGCAGGTGCGATAAATCCGCTACAAAGATTGACGAGATCTGCGAGGAGTGGATAATGTTTTTTAACCCAAAATATACGATAGATGAATTCTGTTTTGTTTGCAGAGATTGTTCATTAAATCATATTACACTCATGGCAAGGCAACAAGCAGGGATTTCCAGGCGTTATTTGGGATTTCTGCCCAAGCGGTACATAAGGAACTATCCAAACTGGTGGAAATGAAGATAATCAAACCGCAAGGAAAGGGCAGGACATCGTATTATATTCTTGTTTGAGGATTGTTAGGACCGGAGGAGAGGTAAGGTTTCTGTGTAGGCAAGGTTGATGATTAGGTTGATGATTAGAAATTGGGGAGAAACAGAATTTGTGCCAGATTTGTGCTCGTTCAACTCCCCCCTTCGGCATTTTCTTGCACTCGTCAGCAGTAGTTACCGTCGCAGAAAGGAGCATAGATGTGGATACAGAAAAAGGAGAGAACTTGAAGAATAAGCAAGCAGAACAACAAAGTTCTGGCATAGAAAAGAATAGCATTGCCATTTACCGCACTAAAGATGGGAAAACCGAGATAGAAGTTAAACTTAAAGAAGAAACAGTTTGGTTGAGTCAGATTAAGATGGCAAGACTTTTTGATAAGGTGGTACCTACAATCAATGAGCATATAAAAAATATTTACAAAGAGAAGGAATTAGAACAAAAATCAACTATTCGGAAATTCCGAATAGTTCAAACTGAAGGTGGAAGACGAGTAGAACGTCCTATCGATTTCTATAACTTAGATGTAATTATATCAGTTGGCTATAGAGTGAAATCGTTAAGAGGCACCCAATTTCGTATCTGGGCAACTAAAACATTAAAAGACTATTTGATTCAGGGTTATGCTGTAAATCAAAAAAGACTTTCCGAGCAGTCAGTAAAACTAAAAGAACTTCAAGATACAATAAAATTCATAAAGACCAAATCCAGCCATCCTGAGTTATCAGACCAGACCCAGGAACTTTTAAATATAATTAACGAATATGCAAATTCACTCACACTTTTATACCAATATGATAAAGGAACGCTTAAAGAAATCAGGGGTAAAAAACCAGAGTTTATTTTAACATATAAAGACAGTCAAAAATTGATTGTTTAAGTCAAAGCAAGTCTTGCGAAAAAAAGTGAAGCCACAAACTTATTTGGACAGGAAGTAAATCACAAATTTGATGGCATTATCGGTGCCATATATCAGACCTTTGACAAAAAAAGAATTGTACCAAGGTATATCAGAAAAAGCAGCAAATTTACTTTACCTGGTAATTAAAAACCATCCGTTTGTTGACGGCAATAAACGCATAGGTTCTTTGCTATTTATCTACTTTTTGGAGAAGAACCATTATAACTAAACAAATTGGTGCCGGCCATAAGCAAAAAGGATAAGAAAATGATTTCTTATGAGGATGCACCTGATATCAAGGAAAAAGTTGATGGTATTATTTCTGCTGCCGGACTTACCCACATAAAAAATGAATTCCTTATCTGTATTCGTTCCCGTGGTTCCGGGGCGCGCCGCGTCCTTGCCAGATGCCATGCTTTACCAAGAATAATGCAGAAAGCATTGAATACCGGCGCTCGGTACGTAATTGAGGTAATAAGCGAAAAGTTTGACAGGCTGTCAGAAGAACAACAGATGAAAACACTGATTCATGAACTTATGCATATTCCAAAATCTTTTGGCGGTGGTTTTATTCACCATAATATTGTAAATTCACAAACAGTCAATAAAATATGGAAGGAAATTCAATAAAAAGAGGGAGGGATTGCTTCCCCCCAATGCTTGTTTGCTCTTACGAGAGCCTACCTCGGCACAAGCAAACAATGGGGGTCGCAATGACATATGGTAAGGCTCCCACCACAAAGACTGGCGGATATTCGAAAAGGTCTGCCCTACAAGAGCCCGATTTTTCTGTTATAGAACAAAAAAGCGAATTTACTTGCAAAATTATGCAAAATGTGGTATAATATATACTACAAAATGAGAAAAGTAGCAAGTTAATGCATAATTTGGCAAGAAAGAGTCTAAAATGAATACACAAGAAAATCTTTTAAATAATAGCCCAGTATTCACTTCAAAAGAATATCAGGATGAATTTAAGGAAATAAATACTAAATCTACTGTGCGGACCAAAATAGGCAGATTGCTAAAAAAAGGTAGAATGGGAACAATGGGCGGCGGGATATATTTTGTTATCCCCCAGGGCTATGATGTAAAGTCATACACTCCAGATAAATTTCTTGCTGCATCAAAAATGCGAGAGGACGCTGTCATAGGTTATCATTCTGCTTTTGAACTGCTTGGTTATGCTACACAAGTATTCAATACCGTGTATTATATCACTTCGTTGCAAAAGCAAATGAAATCTTTTAGAGGAGTTACATATCTTTCGGCCTCTGTGCAAAGACCCCTGCAGGGCAGGGCTGGTCTTGGAATAGAAAAAATAGCAAGGGACAAAGTAAAAGTTGCGGTGACCAACAAAGAGCGTACGCTTATAGATTGTCTGGATAGACTTGAATATTCCGGTGGATTTGAAGAATTATGCCATTGCGCGGAAGCTCTTCCATATCTTGACCTGGATTTTGTTTTTGAATATCTTTCTGTTCTGTCAAAGAAAAGTCTTTTTGCAAAAGCAGGATATTTGCTTGAGAAATATAAGGATAAATTTTTCTTTGATGAGAAATGGGTAAAGAGATTTATCTCTGAAAGATTTAAGTCTCCGTCTATAGCATATCTTGGAAGTCGCTCGGATGATAATAAATTAATAGCGAGATGGAACCTTATGGTTCCCAAAAAATATCTTGTAGAAAGCGAACGTTAATGCAATATGCTCCTGAATATATAAACAAAATAAGAAATGGATTTCAGGGTGATTCAGTAGAGAAGGTTTTACGCCTGCAGACTCTGCTTAGTGATTTCAGCAAACACCCTTATTTGAAAGATAGAATAGTACTTAAAGGTGGGACAGCTATAACACAGTTTCACTTTCAGTTTCCACGTATATCAGTAGACATTGATCTGGACTATATCGGTAGTCCGAAGCTTGAAGGAATGAAGGAGGAACGCCCAAGATTAGAAGAAACAATGGACCAAATTTTCAAAAGCCAGAAATATGTCTTTGAATGGAGCGAAGATGAGCATGCCGGGAGAAAATGTATGCTTAAATTTGTAAACTTTCACGGAAACAACGATAACGTTCGTGTGGATATAAATTATCTGATGCGTATACCGGTAATGCAGATTGTCAGGATGAAATCTTTTAGTTTTGAAGAAGATTTTCATTTAGAATTTCCTGTCCTTCAGTTAGAAGAGTTGTATGCCGGTAAGACAAAAGCTCTTCTGGAAAGGGGTCTGGCACGAGACCTGTATGACTTATATCGATTGTTAAAAGATAAACTACCTATAGATACAAATATGTGGAGGACTATAACGATTTTATTCTGCTCCTCGTTGAGAGATGATTTTAGAAAGTATACATCAAAAAGACTGGATATAGTATCAGAAACAGATGTCTGGACTGCTCTCCATCCTATTTTGAGGTCAGATGAGCGTCCAACAAGAGAAGAAATGATGAAAATAATTTATCCTTTTATTGAGGAGTTGTTTTCGTTTAAGGAGAATGAGAAGCAATATCTGGATTCGCTGATGAAAGGTGTTTATGACCCGTCTTTATTGTTCGGAAAAGGTGCTCTTGCTGAAAAATTAGCAAAGCATCCGGCTCTTTTGTGGAAGGCAAAAAATGTCAGTGAATATCTGACAAAACAATGAAGATTTAAGTTAGAATGTGGTAGGTCAAAGGAAAATTTGTGCCAGATTTGTGCCATTTCCAGACAAAAACAGATATTTTATTTGCCTTTAACAAATATTATACTAATATTCATTAAAGGTTTGACGAAAAGTAGGAAAGTTCAGTTTCATCTTACTCAATCGACTGAACAAATTGTAAATGGAGGCGAGTGAATATAGTCGGGGGAGGATAAGGTGAAGATACTGTGGACGGTAGTTATTATTGTGGGGGGTTTGGTGGTGCTTGGTATGCTATGGGTGGGGCGTTCGCTGAAGTTACGATTCTTCCAGCCCAGAATGCAAATGCAAAATATCCGGCAACAATTGAGGAGTGAAAATACGGGGAGGTGATTGAAAAACTGCACAAGTTTATAAAGGATAAAGGATATAAAATAACAGGACCACATGAGGAAGAATATATCAGGGGGCCGGAGCTAATTTTCAGAAGCCCCAAGAATTATATGACAATTATAAGATATGAGGTGAGGAAGAAGTAAATCTTGCAAAAGTTTCATATTTATGGTATAATATATGGCAGAGAAAATAATAGCGGTAAATCGCAAGGCATATCACAATTATTTTATCCTTGAGACATACGAATCTGGACTTGTTTTGACTGGAGGCGAAGTAAAATCTCTTCGTGAAGGTAAGGTCAATCTCGGCGATAGTTTTGGCAGGATAGAAAAAAATGAAGCATTTTTGTATAATATGCACATAAGCCCGTATTTTTATGATGCTAAAGAAGAATATGACCCTTTACGCACGAGAAAATTGCTTTTTCACAGGGAAGAAATAAATCGCCTGATTGGTAAAATAAACCAGAAGGGACTTACGCTTATACCATTGAAATTATATTTTAAAAAAGGCAGGGCTAAAATAGAATTGGGATTAGCAAAAGGCAAGAAATTGCACGATAAACGAGAAGTTTTGAAAAAGAAAGCAGACAAAAGAGAAATTGACAGAGCGATGAGAGGGAGGGGGTGAAAAGGTTTCGACGGGAATATAGACCAGTGGTTGCATACCGAGAATGTCGGGAATCTCGTTAAATTTCCGGCAAAAACATAAACGCTAACACTTTGGTAGCGTAATCCCCCCCTTCTTGCTTTCGTCCCCCTTGTGGGGACTTTCGCAAGAAAGCAGGGGGGCACGTCCTGCCGGTTTCGCCTGCAGGGTCGGCAAGGGCGTAAGATATGCAGGATAGTCCTGCGTTTTTTGCCTGAGAAGGCAGGATGAAAACTAATCAGGCTGGTCCCGCTTTTATCCCGCATACAGGAATGGGCGGGACAAGATTAAATGTATGATAAGTATGTAGTAACTTCTGGGGAGATATTTTCGGACGCGGGTTCGATTCCCGCCACCTCCATTTTTTTCTGAGAACCCTAAGGGGTGCAGGGGAAAAAATTCTCCTGCGTAGTAGAGAGGGTAACACTCGCCGCAGGCGAGGCCCTAGGGGGTGTAAACCCCATTGGGGACTGTGGTTCGATTCCCGCCACCTCCATTTTCCCAAAGTAAAAAGAGTGCGATGAAAAACAATTATAAAATAAGGCTTTTCAAAAATGGTCGCTGTCCCTATTTTTTAATATTTTTTTCTCTTATTATTTTGTGTACAGATATCAATGCTTACATTCTTGAACCCACCAAAATTGATGGCAAAGAGTATATTTCCCTTGATGATATCTGTGAAATTTTTGACATTTCTTTTGATTTCCAATCATATCCCAGAAAAATAGTTTTGAAAAGTGAAAATGAAACAATTACACTATTACCGTTCAGTCCGCAGATGATGATTTCCAGGTCCGCAACCAGCCGGGAAGTTGTTGGCGGGAGCCGGGTTTATATTTTAGAATCCCCTCCAAAATTTAAAGATGGAATAATCTTTATCCCGATAAGTTTTATTGGTAAAGCTTTTGGAGAAAAAGCACTTGAAAGTTTAAAGGAGAAGAAAGAGGCTAAAATCAAAACCATTGTAATAGATGCTGGGCATGGGGGGAAGGACCCGGGAGCCATAGGCCCAAATGGGTTAATGGAAAAGGAAATCAACTTAGATGTGGCCCACAAGGTTTATCGCCTTCTAAATTCAAGATTGCCCCTCAAAGTATTGATGACAAGGAAAGATGATATTTTTGTTCCATTGTTCGAGCGCACTAAGTTCGCAAACTCAAAAGGAGCAGATTTGTTTGTCAGTATTCACTGCAACGCCGCATTTTCACCAAAGACGAAAGGATGTGAAACATATTTTGTTTCTCCTGCTTTAGACCCAGATGCGAGAGCTGTAGAAGTATTGGAGAATTCAGTAATAAAATTAGAGTTTGAAGAGTCAAAAATTCTCAAAAATAATTATCTTGCATCAATCCTCGAGGATATGGCTTATTATGAGTTCGTTCGTGAATCCAGCTTTGCTGCTGCATGTGTCCAGAACAATCTGAGTGAGAGGCTTAACCTTGAAAATAGAGGTATAAAACAGGCTTTGTTTTATGTGCTCAGGGGAGCTGCATCACCTTCAATATTGATTGAGATTGCTTTTATTTCAAATCCGGAAGAAGAAGCTAAACTTGCTACAGAATCATTTCGTAAAGAAGTTAGCGAAGCTATCTTTAATGGAATAAAGGAATATTTGACGACAGGTGGAACATTCAAATAAAAGAAAATGTTTGAACTTAAGGTAAGTGCAAATTTTTCAGCAGCACATAAATTGCGTAAATATCAGGGGAAATGTGCCCGGTTACATGGACACAACTGGAAAGTAGATGTTTATATCAGGTCAAATCTCCTCAATAAAATTGGAATGATAAAAGATGCCAGAGAAGTAAAGAAAATATTGAAAAAATTTCTGGAGAAGCTGGACCACAAATATTTAAATGAGATGGTGTTTTTTAAAGAAAGAAATCCCACCTCGGAAAATATTGCCAGGTATATCTATGATGGATTGAAAAAAAGACTGCCGCAGATGGCAGAAGTCCGGGTTCATGAATCCGATTCAGCAGCAGTCAGTTATCGTGCGTAGAGAAAAGTTGTGAAGAAAGCAATAGTCTTGTTATCCGGTGGCATTGATTCAGCTACAACGCTTTATTGGGCAAAGACAAAAGGTTATAAGTGTTTCTGTCTTACTTTTGACTATGGGCAGCGTCATAAAAGAGAAATAAAATCCGCACGCGCTATTGCAAGAAAAGTAGCCTGTCCCCTTTTTGTATTTAAGATAAATCTTCCCTGGAAAGGAAGCACGTTATTTCGCAATTCAGGAAAGATTTCTTTTCCCAAATCTCTTGCCGAAATAAAAAAAAGAATTCCTTCAACTTATGTTCCTTCAAGAAATACAATTTTTTTAAGCATTGCTCTTTCATATGCTGAATCAATCAGAGCACAGGCAATTTTCATCGGAGCAAATGCAATTGACTTCAGCGGTTATCCTGACTGCCGTCCGAATTATTATACCGCTTTCAAAAAAATAGCACGACTTGGAACAAAGTGCGGAGTAGAAGGGAATCCGATTTCAATTCTGGTGCCATTATTAAAAAAGACAAAGGCACAAATTATAAAATTAGGAAAAAAATTAGGAGTTCCGTTTGAATTGACGTGGTCCTGTTATGCGGGTAGAAATAAACCCTGCGGTAAATGTGACGCCTGCAGTTTGAGAAAAAAGGGATTTATAGAAGCAGGAATAACAGATGCCTGTGGTTGCAAAACATGACAAAAGGATGGTTGTGCGAAATTTTTGATAGTATTCAGGGAGAGGGAATTTATCTTGGCGTGAGACAGATATTCCTGAGATTTGCTGGATGCAATTTGCGCTGCGAGTACTGTGATACGCCACAGGCGCTGCGGCGGCATAAATACTGCCGAGCCATGAGCCATGAGTCATGTGTCATGAGTAAAATAGAAAATCCAATGACAGTTGATAGCATTATTTTTATTCTAAAAAGTTATTTATCTAACATCCAGTATCCGGGATCTAATATCTATCACTCTGTTTCTTTAACAGGGGGCGAGCCACTTCTTCAGGTTGATTTCATTAAAGAACTTATTCCACAATTAAAGAAATTGGGATTAAAGATTTATCTCGAGACTAATGGGGTACTGCCAGATGCGCTCAAGAAAATTGTTGATGAAGTAGATTTTATTGCAATGGATATCAAGCTGCCCACGGCTATTGGACAGAAGTTGTGGAAGGAACATAAAAAATTTTTAAAACAGTGTGCAATGAATTACACCACTACAATACTTGATAGAAAAATGAAATGCGCCCTTGTTTTTGTTAAAATTGTAATTACTCCAAGGACCAGTGGAGGCGAAATTAAGAAGGCGGCAGAATTAATAGCAGAGGTTAATAGAGAGATTCCATTAGTTTTACAACCAGATTCGAAGAAAAGGGACAGTCCCAGACCCGCCGTGGCGGGTGCCCCGACAACTTCGTCCGTAAATAGTGACGGTCCCCAGGGACAATCCCTATTTTACTATCAGGAAATTGCCTCAAGAATTCTAAAGGATGTCCGAATTATTCCACAATTGCATAATGTGTCACAAGCCATTTGTCATTTGTCAAGACCTGACACCTAGACAGAGTAAGCGTTGAAACCGCCGTCAATAGGAATGACTGCTCCGGTAACAAATTTTGAGGCGTCAGATGAAAGCCATATGCAGGCACCGATAAGGTCTTCCGGCTCTCCGAATTTTCCCATTGGTGTATGGGAGATAATTTTATTTCCTCTTTCGCTTAAATTCCCTTTTTCATCGTAAAGAAGATATTTATTTTGCGCAGTTGAGAAGAACCCAGGTGCAATTGCATTGACCCTTAAATTTTTGTTATATTCCTGGGCAAAATGAATGGCGAGCCACTGGGTAAAATTACTTACCGCTGCTTTTGCTGCAGAGTAACCGATGGTTTTTGTCAGCGGTCTGAAAGCAGCCATAGAAGAAATATTAATAATTGACCCGCCTTCCTTGTTTTTAATCATTTCTTTTCCGAAAACCTGCGAGGTCAAAATTGCCCCGCCGAACAGATTAATGGAGATAACTTTTTGTAAAGCATCAAAAGGTAGGTCAAAAAAGCCCTGCTTATCAGAAGTTGTTGCATCCTGTCTGTTCCCACCCGCAGCATTCAGCAAAATATCAATTTTACCGAAATCTTTAATGATTTCTTTGCATGCTGATTCAATCTTATTTTTATCTAAAACATCGATAAAATATGCTTTTGCTTCTATATTTTCTTTTTTTAATTCTTCCGCAACTTTATCTGCATTTGCAATATCTCCAATCGCTATTTTTGCTCCTGCTTTTCCTAATCCCCGGGCAATTTTTGAACCAAGAATGCCTGCTCCTCCGGGAATTACTGCTGTTTTTCCTTTTAAATTAAACATTTCTAAAACATTCTGTCGAGTAGACATTTATAACCTCCTCTCCCTTCCTTCATCCCTCCCCACTTGTTGGAGTGTTAGCGGGTAGGGGTTCATTTTACCTGACACCTTTGGTTTTGTGTTCAGTTCGCTTGCAGAATTTTCATCAAGATAAATATTAACACAGTGATGCATTCTTAAAAAAGAAGCAGGTAGTGAATCAGAAACCGGACCATCCCACATTAATTTCACAGCTCTTGCTTTATGTTTGCCAGGTACAATACAAAAGATTTTATCTGCTTCTAAAATACCGGCACAGGTCATACTTATTGCTTTTCGCGGGACATCTTTTAGAGTTTTGTATCGGGCTTGAGGGTCAGGATGATTTTTATAATCATCATATTGTTGCCGAACAGAAACCTTATCAATCTCAACAGGAATTATTAATTTTGATGTTCTTTTGTCCACATGCGGTTCAATAAAAGCAATATGTCCGTTTATGCCAATTCCTAAAATAACTATGTAGATTCCATCTTCTTTGCGGACCTCTTTAATTAGTTTTCTGATAATCTCTTCATATTTTTGCGCAATTTCTTCGCCTGTTCCTTTTAAAGATTTAATGAAATAAATGTTTTTTTCAGGGATTGGAACTTTACTAAAGATGTGTTCTCTTAAATAAGATTCAAATGTATTCGGATGTCCTCTTTTCAAATCGACATATTCATCCAGATGAACAGCAGTTACTTTTTTCCAATCAATTCCTTTTTCCTTGCAAAGGCTGGCTAAAAATGTATCCTGGGAAGGAGCAGCGGCAAAAGCAACAACAATTCTTTTTTTCTTTTTTGCTGTCCATTCTCTCAAGACTTCAGCCAATTCTTTAGCCGCAGTTTTTCCCATTTCTTCATTTGTTTTCATAATTTTTCTTTGAATATTAATTTCTTCCATTTTCACCTCCAAGATATGTAGTGGTCGAGTTTACTCGACAAATCTTTTGCAGAGCAAGCTCTGCCACTACATTTTTCCTGCTACCATTCTCCAAGATATGTAGTGGTCGAGTTTACTCGACAAATCTTTTGCAGAGCAAGCTCTGCCACTACATCTTTCCTGTTACCATTTTTATTGCAGATTTGGGACAGATGTCGGTGCAGGTTGAGCATGCCAGGCATTTTTCCTTATTTACAAACGCTTTTTTATTTTTGATTTCAATTGCACAGCAATGTCCGATTTTTGAACACCTCTCGCATCCGTTACAGAGATTTTCGTCAACAATAGCATAGCCAGGAAGAGTTTTTATGTCAGCAGAAGTTTTTAAGTAGGGGAGCATCTTGTCTCTTATTTCAGAGAAGGAGCTAAATCCCATTTCGTTTATGTATTTCTGGACGCCTTCGCCGATTTTCTTTACAATACCAAAGCCGGAGACCATTGTCTCTGTGCAGATTCCAAACAGGTCTGCTCCAACCATTGCATATTCAATTACGTCCTGGAAAGTTTTTATCCCTCCCAAACCGACCACTGCCGGGGAAGTACCAATTGCTTTTCTTATTTGAAAAACATCTTTTTCTGCTTCTGTTTTTAACCATGGTCCGCTCAGGCATCCAAGACTGAATCCTTCCTGAAGATTATATGTAGTTTTTTGTGGATGATAAATATCAAACGGAGGCATTCCGAGACGATTTCCTACAGAACTGATTCCTGACGCTCCGTTTTCAACAGCTCGCTTTGCTACATCTCCTATATTACCTCCTTCTGGAGTAATCTTGGCAAAAACAGGAATTTGGACGCTTTCTACCATTGCCTTTACAATCATTCCTACAAGTTCTGGGTCCTGTCCCAGGCTTGCTCCGGAGCGCGGGCCGCTACTTTCCCCGCTTGCTTCTTTTGTAAAGGACATATTCGGGCAGCAGAAATTAATTTCAAGAATGTGTGCTCCTGCTTCTTCAAATTTTTTTGCCATATTTACCCATCCCTTTAATCCTTCATCTCCAAAATAGGCAAAATTACCAAAAAGAATCATTTCTTTTGTTTCTTTTCTTGCATCATCCATTAATTTTAAACCTTCAGAAAATGTGAGTCTTGTTTCTGCGGTAAAAATGTGATAATCTAAATTTTTATACCAGCGATAACGAGGCGGAAGGTTAATATAGGGGTCGGGATCCATTGTCAATTTAATGGAAACTCCACCCCAGCCTTGTTCTTCTGCTTCTTTTAACTGTGTGATACTTTTTGCAGTAGGTCCTGAACCCACAACAAACGGATTCCTGAATTCATAACCAGCTACTTTAACAGGAATAAACATTTTTTTCTCCTTCCATTTTCATCCTTTTTCCACTCCGCTTATGGCGTAAATTAACTTTGGTTGTCCCGGATATTTATTTTCTCCTCTGAACATTCTGATGAAATCTCTTTGTTTTGTAAAATTGTATTTATTGGCAATTTTAATTGCCGGTTCATTAACAAGAGGAAGGTCGAAAAATATTTTTTCGTTGTTCAGCTTGCTGAGAGCGGTGCAGAAAAGTTTTTCTCCTATTTCCTCTGTATCTGCAATCCATGGCCCAATTTGATAAGCATTATAACCAGGGCGATACATTAGATATCCGTCAATTTTTCCGTCTTTACTGAAGTGCGTAAGGGCAAAGTTTGGATATTCGGCAAAAAGATTTTCTAAGACATTTGCCCGGCTTGCACCAAACGATAGTTCATCATAACTGATAAGCTGTGCTAATTTTTCTTCTAAAAGACACTCAACACCTTCTGCTTTAACAGTCTGTCCTGTACCCTGTCTTCTTTCAAGAAAATATTCGTTCTTAAAACCAATTGTATCATAAACTTTTTTTCCCATTGGCGTTGCATCAAGACGAACTACTTCCACGCCTTTGTTTTCACAATATTCGATTCCCTGTTTGAGAAGAGTAGTACCGATTCCCTTTCTTCTTTCCTCAGGGAATACGAGAACCATTCCAACCCAGGAAAATTTGGTTCCATAACAAATTGCTGTTACTGTTCCAACATCTTTTCCTTCAAGGTTTCCGACAAAACATCCCTGCGGCTCAAGTTTTATAAACCTGCGCCAGTCTGCCTCGACCTGGTTCCACCCTGCGATATTTTTTAGTGCCATTCCTAAAGAAACATCTGCGTCAGTCATAAGTCTCATTTTTAAATCTGGATTAATTTTTTCCCACATACTGTACCTCCTTTAATCTAAATTTTTTACTTCACCATCTTTGCTTGATTCATAAATCTTTTTCACGATTTTTAAGGCAGCAAGCCCTTCTTCTCCTCTTGCTCCAAAAATTGGTGGTTTATTTTCTTTTGCACAATTTACAAAATGAGCAATTTCGTCATAATATCCCAACATCCATTCTTCTTCAAATGCGGGCTTTGTCCATCCTGTTGTGAAATCCGCTTTTTCCACTGCATATTTAAATCCTTTACGGCTATATACAGAAAGCGGAGAGCCCTGGGGTGAAAGGTTTATTTTAATTATGCCTTCTGTGCCGTATATTTCTATGATGTCCTCCATACCGCCACAAGTGACATAATTTCCTTCAACTAAAGCGTGGGTGGCATCAGAAAAAGTTAGGACGCCAATTCCCCAATCTTCTCCTTCTAATTTTTTATGAACAAAATTAT
>Ga0066636_10001141_pt1 | contig 16217 bp, 16 predicted proteins | sample CryGeyCG2014_080_2_FD_62736 | JGI IMG/M metagenome (GOLD analysis project Ga0066636, IMG submission 62736) | Groundwater microbial communities from aquifer - Crystal Geyser CG07_land_8/20/14_0.80 | ecosystem: Environmental > Aquatic > Deep subsurface > Groundwater | place: USA: Utah: Grand...
ACGCCTAAAGTTCCCCAAAAACTGCCGAAAAACATTCCTATAAATAAAATCAGCATTCCGGTTATCAGATAAATTTTTCTGACTGTTTCGGGACTTTTGGGAAAATAGCCTTTCGCGCAGACGCCGGCATAAATCTTTTCGTTGATTTCCTTCAAGCTTTTATAAAAAACATTTTTCAAATCGGAAAGCCGCGCGCTGTTTTTCCCGTCAAAAAGGGCGGCCATTAATTTTTGGTCAAAATCGTTTTCCAGATTATCGGCCTCTTTCAGTTTTTCCAAAACATAATCCGTCGTGGTAATGAATAAGATCTTGCTTTCCGTCTTTTTTATTTTAAGATAACCTTTGACCGCCAGATGGATAATTTCCGCGGAAATGTCTTTTTTGTCCGCTTTTTCATCCACCACCGTTCCCACCTCCAGAGGCGTGAGCTTGTCCGGCGCGTCATATTGCGCGATAATCGTGCCCCGCCCTCGCGGATCCCGGCCTTTTTTCCGCCAGAGCCATAGCATAAAAATTAAAACAAGCAGCGGCAAAAACAGGATGCCGTTGTCTTTGAGCGTTTCCCAAAATTTTTCTCCGGCCGACGGTTCCCGCACAAAGCCTTTGGGGAATCCGAAAACCACCGTCATTCCCTCCCCGGGAGCCAATTCCTTGTTGGTGGAAAAAAATCCGGCCGAATCCTCCAGGCGGCTAAAGCATTTTTCCGCGCTGCCAAAGACTCCGACAAAACATTCGCCTTTTAATTTTTCGTCCGCGACATCCCGCGGCAAAGAAACCCGGAGCGCGGCTTTTTTGACAGCCACCGGCCATTTATCTCCCGTGGCGTTCCAATAAAATTCGTCGTAAGTATCAAAATAATTGATGGCCCTCCGAATTACGTAATTAATTACGTAATTCTTTTTCCCCGACACCCATTTATCCGCGTCGCCGATTTTTATTTCCAAATTATCGCCGGGATAACTAACGGTAAAATTATATCCGTTGCCCCGCTCGTCCGTAACGGAAACGCCGCTCACGCGCAAATTATAATTGCCGCCGCGAGCCTGGTATTTTACGGGAATATCGCGGAAAATCCCGTGCTTTTGAGCCGCGCCGAAATCATATTGAATTTTTTCCGACACCTTGAAACTCGTGTCGGCGTTTATTTCCACTTCCGTGTCGAAACTGTCGATGATTTCTGAAGTAATTTCCGCATTAGCCGATTGAGATATTATGCCCCAAAAACCCAGGATTAAGATAAAAATTATTATTTTTTTCATACTTTATTTTAGGTCATTGCGAGCTCTGAAAGGGCGCGGCAATCTTTGCCTACCGGCAGGCAGATAATTTTCAATCATTAGATTACTTCGTCGTCCCAAATACTTGGGACTCCTCGTAATGACAGATATTTTAAATTATACACCCTTTTGGCAATCGCCCAATCCCCCACCAATTCTGCCAATAATTTACCGGCGACGCCGCGGGCGAATAGCCCGGCCCTATTCGGGCCAGGTGTCGCCCAGTGCTAGGTTATACCAGCGATAATTTTTAGCTTAGCAAACAAATTTTAGCAGAATTGGTGGGGGATAAACTTATCCACAACTTGTAGTCTGGCGGATTTGATTGTATAATGTTTAAAGGACGGGGGTAAAATAAAAACTCAAAAAAACAAACAATAAAGATGGAAGAAAAAGAAAACAATAGCGAGAAGATTCAATCGCTGCGGGAGATGATTTACGCGGCGGAAAAAACCCTGCAAGGAGCCAAATCCATGCTTTTACAACTGGAAGGCAAGAAAAAAGTCGGACGCAAAAAGAAAACCAGCGCGGAGAATGAAGACGGCAAAATCACGGAAGGAACTTTCGACGGACAGATTATGATCGGCACCGATGGAAAACAATATCCGGTTCCGGCCAATTACGCGTCCAAATCAAAATTGGTTGAAGGAGATATTTTAAAACTTACCATCACTTCCGACGGATCTTTCATTTATAAACAAATCGGGCCGGCTGAAAGAAAACGGGTTATCGGCATAGTCAATCAGGACGGCGAAGGCAACTATTTCGTTTTAGCGGAAAACAAACCTTTCCGCGTTCTTTTGGCTTCCATCACTTACTTCAAAGTGGCTCCGGGCGATGAGGTGACGTTGATTATTCCCCGCGATATCGATTCCGATTGGGGTGCCATTGAAAATATTCTTTCGAACGCCCGCCAGAGAGAAATCCGCGAAAATGAATCCCCCAAAGCAGAGATTTCCGCAAAAAAAAATCAGTCGGTTATCGATGAATGGATGCCTGATCTGGAAGATTTAAAAAAAGAATTAAAGGAAGAATAAAAAAAATATGCCCAAAAAAGATCTGGGGTTCAGCCTGGGAGCCGGGTTTTTAATTGGAATTTTATTGTTGCCCGTTCTTAAAGTCGCCAAGCCTGAATTGTTTAACGCGCTGGCTTTTTTTGTGGTTCCCTTTTCCCTTATCGCCGCTTCTTTGGGAATGCTGCTGGCTCACAAAATCGGAACGCGTTTCGCGCTTATCTGGCAACTGGCTAAATACGTAATCGTGGGCGGAATGAACACTCTGGTGGATCTGGGAATATTGACGCTGATTATCTTGATTGCCAAAAATTTCGGCGCGCCGGCGGAAGATTCAATTTATACGGGAATATTCACTCTTACTTTTTACTCGATTTACAAGGGCCTATCTTTCATTCTGGCGAACATTAACAGTTTTTTTTGGAGCAAATATTGGACTTTTTCGCAAAAGGACGCGGCGCGAAAATCCCCGTCTCAATTTATTCAATTTTTTACCGTCAGCCTGATCGGACTGCTGTTTAATGTTGTTGTCGCTTCGCTAATTTTCCGTTCCGCGCCGCCGTTGGCCGGATTTAGCTCCGAACAATGGGGGCTGGTGGGGGGGGCGGCCGGCAGCCTGGCCGGCATGGTCTGGAATTTTCTAGGTTATAAATTTGTTGTTTTTGAAAAAAGGGTTTGAAGTTTTATTCGCCGGCGCGGAAGTTTCCGGACATAAGTCCGAACTTTGAAAGGCTTCGGTGGATTTCGCCGAAGAAATATCGGAAACCGCCAGCACAAAGTCGCGGGGCTCGATATTGGAACATAAAACTTTCCCGGGGGGAAGTTTTTATTTTTGACAAAGAGTGTTAAGATTACGAGGAAATAGAATTTAATTTAATATCAACCCAATTTGTCATCCCGCACTTCCTGCCTGCCGGTAGGCATGGGATGCGGGATCCAGAAACCAATTAATTTACTGGATTCCCGCTTTCGCGGGAATGACAATAAAGAAAGATTTATGAGCCAGGTCCTCTATCGCAAATACCGCCCGCAAAAACTAGCCGATGTCGTCGGACAAAAACACGTTGTCCAGACGCTTTTTAACGCCATTAAAAATAACCGCCTGGGACAGGCTTATCTTTTTACCGGACCGCGCGGCACCGGCAAAACTTCCATCGCCCGCATTCTGGCTAAAACCATCAACTGCCAAAATCCGCAAAATGTCCAGGCTTGCAGCCAATGTTTTAATTGTCTCGCCATCACCGCGGGACGTTCTTTGGATATCATTGAAATTGACGCCGCTTCCCACACCGGCGTGGATAATGTGCGGGAAATTATTGAAGCCGTGAAGTTGCCGCCGACCGCGCTCAAATTCAAAGTTTACATTATTGATGAAGTGCATATGCTTTCCGGCGGCGCTTTTAACGCTCTTTTGAAAACTCTGGAAGAACCGCCCGCTCACGTTATTTTCATTTTAGCCACCACGGAAATTCATAAGGTTCCCGAAACCATAATTTCCCGCTGTCAGCGCTTTGATTTTGGCCGTTTGTCGATTCCAAACATCATCGAAAAGCTGGCGGCCATCGCCCGAAACGAGCAAGTCAAAATCAGCCCGGAATCCCTGGAAATGATCGCCATCGCTTCCGAAGGCGGGATGCGCGACGCGGAAAATCTGCTGGGTCAGATTATGACGCTGGAGTATAAAAATATAACCGTCCAGGAAGTGGAGGAAATTTTAGGCGCGACGGACCGGCAGTCGGCGGGAGTGATCGCTGAAATGATTTTGAGCGGCGAAACAGAAAAAGCGATCGAAAAAATAAATTCCCTTTTCTCCGACGGCTACGATCTGGAAATTTTTACCAAAGCGCTCATTAATTATTTCCGCCAGCTGATGCTGCTGAAAATCAACCCGCGTTTGAAATCCTGCTTTTCCTGCGAAATCCCGGAAAAAGAACTGGAAAAAATGCTGAAACAAACCGAAAAAACCGAAGTGGGAAAAATTATTTTAGCCGTTAACATTTTTTGGGAAGCGCAAAACCGCCTTTCTGCTTTCGCGCTTCCCCAGCTGGCTTTGGAAATCGCCGCCATCAAAGCTGCCGGAAAGTTTCCGGAATTCAAAGTGGCTTTCCAGCCGAATTTGCCTAAAAATAATTCTCCGGAAATTATAGCTGAAACTCCGGCATCTTGTCCTCCGGGCAATTCCAATCCCCTGCCCGCGCGCGAAGAAAATACTTCCCAACCGGCGGAAACTTCCATGGAGTATTCCACCGGGGATTTAACCGTGGATAAAGTCAAAGGCGTCTGGAAAAAACTTTTGGAAGAAGTCCGACCGTTTAATCATTCCTTGAAAGCTTTATTATCCAACTGCCTGGTTTTTAAAGTCGCGGATCAAGAAATAACTTTGGCCACTCCTTACGATTTTTACAAAGAAAAGCTCAACAATCCCGCCAACCGGTTGACAGTAGAAAAGATTCTTGGTAATATTTTGCAGTCTAAAATCCGCTTAAAAGCGCTGCTTTTCAAAGAAGCCGGCATCCAGCCCGGCGATCCGATTTTAACCAAACAGACCGCCGACAAAACCGGCACGCAGAAAGACCTGCTTAATTCCGCGCTGGAAATCATGGGAGGGAAAGTGGTGGAAGAATAGATGTCTTGTTAAAAAATAAAGCCTGCAGCTTAACAATAGCGAACCATTGTTGTATGATATGTGTGTAGCATCAGTGGTTTTATGATAAAAAAAGAAAAAGAGAAAATTAAAGCTATCCGACTCAGAAAGAAAGGATTTTCTTACAATGAAATTCTTGCTAAGGTTCCTATTGCAAAATCAACGCTGTCGCTCTGGCTTAGAGGTGTAGGCATAGCCAAGAAACAAACGCAAAGATTGACCGAAAAAAGAAGGCTGGCTCAGTTGAAAGCACAGGCAGCATGCCGACAGGCTAGAATTTCCAGAGAATCTATCACTGTAAATGCCGCAAAAAAAGAAATCGGAAATATTTCCGCGAGAGAATTCTGGCTCATCGGAACAGCAATATACTGGGCGGAGGGAGCGAAACAAAAAGCGCATAATGTTTCGCAGAGAGTGTCATTTTGCAATTATGATTATGGAATGGTGCTCCTGTTTGATAAATGGCTGAAAGATGTATGTGGACTGCGAAAAAAAGATTTCATATATTCAATATACATGCACAGGACAGGCGAAAAAGAGAAGATTAAAAAATTCTGGGAAAAATTACTACATACAAAAATTGAAAGGATTTATTTTAAAAATCACAATCCTAAAACAATTAGAAAAAATACTGGAGACAATTATCATGGGATGTTAAGGATTGATATAAAAAGAAGTACCGATTTGAATAGAAAAATATTTGGATGGATTTTGGGAATTATGAAAAATTTGAAAATAGAATAAATATTGCCCGGTAGCCAAGCGGTAAGGCAGCGGTTTTTGGTACCGCCATTGCGTAGGTTCGAATCCTACCCGGGCAACAGTCAGACTTTTTTATCGAGAGACCTGGAAGCCTCAAAAATCGAAAAAGGGTCATTAAAAAAACAGTGCCAAAAGCATTGTTTTTTATTGTCCACTTCTTTATTCTTAATCGCACCTGAATGATATCCACCCATTCGCGGACGGCAAGAAGGAACTCCCTTTTATTGAAAATAAGTATTATAATATGTATTAGAATAAGTATTAAAATAAAAATATGACAACAAGAAAAAGTGAAGAAAAAAATATCCGAAAGATTACCAAAGTGGGAAAAACCAGTTTGGCAGTCACTATCCCCATTGAAATGCACAAGAACTTAGGCTGGCGTGAAAAGCAAAAGGTCAAAGTTAAGAGAATCAAGGGCGGTATAGAAATTAAAGATTGCCGATCAAAATAATTGCGAAAAAGAGAGGCTTTCATAAAAAGCCTTTTTTGTTGCAAAAAGTTATCCACAGGTAGAGTCTTGCGGTGATATGTATTAGTGATATAATATCACCATAATTTCTTGCTTAGTATTTTTAAATTAGGCAAATAGTGTTAAAATAAAAAATATGGAAAAGAAAAAATTAAAATTTATGGATTTTTGCGCTGGCATAGGAGCTGGCAGATTAGGCCTCCAGAATTTAGGCTTAGAGTGTGTCGGATTTTCTGAAATAGATAAAAACGCTGAAAGAACCTACAGAGAATTTTTTGGATATGAGGAAAAAAATTATGGCGATTTAATGAAAATAAATCCAAATGATTTGCCAGATTTTGACTTAATGATTGCCGGCTTTCCTTGTCAATCTTTTTCGGTCATTGGTCAAAGAAAAGGAATGAATGACTTAAGAGGACAAATTATTTATGGCTTAATTAAAATAATGAACGCGAAAAATTTGCCATATTTTATTTTAGAAAATGTAAAGGGATTAACAAATCATGATAATGGAAGAACTTTTAAAATAATTTTAGAAGAATTAGACAAAACTGGGTATAAAGTTTTTTCAAAAGTTTTGAGCAGTTTGCATTATGGCGTTCCTCAAATGAGAGAAAGAATTTATTTTGTGGGGATTAGAAAAGATTTAATAGAAAATAGTGAAAAATTTGAATGGCCAAAGCAAGAAAAAACTCCAAAAATCGAAAATTATTTAATTGATGATAGTGAACTCGAATTTGATGAAAAGAAAAGCGCTTATGAAACATTTTTAAGATTTTTGAATAATAAATACAATAAAGGGCTTTTTAAGATAGAAGATTTATTAAAAGAAGATTACTTGGTTTTGGATACTCGTCAATCTGACTTAAGATTATACACAAATAAAGTTCCAACATTAAGAACCGGCAGACATGGAATTTTATATGTTAAAAAAGGGAAATTTAGAAAATTATCAGGATTTGAATCTTTGCTTTTGCAAGGTTTTCCAAAAAGTTTAGCCGAAAAAGTTAAAGGCAAAATAGCGGATATTTATTTATTAAGTCAGGCAGGAAATGCTATGACAGTTAGCTCTATTCAATCAATTGGCAATAATTTATTAAAGTATGTCAAAGAATAAATTTATGGATAAGAAAAAACTGATAAGGCTTGGTTCGCAGACCGCGAAAGGCGGATTTAAAAATGAAAATGATGTTATTAAGTGCTTCAATAAATGGGAAAAAGACGAAGTGGCAAAAAAATGGCTGAAAGCCATGGGATATGAAATTTCAGATATTGAATATGTAAAAGCGGTCAAAGTTCGCGGCCAATATAAAGCCGATATTCAAGTTAGGGTAAGAATTATTATAAAATTAAAATCGCAGGAAGATTTACAAAATTTACAGGTTAAACTAGTTAGCAATCCTCAAGGATTTAATCAGGTTGATAAAAGGTGGATTTATAAATATGTCGAGCTTTGGAACATTCCAAAGGATGTGGTTAAAATTTTAAAACTTTTTACTGGCGAAATAAAACCAACAAAAAGTGGACTTGAGGATTCACGGAGGATGCTTTTGACGGAAATGGATGAAAAAGATCAAAACAAAATAATTAAATTTTTTGAAGGAAATAAAATTTTAGTCGTATCAGACATATTAAAAGGGCGAGGAGAATTTTCTGCGGATTGGGTTCTCGTGATTTTAAAAGTTAATGGCAAAAGCGCGTGGACTTTAAAATCAATAAATGAAGCTATGAATGTTTTTGGAAGCGGAGAAATAAGAATAACGGATCAAGGAAGTTTGAAAATAGGACAAATTGGAATGCAAAGAAAAGGCGGAGACAACGGGAGAGATTCGGCGAAAATGCTTCAATTCAAAATTAATCCAGTCGAGCTTTTTAATGAATAGTTTATGGCAGATACAGTTTCCAAAAAGAGAAGAAGCAAGATAATGAGCGCGGTTAGAAGCAAAGACACTAAAATTGAAGTCGCTTTTAGAAAAGCTCTTTGGAAAAAAAGATTTAGGTATAGTAAAAATTCAAAAAAATATTTTGGAAAACCAGATTTGGTTTTAAAAAAATACAAAACAGTTATTTTTTTAGATTCTTGTTTTTGGCACGGTTGCAAGAAACATCTAAGAATGCCAACCTCCAGCAAAAAATATTGGCAGAACAAAATCGAACGAAATATAGCAAGAGACAAAGAGGTCAACGCCCATTATAGGAAAAGCGGGTGGAAAATCATTCGAATTTGGGAGCACCAATTGAAAAAAAGTCCTGAAAAAGTTATTGAAAAAACCTTAAAAAGCCTGAAGCGATAAATAGTATATCTTAATCGTTTGCTGGAAAACCATCAGTTATGGAAACACTAGATTTGCACATATAAAAATAGAATTTTGGAAACATAAGCACCTCACATATATGGAAAATACTTCGTCAAAAAAGTATGTACTAATTTCAAAACTTGATGCTGGAAAAAGACAACTTGAATCCGCCATAAAGCATTTTTTGAGTTATTCGGATATTGTTGTCATTCATAGCCTAACTTCATCAGCTCATGAAATTCTGAATGATTTGGCGAAAAAGCAAGGAATAGAGTCAATCATAGAGGGCGTAAAAAACAGAGTAAAACCGGAAAGAAAAAAAGAGCTTGCCAAAAAGCTAAATGAAGCGAAAAACTTTTTTAAGCATGCCGACCGAGACGAGAAGGATGTTCTTGAATTTGCTCCGTTGCAAACCGAATACTTATTGCTCGATGCATGCAACCTATACACATCAATAACCCAGGAAACACCTGCGTTGATATTTGCTTATAGGTCTTGGTTTTATTGCAAGCATCCCGATGTATTGGAAATTGAGGAGCATCAAGAAAAATACAAGGAGCTTAACCGAGTAATGCCGCATACTGACAGGGCTTAATTTTTAGAAGCTGTACCGCATCTCGACAAAAAAATAATGTCCTAATGTATATGGAGAAAAGTTTTTTAGAACAATATGGCACGTTGATAGGCACTAGTATTGCTTCAGGAACAGCCCTATTTATTGCTGTTGGAGGAAAATGGTTAAGATCAAAATTTTACAAAGCAAATTTAAAAGTTGTAGACTTTAAAAAGTTTGTGCAACATGGAGATAAATCCACAAAGCTTCTGGTAGTTTGGAGAATTGTTTTAAAAAATCGTGGAAATGAAACGGCTAGAAATGTACAAGCTGATGTAATAAAAATTTATGATAATGAAAAGAAACGAAGCGGATTTCTTCCTGTGCCATTGAAGTGGACACATCTAGACAATGAGAGCAGGGATATTTTGCCGGGACAAACAGTATATCTGGATTTATTTGACGAAATACACACTTTCATGCCGAGAAATTTGGAAATCCGATTGTGCACGAGATTTGGACTGGATATTCGAAAATTCACATTTCTTGAAGACGGGAAAGCTGATTTGAAAATAGCCATTTTTCAAAAAAATGGCTCTGTAATGAATATAGCTATCAGAGCTGAAAAAGAAATTGAGATTGAAGATGCTTTATTTAAGGCTAGATTAGTACTTTTAGAGAAAAAACGTAAATTTAAATGGCGAGATTTGGTAAATAAATATATCCCGTGGCTTCTTGAATAGCAGTTCTAACACGGTCTACGGTGGTCAACAGCGATTTTCAGGGCTTTATATAGCCTCTTTTTATACCCCGACGGGATGGCTGGAATTGTGATATAATTAACTTGGTAATAATTAAATCGCATTGAGATGGAAAATAGCGAAAAATTTATTTGGAAGGGAACGGAATTCTGGACTAAAGAAATAAAACAATCCGGAGTTTTTGACAGGCTCCGCGATTTTAATGATGTAATTACCGGCAAGGAAGCGCCTCATTTAAAAAGCGGTTATGGAGAACCAGTTATTCAAGATGTGACGCTCGATGGAAAAATCTGCGATATATACCATACGGATCACAAACCAAGCGACACGGGGTGTCGCATATACATACACATCAAAGGTTAGCTTTTTGGGGATAGAAAAATATCTTTTCCGGCTTGTTTATAGAATCGGTTTGAATCAAAAATGTAAACCTGCTGATTTTTTCCTAAAATATGTTTCCGGCATCGCTTATGATAATCAATCAGACAAAACCTCTTTTTGAGGTTTTTTTGTTTTTTTCAAAAACTTTTATAATTCGGCATAGCGGGAGTTTGATTTTCTCTAATCCGCTACGGCCGTGGCTTTGCGCACCAGTTTGCCCCAGCCCACCAGCCTTCCTTTGAGCGCCGTTAAGACGGCTCTGATCGCGGCCACATAAAGCAGCTGGCGATAGAAAAAACGCTGGAGCGGGACCAAAAGCAACAGGCTCCATTTCTCTTTTCTTTCCAGGAGAAATGGCACCACCGAAGCTATGAAATCTATGATCAGGAAAAGAAAATAGTAAAACAGGATATTTTTAACATCATTTGTCATTGAAATATCCACTTGCTGATTGGAATATCGCCAGCCGATCCAGACAAAAGAGAATATCAAGGCGATGTCCATAATCAGAGAAAATAAAGGAAAGAGTATCTGGAAAATCAGCATATTGGGCAGCCCGAATAGCCCAAGCGCTCCGTATTTTTTTTTAAGATAAGCTCCGCGATGCTTCCAAATCACTTGAAAAGTGCCATACATCCAGCGGAACCGTTGACGGAGAAACGGCGCCACCGTATCCGGCGCTTCCGTATAAGCCAAGGCCTCGCTTTCGTATATTACCCGATAACCTTTTTTAATCAGCGTGAGCGTCAGATCAGAATCTTCCGCCAGCGTCGCGGAGGAAAATCCGCCGACTTCCAGAACCGCTGCCCGTCTCCAGGCACCGACTGATCCAGGAACTACCGGAATGCAATTCATCACATCGAACGCCCGCCGATCCAAGTTTTGACTGGTAATATATTCGAGAGCCTGCGTCCTCGTCAGCAGATTGCAGCGATTCCCCACTTTCGCGTTGCCCGCTACCGCGGCCACTTTTTTATCGGCAAAATTACGCACCAGTTTTTCCAAAGTGTCCGGCAGAAATAAGGTATCCGCATCCAAAGCGACGATTATTTCCGCGTCAGTTTTAGAAATTCCCAAATTAAGAGCGCTTGCCTTCCCTCCGTTGGCCTGAGTAAATATTCCAACTTTGGCATTATGATAAAAATTATTTTCGAGAACCTTGTAAGTGCCATCCCGGGAGCCGTCATCCACGACAATAATATCGAAATTCCGATAAGTGGAACGCAACAGCGCGGTCACCGATTTGGCGATCACATTTTCTTCATTAAACGCCGGAATGATAACGCTCACTTCCGGATTATACCAGGGAATAAATCCCTTACAGGGAACTTCCTGGAAATAGGGTCTTTGAATGATGGCCAAGATACTGATAAAAATCAGCCGGATGGATCCGAATATTATTCCGGCGAAAAACAGGATAATAACTGTTTCTTGCAAAAGTTTTAACGCATAAAATCCGATTCCGCCCGCTTTGACCAGTAGCTGCTCGTCTTGCTCTATGGGTGGCATAAATTCATCCCGGGACAAACCGGCTAGATCGGAAACGGTGACAAAAGAATAACCCTGGCTCTTCAAAGTATCAATGATTTGCGGGAGAGCGGCAATGGTTTGACTGCGATTGCCTCCTCCGTCATGGAGCAGCACGATATTTCCCGCTCCGGAAGTGATGCCGCCAACTGTCCGATCAATTATGGCTTTTGTGCCGGGACTATTCCAATCTTTAGGGTCGACATGCATCGCGACGGTATAAAATCCCAAATTGCTGGTATATTCAATCGGGCGCACTTGCGCGGGTGATTCCGGTTCGATATCTTCCGAATACGGCGGACGGAACAACATTGATTTTCTTTGGATAACTCCCTCAATGAGGCGCTATTAGCATCCAACTCCAATCTAAGCTGTTGGGATGATATTTTTTCAATATTCGGATGGGTGTAGGTGTGATTGCCAATTTCGTGTCCCTCGTTATAAGCACGCTGGACCAAGCCCGGATTTAAATTAGTATTAAGGCCAATGGTGAAAAAAGTAGCGCTTACGCCTTTTTCCTTAAGGATATCTAAAATTTGCGGAGTGATTTTGGGATCCGGACCGTCATCGAAAGTGAGCGCCACCTTTTTTTCCCCCGGAGCCGCGGCTCCCCACCGGGAAATAACATAAGAATGCGGTATTTCGATAATAGTTGATTCCAAAATAAAACCGGAATTTTCTTCATAGGTTATCCCGCGCTGGCCAACTTTGGGCGATTCGATGACCTTAAGAATTTCCCCCTCTCCCTCGTACATCACGTCATATCCGTAATCCAGCGCTTGCAATTTATCGGCGGTCTCCTTATTGAGCTTGTCGCGCCGCCGAAAAACATTCCAAATGGAAGGATCTTCGGAACCAAGGCGCCACAGCGCCCATCCTTGCGGATTGCCGATTTTTTGGGCGGAAACCAATTCATTGAAAGCGCTGACGGCATCGAGAAACCAGACAGTCCGCAGGACATTTGAATTATCCCAATAGCTAAACGCCGTGTTTCCGGTTTCCGGATCAAGCGTAATTTTGGATCCGGACAGATTGGCGACCCGCATCGTTTCTTGAAAGGTTAATTCTTTTCCCGCTATTTCTTGACCGGCCCATTCATAACCGTAGTTTCCAATCGCCACTACATATTTTTCGGAAGGAATTTGAGAAAAATTTTTCGCTATGCCATTGTTATACCACTTTTGGGAAGCAACGGGTCCGGCTGAAGAACTGCCCGGAACATATTCATCATAAGCCATCAGCACCAGAAAATCCGCATAGTCAGCTAAAGATCTAACTAAAAACGAATCGTCATCCAGGGGAATATCCTGGGAAACTTCGATTCCCAGAGGCTTGGCCGCTCCGGATAACTCTTTCATGAAAAGCACCAGATTGTTCTGCTGCTCATCGGGAATATTTTCAAAATCAATATTGACGCCTTGAAAATTATTTTCCGAAATGAATTTTATGATGGACGCGATAAGCTGGCTCCTGGCCGCATTATTCTTAAGCAGTTCGGCAACTTTGACTCCGTCCCAGCTTTGAGTCTCCGGATCGAAATTATTGATGAGCGGCGCAATCCGTATTTCCGGTTTGCGTTCCCCTATAAAGTTGAGGGTTTCCGCTTGGCGCGTTTCATCATCCAGGAAAAAAGTTCCCGGTTTTTTTCCCAAATGAAGCCATTCGGGAATAAGTTCATCTATCGAATCAATATTCTCCTCAAGCGAACGGAAGCTGTTATCGTCCCAATTGACATAAAACGCCATCATCCGGGAAGCCACTTTTTCGGAAGCACGGGCGGATTTGGCCAGCGTTAATTTTTGATACGTATCCACGGCCGCCAGGGGAACCGCGGCTTGCGCCTCATTGTTTTTCGGAGAATCGGGAGTTGCCCGAAAAAATGAACGCGGTTCCGCTATTTTAGGCTGGGGAAATATCGGACGAATAATTATTCCGATAATGGTCGCGATGAAAATCGAAATTAAAAAAGCTCCAAGCGCCGCCATGGTTCTTCTGGAATTGCGCCAGCGTTTCTGGCTGTGGTCGTAAAAAACATGATGAGAGTTGTCTTTCGGCATATATTTCATCCGGACTTAATTCTAAACGTTCTTCGTATCAAAACAGCCTCCCATCCTGTTTAATAAATAATGTCAAATCTATAATAAACTTCGGACTTTATTTCTGCGGCAAGCTACAAAGTATTAACCAGCGGGTTCATCCGCCTTGGGCGGAAATAAAAATTATTTCCAATAAACTTGCGACGTGGTTATGATCTTTTTCCAGGCGCCATCCGGAACATCGGCAAAATCCACAAATTGCCAGTCAACTTTATCGATGCCGGAAAGTCCGAGATAATCGCGCACCGCCGGTGACACATCTATTCCGGCATTTTTATTTTCCTTATTTTTGGGAGATGCGCTGCCAAAAACATATTCTTCATCATCTTCCTCAAAGGGACCGACATCTTCCCATTGGGCATAGGCCGCTTTCCCTTCATGCAATATTTTTATCCAGCGATTCTTGAGCACCGAATAATCTTCCGGAATATTTCTGTCTTTCGCCCAGGGAACCAAAGAAAATATTTCTGCTTTATGCCGGCCCTTTTTTCCAAAGTCGTTATAAGGCAGCGCCACGTAAAAAGGATTTTCCTTGGGACAAAATTTGCCCGGTAAAAATCCTTCTCTTTTGGTGGAACTATCTACTCCGCCGTAATGCTTTTTCCACTGCTCATCCCAGGCGCTAGGCGAATTAGAAATATCGTCATTATCATCACTGGCTGATTCTCCCACCCAGAAAACCGTCGAAGTTATGTCTTGATGGAGCGAGTATTCAATAGACGCCGGTTTTTTAATTTCTATGTTCGCCTCCGATTCCTGGATAGGCTCCTTGGGAATATTTTGCATTTCTTCTTCAATAGCCTCACATGCTTCTTCCTGATTAGCGCTTTTTGAAAAATTTTCCGCTAATTCCTGCTTGTTTTTCCATGATTTAAAGCCAATGGCCGCTCCGCCCAAAAAGAGGATTGCTAGCGCTGCCAAGGCATATTTTTTTATTTCGGTATCAAGCATCATCGTATAATTTTAAGGCAAAATTAAGAATATGGCAAATTATCATACCTATAATATCCGCGCCTTAAAAAAACCGTGGATTATTCCAAGAAATAATAATATTTCATCCCGCAACAGCAACTTTTTATAATCTTTTTTTTGAGGTTTTTTTGTTTTTTTTCAAAAACTGCTATAATTTGTTTATGTTAAGCAAAAAATCTTAAATAATCCCAAATAAAAAAATATGCTGAAAAAAAATATCCTTAAGCGGGATTCCCGGATTATCGGAAAAGGCAATCTGCACCGGGCCACCCGCCTGGAAGGCAAAGTTAAAAACAGAGGCATCAAAAATATCAGGAAAAAAGCCAAATTTTCCCAATAAAAACCCTGCTGACGACATTCTCACATTCTCAAGAATGTGAGAATGTTTTTTTGTTGTTTTCCATTTTTTAAACGGAACGTTGAAATGCCGCCAGAAATTTATGAAAAGTTTTTCCATAAGGCGAAAGCTCGTGAATAACTGTTCGACCTTGATAATTTTTGCGCACCAATCCGGCTTGCGAAAGCCGCCAAATATGGCTGGAAATTGTTTTTAGATTGCAATGCAGCCTCCCGGAAATATCATCAACGGAGATTCCTTTATTATCAGCAATCAAAAAAAGAATTTCAATCCGCCGATGGTTTGATACGCCTTTTAAATGCCGCTCCATTTGTTTAGAAGATTTTTTCCGGGGTAACGACAAATTTCCATATTCGCTTTTTCTTTTTTTAACTAACATGCTTTTTGTATTTTATTTTTATTTATTCTTCTATCCTAACCGACTTATATCTTAACCAAATTATACCACAACATTCTGATATTCTTAAGAATGTCAGAATGTTCTAGTTTCAGAATGTTTTAACTATAAGAAATCCGCGTTATAAAAGGTCTATACCATAAGTGGAAAAAAATTGCCGTATTCTGTTAAAAATATTTGCGGGATGACAAGGAGAATCCGCAGGCAACCATTCAAAAATTGAGGGAAATTACGGGTATAAACACGCCGCCGGAATCCAAGCCCGCCTAAACACCGTCAGTTCTTTAATCCCCGCCCGCCATACAATGGCTGAAGCGGGGATTTTATTTTTAGAAATTTTTTGATCGCGGGAAATAAAAAAGCTCCGCTGAATGAATTGGAGCTAAAACGATGTTGAGCTTTTCAGCGGAGCTTGGTGAAACGGCCTTGGGTCCTTGGGATGATAGATAGAACTTTCAGACCTTCATAGGGGGGGTCCCTCCTTTCCAGTTTTCCGATTCGGATCATATTTGCCGGAAATAACCGGCGGCCATCACCTACTTACAATTACAATATATAATATATCTCCCCGGGTGTCAAGTCGAAATTCCTACATTCTACCCACAAGTGCAACATTGGGATGAAAAAGAAACTGCAATCGGTATAATGGATAATACGCTAATATTACCATTAACCGATAAAGAAATGTTCTACAATCATATCGCCGC
>Ga0066636_10001152_pt1 | contig 16163 bp, 14 predicted proteins | sample CryGeyCG2014_080_2_FD_62736 | JGI IMG/M metagenome (GOLD analysis project Ga0066636, IMG submission 62736) | Groundwater microbial communities from aquifer - Crystal Geyser CG07_land_8/20/14_0.80 | ecosystem: Environmental > Aquatic > Deep subsurface > Groundwater | place: USA: Utah: Grand...
TTATCTATTTACTATAGTACTATTAATTTCATTTGGAATATTTAATTTGCTAAAAAAACTTGGGTTTCCTTTTCTTGTTTCACTGTTTGCCAGTCTTTTCGCAATCTCTTTTCGCTATTCAATGTTGTCTGACTTTTCACCAAGCGTAATGTATGAAATTGGGTTAGCGCCATTTGTTTTCAGTTTTATATTTCTACCATATTTTTTAATAAATTTCTACAATTTAATTAGCCAACCGTATCGCAAAAAGTATGCTATATATTCAGCCATTTTATTAACTCTAATTTTACTTGCTCACCTATATACTTTTTTAGTGGTACTCATTTTTATACTGTTTATCATAATCATCGGGTCGTTTAAGTATCTAATCAAGCATAGTAAGCAAAACAAACAAGTATTTTTCTCAATATTTCGTTTTTTAATATTCTTTTTTACAACTTCGTCGTTCTGGATTTATGCTTTTGTGGTTGACAAACCATATTCATCAGCTACTAGTTATGAAAAATTACCAATATTTTCTAATCTCCAATATTATGTTCAATTGATACATAACGATTTCGGGCAAGGAATTGATGCTAGAATCCCAATCTTATTAGTTTTTGGTTTAATTGGAATTTTGACGATTATTCGTAGTAAATTTCTTAGAAAGGAAAAAATATTTTTTCTTATTTTTATTATCAGTGCAATCGCACTATCTTTTGGTTTTTCAAATTTATTATTTATTCCATCAACAACTAGTTTTTCGGGAGCACATGTTTACGGACGAGCTTTGGCATTTGTTAAATATTTCTGGATTATCTTTAGTGCGATTGGAATTTACGAGAGCGTAAAATTGGCTATTCAACTTTTGACGACCAAAAATTTAATTTTTGGTCGTCGTTTAGTTAATACTATTAGTTTACTACTATTTTTAATCGTTTTAGTAATTCAAGCCCAATTATCTAAAAATCAAATTCGTGATTATCAAGCTTTCAAATGCTTTGATAAAGAAAATGATTATTTTGTTGACATTAATCAAATCTCAGACCTCATTAAAACCAATAATAACTTATATGGAAAAATATTAGTTGATATCAGTTTTGAGTCACCTGAAAAATACATTTTTCCCGTACTTTCGGAGAACCATGGTTTGATCTCGCATTTTCCAATGGACAGAACTGAAGTCAAGGCGAAAAAAAACATTGACGAGTTGTATCAATCAATAATTGACAATTCTGAAAATACTATTAATTTAGTTGATAAGCTTGGAGTTGATTTCGTTATCATAGATCAAAAAAGAGCCAAATCAGATTGGACATATAGATATTTTCAAGCAAATAATTTTTCTATCATCTACAAAAACAAACTTCTCCTATTGATAAGAAATGGACAATCAAAATTCGTTGATAGTCATAGTTTTAATAATTCAAGCGAAATAGTTACTGATTACAAAATGCCCAACATAATAACTATTATCAACCCCAAAAAAGATACTGTGTATACTATTAAAGAAAATTATTACCCAAAATGGCACGCATATCAGGATGGAAAAGAAATGCCTATCACTTACCCACAGGATTTATCTAGTATTACAGTTTTTTCAAAAAATAATTCACCGATTGAATTAAAATATAGAGATAATTTAGTTCAAATTATCTTATTAGTAATTAGTTGTGTAGTAATGGTTTACTACTCAATAACAACCAGAACAAAAAAATGAGTTCTTTTTAAATCTATTGTGGTTGCAAGAATGCACACCCTGCATAGCAAGGAAATCCTAATAACTAAATCCTAAATCCTAAATAATATCTAAATTCAAACACACAATGTTTTAAACATTTGGGTTTTGAAAATTTGGATTTGTTTAGAAATTAGAAATTAGAAATTCCGTGCTACGCATGGTATGACGACCATTGCAATTTACTATTACCATTCTACCGTTGTAAAAAGCAACTTATGTATATCTCCTTAGAAAGGAGGTGATCCATCCGCAGATTCCCCTACGGATACCTTGTTACGACTTAGCGCTCCTTACCGATCCGACCATAGTCCCTCATAAAGAGGAGTTTCAGGTCTTACCGACTCGGCTCACTTGACGGGCGGTGAGTACAAGGCTCGAGAACGTATTCACCCCGACGTGGCTGATTCGGGGTTACTAGCGATTCCAGCTTCATGCAGGCGAGTTGCAGCCTGCAATCCGAACTTAGACAACTTTTGGGGATTGGCTCAATCTCACGATTTTGCGACCCATTGTAGTTGCCATTGTAACATGAGTGTCGCCCAGGGTGTAAGGGACACGCTGATTTGACGTCATCCCCACCTTCCTCCCACTTACGCAGGCAGTCTTGTGTGACAAATTTAACACACAATAGGGGTTGCGCTCGTTCAAGCACTTAAGCTAACACCTCACGGCACGAGCTGACGACAACCGTGCATCACCTGTCATTTGATTCCCTTGCGGGCACCCCCGACTTTCACCGGGGTTCCAAAGATGTCAATCCCTGGTAAGGTTACTCGCTTACTGTCGAATTAAACCTCATGTTCCACCGCTTGTGCGAGCCCCCGTCTATTCCTTTGAGTTTTAAACTTGCGTTCGTACTACCCAGGCGGCACACTTAACGTGTTAACTTCGCCCCAGGTCGGGTCGATGCGACCGAGAGCTAGTGTGCATTGTTTACGGCGTGGACTACCGGGGTATCTAATCCCGTTCGCTCCCCACGCTTTCGTCCATGAGTGTCAGGAAAAGCCTAGCAAATTGCCTTCGCCTTTGGTGTTCCTCCCGATATCAACGCATTTCACTGCTACACCGGGAGTTCCATTTGCCCCTGCTTTCCTCAAGTAAGGCAGTATTTTACAAGATACCTTTGTTGAGCAAAGGTCTTTATCGTAAAACTTACCAAACCACCTGCGGACGCTTTACGCCCAATAAATCCGGACAACGCTTGGACCCTTCGTATTACCGCTGCTGCTGGCACGAAGTTAGCAGGTCCTTATTCATAAGTTACAGTCATAATCTTCACTTATAAAAGAAGTTTACGATCCGAAGACCTTCAATCCTTCATGCGGTATTGCTGCGTCAGGCTTTCGCCCATTGCGCAAAATTCCCCACTGCTGCCTCCCGTAGGAGTATGGACCGTGTCACAGTTCCATTGTGGCTGATCATCCTCTCAGACCAGCTACCCGTCGTCGCCTTGGTGAGCCATTACCTCACCAACCAGCTGATAGGACGCAGACCATTCCTTATTCGAAATTCTTTAATCCGAATATTGCATCGGATGCTATCGGAAATTAATCCACCTTTCGGTGGGCTATGTCCGAAATAAGGGTATGTTTCTACGTGATACTCACCCGTTTGCCACTGTCGCCAAAGGCGACCGTTCGACTTGCATGTGTTAGGCATACCGCCAGCGTTTGTCCTGAGCCAGGATCAAACTCTCAAAAAATTATGAGAAAAACGAATAATTTATTGCCCTATCAAATGACGGGGCAATTATTGTTAACTTCTCACAATGTATTAAACTATGAGTTGCCCTGCATTCGCAGGGCTTCTCGCAAATTGGTAAAAATTTATATTCTTGCAACCGCAACAGATGTAAAACATTAATTATTCATTAAAAAAACAGCTGTTGTGGATTGCTTCCACAATTGTCAAAGATCAAATTGTATTATTACTACCTTGTATTATACAAAAGCACTTATTACTTGTCAACAACCACCAAAACATTACTTATAATAAATAGTACTTATTAATCCGTGAATTCAAAAGTTGAAAGAATTTGGTCAGTAGTTTTTGAATCATCATCATTATAGATAGTATCAATTATTGTAAAATACAATTTTTCATGTTTCAGATACATACTACACACAGCAGGATAGCTTAATTGACAAAATTTTTCCCCGTCTGACTCAATAAATTCTGAATTATGGGCATATTTTTTTTCATTCAAAAAAGTCACATCAGTTGGTAGTTTCGTGCTCGTGCTATATTTTATAACGATCTTATGAGGCTTGCTATTGTCAATCATACTCACTCCACTATATTGAGAAAATAAAATGTATGTATTCGGATACTTAAAACTAAATCGATATCCGGAATTATTAAATATTTTCCAATCATTAGTTATTGTTGATGTTGTGTCAGAAACAAAAGTCAATGTTATCGGAAATGTTTTATAATTATATATAAACGCTCCCAGTTTAGATGGCATAACTCCTCTTATTGATGGTGGCGGTAGATTGGGGCAGATTTCAATGTTTGGATTTGAACACCCTCCTATTTTAAAAGGAAATGAGTTTTCATTAAAATTCACCCATTCCTGGGCGAGACCATCAAAAGTATAAAAACTCGATAAATCTACATCTTTTCTTGCATCAACATAGCTTTTTTCTGTTGGCATTGCTAAACACTTATTAATTTCTGATCCTTTAGACGCTTGACACATATCAATAATCACTTTGATTTTTTGTATATCGATCGACTCATTAAATGGATTACCAACTTGGTTCCAGCCCGGTTGTAGGGTTATTTTATACTCTGATTCCCCGATTGCAACAAAAGACGAAGGGGCTTTTAGTGAGAATTTTTCGTTTTTATCTGAATAAATCCAAAAACCTTCGCCTGGTTGAGTTATTTTTTGGTTTTTATCAAGATCTATATATTTTTTTTTCAGCGCTTCCCAGTTCCAAACATCAGTATGTGGATGATAGAAATTAAAATTCGGGGCAGCAGGAGTGTATATTGGACCTTTCGGATCTTGATAGTATTTACCCGGTTGGGCAATCAAATTCCAACCCTTTTTAAGTTCAAAAACCGGATTTGAAATTGGAGTTGTGATTGGTGGAAAGGTTGGGGGAGTAATATCAGCACCTGATTTAGGAACAATTAAGTAAGCTAATTTAAGAACAACAAGCAACACAACTACCAATAATATCCAACCCAAATCCTTTTTCTTAAATATTTTTCTTTTCATTTTTCCTCCTTGTTTATTTGTTTAATCAATGTATTTTAAAATATAATTGATGTAAATATGATAATCCTTGAGACAATCCTTGATTGAACTATAAACTCTTTCATAATCAATTTTGTTATATTCGTGAACTAATAGATTTCTCGTTCCAACACTTTTGGCAATATTTTCTGCAAAATCAATCGGGTAAATCTTTAATTCGACAAGTCGTAAAAAGGTTTCACGATAATTCTTGGGCGGAGAAGTTTCGGCAGTAGCTTGTTCGGCAATGATGTGTTCGTTAATATCAATTGCTCGTGAAATTATTCTTTCAAGCAACCGCTCTACCGTTGCTTGTTTCATAAAATCAGACACAATTTCGTTTAATGAAAAATCTTTTAGACGAGAAAGTTTTTCTAAATCATCTTGGATCAATGATATTTTTCGTTCTACCAGATCTTTACGAATTGGTGTCATGTAATTGCTCCCGCTAATGCTTTTTGTCGTTTTTTAATCATTAATTTTTCTAAGTTGCGTAGCGACTCTCCATCAATATAATTTTTGAAAGCAAATACTTGATAATCAGCGAAATCAGTTTTATCGCCATAAAGAAGTTTCCCGCCCTGAGTAATTTCATACTTTAATAATGGGTTAGCAATTTTTAGATCAACAAGATCAAGTATTCTATAACCAATTTGAATATTACTTGATAAATCTGATGATAATTCGAGTTGTTGCTCAAATGAAAGTTCATCATTTCCAAAAAAAGCAATATCTATATCGCTTTTTTCATTTAACTTGTTTTTTGAGGCTGATCCGTAAAGAATTAAAAAACGCAAATCGTACTTTTCCCCAATCTCGTTAATTTTTTCTTGATTAATTTTACCCAAAGTATTTTTCATACAATAATCTTATCAAAATGCTTTGTTTTTTTCAATCTATTAAATTTTCTTCCCCACTTCCACCACTTGTTCAACTAATCGATTGGCGTATCCGTATTCGTTGTCGTACCAGCCAAAAACTTTGACGAGGTTGCCGGACCTCTCTATCTATTTAATCACTTTAATCGGAAACAGTTTTATCCTTGCTATTGGATAAAGACCCTTATCGTTGTCTTGGTCGTTAATTGGATCTTGTTGGTAATAGACGCCATACAAATCGTTATATACTTCCCGACTGTCAAGCCAGTCGTTGCCTATATATTGTAGTATGCCAGTGAGATTTTCCTTGATTCCTGATTTAATATTTACCCTATAAAACGGATCCATGCCATAGGATGAGTCCATCCCATAATAAATATATGATTTACTTATATTTTGAGGACGATATGTTTTCCTTGGGTCAGCTTGATTAACCGGTGGATCTTCATAATTATGTATTTTCCCGTCTACTTGGATTAAAAGAGGGTGGAGGCTATCCTGGTCGGTAATTGTGCTTCTTTTTATAGCAGAAGGTAGGTTTAGTATATCTTCTTGGACAACATCTTGTGAGTGTGACTGTGTTTCAACTAAAGAATCTTCTATGCGGATATTTGTTGCCTCCATAGTCATCAAGTCGATTTTATAGTATTCTTCAACTGCAATTATATCGTTGCCTGATGTATCCATAAGATTTGCTACAATAAGGTTGTTTTTGTTTAAACCAAGAATCTGCAGTTTTATATTTTGTTTATTAGCGTTATCGTATTTGATATTAATTGGATTAATTATGCTTTGACTGCCATTTTTTAAATTTGTAATTAAAATATCGCTTGCAATATAGTTCGGATCAGTGGAAGTTTTTACGAGCCAATTACTATTAAACTTATAAATTACTTTTTGATAGCTTCTATCGTCTCTGGAAAGTTTTTGTAGCAATAACGGCTCTTTACATTTTTCGGTTGACAAATCGCAAACAACGATTGCATCTTTCCCATTTCCATCTTTTCTGTGTCCAAAAACAACCGTTGTATCATTAGCTAACATTATTTTACCACTATCGCCGTAAAGTATTCCGTCTGATTCGTAACCATTAAATACAGTCTTAAAACTGGGAACTGTAATAATCTTTACACTATTATTCAAAAAGTTTACTACTCCTATTTGGCGGATGTTTTCACCACCAAGTTGCATCCAAATCGCATACTTGTCCGAAATTAAAGGTTGGGATAGCGGTGATGTCGCTTGAGCTAATTCGATTGGATTGGTTATGGACGGCGATATAGATTTGTAGCCATTTTTTGCTGGAGCATTCATTTGCTCGGTTCTTGTTTGCTGAATGTTTCTCCCGCCGGAAGCAACTTTTGTCTTTGTGGAAATAAGATAAAAGCTTGGTAATATTGCGATTATTATTATTGTGAAGTGAATGAAGTTACTGCCGGGACTAATACCCGAATTCAGAGAAATTTTATTATGCCAATAACCCCATAATTTTTGAGCTAATAGTCCGTTTATTAATATTAATACCGCAAGAACAGAAACTGTTAAGACATTGAAGCTATTTTTTGACAGAGTAAAACCGATGACATAAACAATTTGGAAAAGAAAATAATTTGACCCAAATGCGATTGCGCTTCCCATCATCAATGCCAATGTTGCGAGTATAAAGTAATCTTTATTATTTGACTTTTTATTGATGGAAACGATGTTCGATTGTTGTGGAATACTTGTTACAGATTGACCGGGTGCTACTGGGGTTGACAAACCCGTCGATTGGTTTGCTTGTTCTTGGGCTCTCATTTTTAAATAAGTTTTAACCTTAATTATCAGTGCGATTGCAACAATAAATGGCACAAAGAATTCGATCAATAACCCGATAGCCATTGTAGCTTCCCCGCCAATCTTAAATGCAATAAACAGACTCATTCCGATATAAGTAGCAGTTGCCAGTATTAGATATAATATAAAATGTAATATACTTTTTGTTCTTAACGCAACAACTACTGATGCGATATAAATTATTGGTGATTATTCTTGAACAATTAATCGAAATGATGAAATCATTTGATCAACAATCTGAGCATTTTTAAAGTTGGAATTGTCCTTATTGGCTTGGATTGTGGCTGCGTCGGAAGCAACAATACCAAAGTTGCCTGGGTCGTTATTTATTGTTAAAAAATTATACATAGTGTTGCCGGATAATAAAAGCACGGTTGTTGTAAAACTGGCTTTGTCCAAATAAGTAACTACTTTTGTCGCTTGTTTTTTATCAACCATTATTGTGCTCGTTTTACTTGTCATTCCAGGAACCATTGGATCGTTTGTCATACTCTGAATATATTTTTCTATTGAGTTCGGACCAGCATTATCATAAGCATTAATCACCAGATCATATGACGCTGGCGCTTCGATTTTCTGATTATTTTGATTATTAAGCGTAATTGTTTCGCCCTTTTTCCCGACTTTGCGAAAGCGTATCATAGAATCATAAACATCTTCATATTCCCAATCTGGTGGATATTGTATGCTATACTTGTACTTTTCATTCTCATATGTTTTCCAATTACTGTTTATTCTGCTATTTAGCATATTATTTGTATTTACTTTTTTTTGAGATTTAACATTGCTTAAATTATTATTAGAAAGATCTAATTTTTCTTTTCGCGATACATGCAGGGCAAATCCTGAGCCCGAGAATAGTAAAATAACAACAAGGATAATGAGCATTTTCGGTAATTTATTCTTTGCCAGATTATTGTTCTCTCTATGAGACAAATTAATAATAGCCTCATCAATAATGTGCTCCTGCCAACCATTTCCTAACAGGGTATTCTTAACGGCAATCAATGATTGACCTCTATTGACTTGTAACTTTATATATTCGTGTAAACTGCTTCTTGAATTATCGTTCATTGTGATAATAATAATTTTCCGACTTCAACAACCTGTTCTACTAACCGGCTTGCGTATCCGTATTCGTTGTCGTACCAACCAAAAACTTTGACCAGATTTCCGATGGTTTTTGTCATGGGTAAATCGATAATTGTTGAAGCAGTTGAACCAACAATGTCGGTTGAAACAATTGGTTCGGTTGAAACTTCTAAAATCCCTTTTAATGCTTCGCTTTTTGATGCTTCAAGAAATGCATTATTGATTTCATCTACCGTAACCTCTTTTTTCAAAATTGCCGTAATGTCCGAAATAGAACCCACTGCCACTGGCACACGAAGAGAAATTCCATCAAATTTTCCAACGAGCTCGGGAATTACCTCCGTAGTCGCAATCGCAGCACCGGTTGTGGTTGGCACAATATTTTCGGTCGCATTTCGAGCCCGACGCAAATCCTTATGTGGTCCATCTTGCAAAAGTTGATCTTGAGTATAAGCATGAACTGTTGTCATCAAGGCTTTTTCAACTCCAAACTTTTCTTCCAAAACTTTTATCATTGGCGCCACACTATTGGTCGTACAGGACGCATTATTAATAATCTCAGCTTTCCCGTCATATTTATTCAAACCTAAAACATAGGTTGGAACTGGATCATCTTCTTTTGACGGAGCTGAAATAATTACCTTTTTTGCTCCAGCTACGAGATGCTTCGAAGCATCATTTTTTGAAGTAAAAACGCCTGTACATTCTAAAACAATATCAACCGCCAACTCTTTCCACGGTAAATTGCTTGGTTCTTTTTCACTTAGAGCCCGAATTTTCTTACCATCAACCGAAATATTTTGTTCACTAGCGCTAACTTCATGCTCCCAAAGTCCATAATTACTATCGTGCTTCAAAAGATCGGCTAAAGTTTTATTGTCAGCCAAATCGTTAACCGCTACAATTTCAATTTCTTCTTGAAAACTGTCGTAGGCAATTTTCAATGCACTTCGACCAATTCGACCAAAACCATTAATTGCAATTTTAATCATATTAGCTCCTTGATAATATCTTCTTTATTATTTGATTTTAATAATCTAACTCTATCTTCAACTGTTTTCTCAACTTCGTCAATAGCCAACTCAAAATATTCATAAGGCTTAACTGTACTTCTGCTCAGCCCTTTTTCTAGTCCTTTTTTGAAAGCAATACGAAGCTCAGTATTATAATGTATATTAGAGAAATATTTTAAAGCCATTTTTAATTGACTGTCTAGCACACCACTAGCACCGTGCAAAGTTAAATTAGTTTCAGGAATCAATCTTAGACTAATTTTTTTTAATAGTTCTAGATCTAAATTAGCTATTTTTTTATCCATACCATGGTTTGAACCGACTGCAACTGCCAACCGATCCACTCCAGTTTCTTTTAAGTATTGATAAACATCGGTAATCTCAGTAAAACTTTTAACTAAATTTTGATGGTTATAATTTCCATCACCAATCTTTCCTAATTCTCCTTCAACTGAAATTGATTGATTATGGGTCTGGGCTAATTGAACTACTTTTTTAGTTAAATTAATATTGTAATCTAATGAATGCTCAGATAAATCAATATGAACTCCATCAAACCCAGCTTCAATTGCTTTTCTAGCTGTAATTAAGCTTTTGTGATGATCGGCATTAAGAAAAATTACCCAGTTATATTTATGACGATAGTAATCAACCGCTTTTCTAGCCAATTCATAACCAACAAACTCAGCCTCACTTTCGCTTAAAGCCACAAAAATCGGCGAGCGAGTTTTGAGACACCCATTAACAATCCCCTCTAATTGCTCGATTGATGAAAAATTAAAATGTGGCAATGATGCATCAATTTTACTAAAATAATTCAATACATTTTTAAGTCCCATGGTTTTATTTTACCACAAAAAAGCTCGTCATAATCATTTTCATCATTACAACGAGCTTTAAATTCAGAAAGCTCACATTTTACTCACTAACAGGAGGCGTGGCTTCGGGTGTTTCAGGAGTAGGAGTCACAGGCATTTCTTCTCCTGGAGTCGCTGGTGCCGTTGGAATGTCAGCTGGTTGGGCTGGTTCCTGAACCGGCACAGGTATAACTGGCTCTTCAGTTGGAGTTGGAATTATTGGTTCCGATGGCATAGGAGCTTCTTCGACTGGTGGCACTACCGGTGGAACAGTTGTTGTATCATCTGCTGGCGCAGAAGTTGGTGGCATAGTTGTATTTAAATCGTCCATTTTTTTCACCTCCTTTCAATTTATAATTTATTTTTAATTAACCTGATTTAAAGCTCTATCAATTTTCAAAACGCTTATAATATTCTTAGCGACTATTTCACTCATCTTTTCTCTTGCTTCTAGTGTGGCAGATCCTATGTGCGGTGTCAAGATAATATTTTTTAAACCTTTGAAAATCGCCGGAATTTTTGGTTCATCTTCCCAAACATCCAACCCGGCTGAAAATATTTTACCGTTTTTTAATACTTCTGCCAAACTTTTATTATCAATTATGCCACCACGAGCAGTATTGACTAAAATAGCATTTTTTTTCATCAAATTAAATACATCTTTCCCAATTAAATGGTAGGTTTTCTCATTCAATGGCACATGGATTGAAATAATATCGCTTCTCTCAAACAACTCTTTTAACGGCATATGTTTGGCTTTCAATTCTAACTCGAAACGATCATCTCTTTTTAAATCGTAATAAATAATTTTAGTTTTAAAACCATAGTAACCAATTTCAGCCACAAACGAACCAATTCTCCCCAATCCGACAATGCCTAAAGTTTTTCCCCAAACTTGCGGTCCCAACCAACCAGATGGTTGCCAGAATTTATATAATCCATTCTTAATATCTCGATTACTTTCTAAAACCCGACGAGCTGAAGCTAAAATTAATGCCCAAGTATGTTCAGCGACCGCTTCGGTTAATATTCCCGGTGTATTAGTTACTATAATGTTTTTTTGCTTGGCTGATTCAATGTCAATATTATCAAAACCGACTGCATAATTAGCAATTATTTTAAAATTTGGACCTAATTTGTCAATTAAATACTGATCTATTCTATCGAAAAGCATTGTGATAGCACCATTATATTTAGGTAATATTTTTTCAAGTTCTCTTGGTCTAAGTGGTCTTTTTTTATGATTGACAACTACCTCAACCCCACGATCACGCAAGTATTTTATCCCAATTTCGTTTATCGGATAGGTGACAAATATTTTCATTAAATCTCCCTAACTTTAATTCTCATTTTTCGACTAGCGACAATTTCATCAATCAAACTTTTTCTTAATATACCTCGTTGTGGTCCAATTTCCTGAATAACTGATTCAGAATTGACCGCCCCATATTGCAAACAATCGGCGACATTTTTACCTTTCAAGTAGGCAACTGTAAAACTGGACGCAAAAGCGTCACCCGCACCAGTTCGTTCAATTGACTTGACTTTCTCATCAATATCTAAAAAGTAAAATTGATTATCGGTATAACTATAGGCACCTTTTTCTCCATTGGTAATCACCACAATTTTGGGACCTAAATCGTATAATCGCAAAAGTAACGATTTAATACTAATTTTACAACTACTTTTGGTCATTAATTCCGCCTCTTCACGATTGACAAATATTGCTTCTGAATTAGTCAACAACCGAGACACTTTTCGATTTTTAGTCACTAATTGAAAAGTCCCCGGCTGATAAAATAAGCGACTTTTATTGATTTTAATATTGGCTAAAAGTGAATCGATTATTTTGTCCCAAGAATCGTTCATCGAAGTTAGATAGATCGATTTGGCTTGTATTTCCTTCGGAAAAATATAGCTCCATTTTTCGTGATAAATCAGAATCGTTCTCTCGGAAAAATAATCAATTATAAAAGACGCATTTGATCTTCTTTTGTTGTCAAATTCAACAAATTTAGTTTTAATATTTTCGAGTTTAAATTTATCTAACGCTCGGTGCCCAACATCATCACTACCTAAAATTGTCCAAATGGCGCTATTTAAACCCAATCTGGATCCGGTAACTGCCACATTCGAGGCATTACCAGCGATACAATCATGAATTTCTGAAACTGGAACTTTATCACCAAAATTAAGACACAATAATTGACTAGTACCATTTTTTGAAGTCAAAACTTGCGCCTCTTTTTCACCCAAGCTCAAAAAAGTATCGAGTGTTGTGTCGCCAATAGTCAATAAATCATATTTCATGATGCAATTCCTAAATACTAATCTCTGAATCCTAAACAAATTCAAATTACCTAAATTATAAATTCAAAACAGTTTATTGATTGGATATTTGAAATTTGTGTTTGTTTAGATATTAGAAATTAGATATTAGAGATTATTTTTCTGTATATCTGTGTCTTAGTTAATCTATATTTTACCATTAATTCCTCCGGTTTGCCCGATTCTCCAAATGAATCGTCAACCCCAATCGGTAAAATTTTGCTTGGTTTTCTCTGGGATAGTAGCTCACTGACAGCACTAAAAAGCCCACCAGTTTTTTGATGCTCTTCGCACACCACAACTAATTTTTTGCCTTCAATATGTTCCAAAATTGTTTTCTCGTCAAGCGGTTTGATTGTATGAGAATTGATGATTGTTACTCCCAAACTATGACTTTTTTCTAACGCTTTTCCAGCTTCTAACGCTTCAAAAAGAATTGGACCAGCACCAATTATCACGATTTTATTTTCTATTTTTGATTGATAAATAATATTTGCTTTCCCAATTTCAAAAATATCATTTTCAGCTGTAATAATTGGCGTCTCTTCCCTTGGAATTCTGAGGTAAACCGGACCCGAATATTCAGCCATCTTAATCGTTGCTTTTTTTGTTTCATAATAGTCACAGGGAACAATAATAGTTAAATTTGGAATCGCTCGCAAACTAGCTATATCTTCTAACGCTTGATGAGTCGCTCCATCAGGACCAACCGAAAGACCAGCGTGAGCACCAATTATTTTAACATTTAAGTTTTGATAAGCCACTGAAACACGAATTTGATCCCAACATCTCCCCGGTGCAAAAACAGCATATGAAGCACAAAACGGAACTTTTCCCTCCATCGCTAAACCAGAGGCAATACCAATCATATTTTGCTCGGCAACCCCAACCTCAATAAAGCGGTCGGGAAAAGCCGATTTAAAAATATCCATTTTAGTCGAAATAGTTAAATCACAACACAAACCGACAATTTGGTCATTTTTCTGTGCCACTTCTTTTAGTCCCTCCCCAAATCCTTGTCGGCACAACCCCATTTTTTGATTACTGATGCTCACTTTTTATCCTCCCTTTTAGTGTCCTTAAATCATGCAATGACTTCATTTCTTCTTCTTTATTAGGCGGTTTACCATGCCAATTGAAATCATTTTCCATAAAACTAACTCCCTTACCAGGAATTGTTCGAGCAATGATACAGCTTGGTCGATCAAACACCGCTTTTGCATTTTCGACCGCTTCAATAATTTCCATAAAATTGTGCCCATCAATTTCCTGAACATGCCAATTGAACGCTTGATATTTATCTAACATCTCATCCATAGGCATTACATTTTCTGTAAAACCATCAATCTGAATATAGTTACGATCAATAATTACAATTAGTTTGGATAATTTTTCTTTGGCTGAAAACATAATCGCTTCCCAAACTTGCCCCTCATTATGTTCCCCATCCGAACTTAAACAGTAAGTATAATAGTCTTTCTTATCTATTTTACCAGCTAAAGCAACCCCAACCGCCTGTGAAAAACCTTGACCTAACGGACCAGAACTATTTTCAATTCCATAAGTTAAATTACGCTTCGGATGTCCTTGCAAAAATGAACCGATTTTTCTCAAATTCAAAAGCTCTTTTTTATCAAAATAACCTTTTTCAGCCAAAGTTGCGTACCATACCGGACAAATATGACCATTCGACAAAATTACCCGATCTCTTTCAGACCAGCGTGGCTGGGAAGGATCAATTTTGAGCAGTTTAAAATAAAGGGCAACAAAAATATCCGCCATGCCCAACGGACCGGCACTGTGCCCACTCCCCGCCGAATAAAGCATTTTGATAATATTTTCTCTGACAGAATTGGCATGTAAAGATAGTTGCTCAATATTCAAATATTCCCTCCTAATTAAATATAAATTCTAATATCTAAACTCTAAATAATATCAAAATCCAAATATTAAATAATTAAACTGTTTTGAATTTGTAATTTTGGTAGTTTGAATTTGTTTAGGATTTAGAAATTATTTTACGATATTCATCAAAGATTTCTTTTGGATTTTCATCATTTAACAAGTAACTTCCGCTACACACAAAATCTGGCTGATATTTTATAGCTTTTTTAAAAGTTTCATTATTTATACCACCGTCAATACCGATTGTACCATTGAAATTTAGTTTTTTTAAATCTTTTATTTTTTCCAGATTTTCCGTTAAAAATTTGCCGCCATAGAAACCGGGTTCAACTGTCATTATTAAAACTGAATTAATATATTTCAAATATTTCTCGATTTTTTCAATCTGCGTTTCTGGATTGATGGCGAGACCAATTTTTTTATTACTGAAATCGTAATTTTTGTCTAACGCCTCAAAATGAATATAGATAATTTCGAAATTAATTTGTTTCAATTCCTCTAAATGTTGAGTAACATCTTTGACCATCAAATGAAATTGCAATTTAAATTTAAAATTTTTTAACTCTTGCATAATTTCACTAATTGATACGGTGGTATTATTAACAAATTTTCCATCAGCAATATCAATTTGAATTTCATCCACCCCTAAATCGACGCATATCTGTAAATACTTTTTAAACCGGTTGATATCGTTAGCTAAAATCGCTGGGATTATTTTCATAATCGTTTATCTAATTTGTTAATTCTGCGAATAAATTTTTCTTGCTGATTAAATTTTGTCTCTAAAAATTTTTTAATTATTTTCTTCGACTGCTCTTCATTTTGCCATTGACTGGATAAGCATAAAATATTAAGATCGTCGTCGTTGCGACCCGTTTCAGCCATTTCTTCATTAAAGGCTTGTCCGGCTCGAATATTTTTAAAACGATTGCTAGCGATACACACTCCTTGTCCGCTTTTACAAATTAATATGCCACGATTTTCTTCATTTTCCAAAACTTTTTGAGAAATTTTTTGCGCTATATCCGGATAATCGTCTGTAATATTAACTTCATTCGCTCCTAAATCTTCAAATTCAATTTTTTCCGTACTCAAAAACTCGCCGATTTTTTTCTTCAAATACACACCATTGTGATCAGAACCTAAATAAAGCATATGCACTAATTAATAAGGGTATAGTATGAAATTGCCACCAATGATACCATATAAAAATGAAAACACACTTTGGCTGTATTTACTGCGGTTCCAAACGGTTCTGGAAACTGCGCAGAAATCATTTCAAATGCA
>Ga0066636_10001153_pt1 | contig 16153 bp, 18 predicted proteins | sample CryGeyCG2014_080_2_FD_62736 | JGI IMG/M metagenome (GOLD analysis project Ga0066636, IMG submission 62736) | Groundwater microbial communities from aquifer - Crystal Geyser CG07_land_8/20/14_0.80 | ecosystem: Environmental > Aquatic > Deep subsurface > Groundwater | place: USA: Utah: Grand...
CCTCACCGTTGGCATCCACCGAACCGTCACGGGCGAAGAACGAAAGGGATTTTGTCGTTGACCGCGAAAGCTCGACACCGGCGAAGTCGAACAGCTTCTCTTTCTTGTCCCTGATTTTCTCCAGAATCTCGCGCACCAGAGCGAGGAACTTTGCCCCGTCCTTGTCAGTGTCCTGCTGTTCCATGCCGTACTCAGCCATGAGCAGGTAGGCTGCGGCGGCCTGTGCCGTAAGGCTCTCGACCATGGGTATGGAGATTTCGGTCAATGTCCCTCCCGTGGCGACGATGCCACTTACCGTCTGCGGATCGACTGAAGATATTGTCACCTGAGACGGGACACCCCCGTCTGTGGAGTAAAGGGTAACCGTGGCTCCGCTTCCCAGTACGTCGGTAACGAATGTCCCGTTATCCAGTGCCTCAGTCCTGAACAGGTCTGCCGCCTGCGATGCGGTCAGCAGGTTGCTTATCGCAACGTCAAGCGTCACCCCTCCGACAGCTATCGTCATCGTGTCCGCACCCGTGCCGGCACCGGAAAAGGTTAAGGACTGGGTATAGTATTTTTCGAGCGGCATCGAATACGCATCGCTCAGATACGAATTGACAAGTCCCTCAGCCCGAACGATCAGAGACGACACGAACGAATCGGCGACGTTGGCGTTGCCGACAAACCCAGAAATCTGCCTGACTTTCGTTACGGTCGTGTACGTAGGCTAAAGCGTTATCTGTGAGCTGTCCGACCTGACTACCCTTTCGATCACCTTAAGCACGCCAAGTATGGCGATCAGCAGTCCGGCAGGGGTCAGGTCGCCGTTTCTGACTGCCTCAGCGATCACTTCCGTCGATCCGATCAGGCATGTGACTATACCGAGCCATACCCCTCGGCTCAAATACCATTTCTTGACTGTTTCCATAGTGATTAAGTTACTGAATAGTCTCGTTCTTAAGATTCACCTTCGGAACGTCGGCAATGTCCGCCGTCCTGACATGCACCACAGGAAACAACGACGCGATTCCGTTCTTGGAATTTCTGGCCATCAGCACGGCCAGCAGCTTGCCTGCATCGTCCTTATACAGCCGCGTATTGTCCACGTTCATGTAAAGTTCGCCGTGTCCGTCTGTCACTACGATAAGGCTGTCTTCTGGATAGTTCATAGGTTTTGGATGACTTGCGTCTTTAGGAGTCATGGGAGCGATATAGGCAGCGTATATGTGCTGAACGTAGTCAAGATTTTCAGACTTCTTCCCTCCGCTGTAAGTGTCGAAAATCCTGATCCGGTCGTCGATGGCATATATGAGCATCGCATGGTTGAAGTTGCAGAACCATATCGGCCCGTACTTCAGGGCATCGCGCATGGAGTCGATGTCCAGCGGCACGTTATGGAGCATCCCGAAGTACCAGCCGTCCAGCAGCTTTTTCGCCTCGTCCTTCACCTCCTCCGGCGGCTCGGCGACGTACTCATCCCACGCGAGAGGGACCAGCCACGGCCACCTTCCCTCCGAGCAGCAGCCACGCGCCTTCAGCAGCTGGTCGCAGGCCGAGAACGAGTTGCCCTGCCTGGTGCATCCGCTGGCCCACGCGAGGAACCTGTCGGACAGGTTGAGGTCGATCCCGTATATCCTTGCCGTGGCCTCGATCACGTTCAGCCTAGAGAACTGGACGCAGTTCATGCTCTCCATGCCGAACCTGTTCTGTGCCTCATATTCGGGTAAAAAAGGTTCCCAGTCGCCATTAGCCACAAGTACCGGCAGAGGTGACGACACGCCCCCAAGAAGCCCGTTTCGTGGGTCTGGCGGCTCATGGATTACATATGTCCTGTTTTTCATAGTACTGTGGCTATTTCGTGCTTAGGATCTGGCTGGCTGCTGAGGAAGACGCGCATGACCGGCATATTCTTCCGTCGTCTATCGTTTCCTGTATTCTGGCCAGCCCTATCATGTTCTGGCGGACCATGTTGTCCAATGACCCCAGACGAAACGAAATGGAAGTAATCAAAGTCAGGACGGTCAGGCTCAGTCCGACCGTAGTCAGGATCAATGCTGCCAATTTCCATCCGTCTATCCTCATGGGACTAGATCGCTACGAGAGTTCCTGTTCCCAGCGGCCTGTACTCGACAAAGACCTTCACCTTTGCGTTGGCAGGAGCGTCAGTTGAGGTATAGGTCAGTCTGACGTATGTGCCGACGGTGCTTTTTTGCGTTATCAGGAATGGAGCGAAAGGCCTCAGCGACGCATTCTCGGAAACCGCACACGCTGCATTGTCTATGACGGTGGCTGCGCTGGCTGCCGTATCGTCCTTGACTACCTGAGTTCCGACAGCCAGTCCTGACAGCACTGCGCCGGGACTTGCCGTTATGTCAGGCGAATCTGTACCGTCGCAGAGGTCAAAATGCAGGTCGGTGCAGTTGGCAAGAGAGGTGGCATCGACCAGCTCCGCATGAAGCTTAAGTATCTCCACTGTTCCGGTCAGCCGAAAACAGCTGAGCGACTGCGACCCATTATTCACGTTGAGCGTAACCGTCTTGTCCAACGTCTCTCCAACTGACCTGTGCATGTAGTCATGCAAAGAGTCTTCCTCTCCAGCAGAAGAAAGGGTGGAGTTACATATTTTCTGAACTTCCTTGTCGGAAATTTCCGATGACCAGTCCATATCACTTTACGTTTAGCCTTAGTTTTTTCATATCCTGCCTTTCTGCGTCCATTCGTCTGTACTCTTCAGAGATCGCCTTGCTTTCGTTTTCCCTGAAATGGTCGTCGCACAGCTGAAGGAATCCGCCTTCAAACAGAATGTGAAAGTCGGCGTATTTCTTGCAGTCCCAGCAGATATACTCATGCCTTCCCGGGACCAGCCTGATTATCTCTATAGGAACCATACTAGTAGACCTTATAGGTAATAGATGCGGTCCATGTGATGTTGGTTGCGGCGAGTCCAGTGACGAACACGTCAACTGACTGGTTCGGCACGTCAACCGCCAACGTGCCTCCGCCCCATGCGCCGGACTGTATGATCGCCACGATATCCGTCGTCACACCCTGCTGTTGCACGTTCCCGGCGGCGGCTCGGTAGAACAGCCCGACGAACTTGTGGTAAAGGCGGTTAGTGTCGCCCTCCTGCCCCTCAAGCTCGACCTCTATCCTGAGTCGCTGGCCCTCCGCCATGGCTACGGTGAACAGCTGCGTAGGAGTCGCGTTTGTAGTGGCTACAGTAGCCCTGTTATGGGATCCGACGCTGTTGTGCAGCGTCCCAGTTCCACGGTCAGTGACCGTGCCGGAAGCGTCGTTGAACGTATATGTGCCGATCGCCGACATCTTCGTGCTGTTATACAGCATGTGGCTGAACCCGATTGTCTTGGCTATGATCGCGTTCCCTGATCCGGTCTCCATCGCCAGATACGCGCATCCGCCTCCGATCAGAAGACCCACGGCCAAGGCGCAGTTGTCGAACTTGGTCGGGGTGTTCATGTTGTCCGAACCCTTGACTTTGCCTGAGTTGACCGCCTTGAACCCGTACTGGCTCATCGTGTCAACCTTGCATCCGTATATGAAAAGATGGTTGCCGGAGTCGTTCTCGAACGCGCTTTTTCCGTTATACAGCCTGTTCTGCCGTGATGACATATAGCCGCCGAAGTTGTTGACTATGCCTCCGTTTGACCACGCTCCGTTTATGTAGCTTCCGTCCACTATCGTAAAGCCTCCCGTATGATTCATGACGGCGGCATATCCAACAGTGTCTCTTATGAACGAGCATCCCTGCACCCAAAGGCGAGCTTGGCTGTAAAGTCCAAAATATGCCCTAGTGAACTCTATGCTCTGCACATGAAATTCGAGGCCGGGCGGCCCGAATAGGCTGGTCCCAAGGTCTGTGTTCGTGCCGTCGCCCCTTACCTTCGTAGCGTTCTCCACTATCCGGTAATGGGTTGACGACGACAGGAGGCTGGAGAAGTAGCATCCGAACGTGATCGTGTCGTCGGTGTTGCTCTCTATCGGAAATAGGTTCGTGAACCAGTAGTAAGGCGTCAGAGGTATGCAGTTCGGCCCGGCCAGCAGCTCGACGAACTTGCCGGAGTAGTTCTGTCCGGCGAACGCCCCTGTGTCGGTAAGGGTTGACCTTGTCCCGCTATTGGCCGTCCGCTCCGGCAGCAGCTCGTTCACTGTTCCTGTCAGGAAAAAATACTGTCTGGTCTGGCCCGTACTGATGGCGGTATTCAGCTTGCTGACACTCGTGTTGGACAGGTTAAAAGTACCGGACCCCAAAATTATCCTGACATCCTTCCTGACATCTTCGGGGATTGACTTTGCGGCGGCATCTATGGAGGCGAAAGGATTGGCGACCGTTCCGTCTCCCGTCAGGTCGCTGCCTGTAGTTTCGACGTAACGAGTTTCTTCATTGGTCGAAAACCTAAGCTTGTCCCTAAGACCTGCCTGTGATGACCTGTTCATATGGCTTTCGGTTAGTGTCCGCTTAGTTCATCCTCTTGAGGTACACGGTAAGGTCGGCATCGCTTCCTCCGCCTGCCGAAGTGACGTACTTGACGCGAACGAACTTAAACGCGACCGGGGTGTCGGCGGCTGCAAAGAAGTCCGTATCGACATAGGACGCGACGCCGAACATGTCAAGCGTTATGTCCTGATATGCGCATGCAGTCTGCGCCGTCCCGTCATCCTGATTGGTTGCCTCTACCGTAACGGTAAGCACGTCAACCGGAAGAGCGTCGGAAGTCTCACCCTGAAGGGAAAAGAACCTGTACCCGTCCATGTCAAAATAGGCATAGGCGGTGGTTCCGGCGGCAATGTTCGTAAGGCTGAGCAGTGTCGTCTCAGAATGCCCCAACGCTGAGCTTATCTCCGATAGGGTGGTTTCGGATGCGATGCCAGTACCGTCAAGGTTGATGTTGTTTATGTTGACGCTCAGCTCATAGACTGCGCTTATGGAGTCAACAAGAATGGCGGCTAGGGTATTACCCGCCGCGTCGAAGTTGACCTTGACCGCGATATATCCTATCGACGACCACGCCGCGCCGTTTCCTGTAGTGGACGCAGGTTCGTTGATGGCGAACGAAAGCAAGTTCCATCCTGCTGACAGGTCAGAATCGGCCACCTGATACACGTAGTTGTGGGATGCGCTCTCTCCGATTATCAGCTGTACGCTGGCAATGTCGGTAAGGTCAGACAGGTTAATCCACAGCTTCAGGTATCCGTCAAGAAACTCAACCAGATTGAGCTGCTTTTCGGCGTCAAGTGTTCTGGCTATCTGGCCAAACGTCTCCGTCGCTTCGCTCTTGGAGAACGAAAGGGACGCCGATCCCTCCCTATGGTTGACGGATGTTGTCAGAAGGGAAACGTCGGTGGAGCCTACCCAAGGGGTTGCATCCTCCGCCGTCTCTAGGACAAACCTGTCCTGCTTCACATGCGCGTAGACTCGCGCTCGGTTCTTGGACATAACAATCAAACAAACTAATGCCTTTTTTTAGTTCATGGGCTAGTCCCCGTCCCCGTAAAGGGACGGAGCAAGCACATGAGCATATCACTGCCCGACAACAGGAGTCTCTACCTGTGGACTGACGGCATCCGATGACTTTTCGCCTTCAGCTGCCTGAACTGCGCCCGCTTCGGCAGAGATCTCATCGATATTCATCGGAGTCCTGAGAAGACCGAACAGCCTAGTCATCCTTGTCATGTTCTGCTCGCCGTTGATCTTGACCGCGTTCAGACAGACAAGAAGAAACTGCACGTCACCCGGATCAAGCTCATATTTCATTTTGACGCTCATATTTCGCCTGTCTTAGCTGTTATTAAGCTGCCCTGACGATCTCGACATAGACCATGCAGTCGAGCAGCCCTCCACCGTCCGGGACGATGGACAGCGAACCGTTGGCAGCTACCTGCTGCGCCGCGTCGTTGTAGTCGGTCGGTTCGTCAAAGTCCTCGTCGCTGGCTGCCACGGTTACTGCGTTCGTGATGTCAGTCCCAGTTCCTGAAGCACCGTTGTTCAGCTTCCAGGTCCCTCCGTCCGCTGACTTGTTTATCGACCATGCTCTAACGACGTGGAAAGCAAACGGTGCATTGGCGGTGAAGATGTCAACTGCGGCAGCCTGATTGCTGATGTTGGCCATCAGAATCGTCGGAACGGCATAGACCGCATCGGAGGCATCGGCGGCGGACGGGAGAGCGACCGCGTCAAGTTCGTTTCCGTTGACGTTGGTGAGGGCGTTGCCTGCAGCGTCGCAGTCGAGCGTCTTGTTGGTGAAAGTTACAGTACCGGAATCGACATATGCCTTGATGGACTGCTGAGTCGCAACCTGCGTAGCCGAATTGGTGGCCATGTTGTCCTCGTCGAGGACGGCAGAGCCGGACACGCCAGTTTTCAGGACCGCGCTTGTCAGCGTCTTGCTGGTCAGAGTCTGGGAAACGTCTTTCATGACAAATTCGTCGGCAGCGTCTCCCAAGTCTGGAATGGTCGCTGTGGGAGCAGCGTTCGTCTGGTCAGCCGACGTGACGGTCAAACCGGCATCTCCGTCGTCGATCAGCATCGTCGCGATCGTCGGGCTGGTCAGCGTCTTGTTGGCCAGCGTCTGCGCCAGAGTAACGAACGCGAAAGTATCGGCTACGCTGGCGAAGTCGGGAATGGTCAGTGCGCCAGCGCCTACCGTCTGCGTTGTAACTGCGCACGCGATATCGTTTACCCCTGACTCGAAGCTGAATGCCTGCGACAGCTTGGACGCTATGCCTGCCGGAAGGGTGGAAGGATCGACCCATACAGGAACGTCCGTCGCCACCCTCAGCACGTCGCCGTCCGAACCGACGGCAAGATGAATCCAGTTGGTGCCGTCGAAGTACAGGACCGATCCTGTCGCCTCGCCAGCTATGGTCAGGTCTGTCACCGTGACAGCACCTCCAGACGTGATCGCAACGTCTCCGCTTACCGCCTTGTTGTCGAACGAGTCAACTCCGTCATGGATCAGGATGTGACCGGCGGCAGGTGCGGCGACGTTCGTATCCGTAAGACCGGCCAGTGTGGTTCCTGCTGCCCCTGCCTCAAGGATGTTGAAATTGCAGGATGTGGTCGTTCCTATGTTGCAGTATAGGGCCGGCGAACCGTCGGCGATGTCTGTATCGATGTACAGGCAGCCCTTGGCGTACCCGGACCCGGCATTGGTTACAGTGGCCGTACCTGTCGCAAACAGCACGTTTCCGTCTGCGTCACGCTGAAGAACGCGGATGGACTGCGAGTTTATCGTGACTACCTTGCCTACGATCCTCAGCTGATCCGCAATATAAGTCCCCCTGTCCTTTCTGGTTATTCCCATATCGTAGTTTGCCATCGTGGAGGGGGGATTCCCCCTCCACTGTCAGGCGTTAAAAGTTTTAGGCTACTGCGTTCTTGACGAAGTAGGCCAGAGCGGAGTCAACGACAGTCTGATCGTAGCTGTCGCGGACGCGCACAACGTCCCCGACTCTCGCTTCTTCGCGGTATGTATCGACCTGCCGGTCCATGTCCTTGATGGTGTAGCCGAACGAGGCCTGCATCAGAGTAGGTCTCGGAGCCTTGTAAAGCAGCCAGAAGTGCTTGCCCCAGACATATGACATGCTGTCGGCCTGTCCTTGGTTGGCTGTGTTCTTGACAGCATCGCCGATATAGATCTCAGACACCTCTAGCAGGTCGGCGACTGCCTTTTGCAGCATGTTCGGATCGGTAAGGCCGATGTACTTGATGCGCTCGATCACGTCAGGATGACGGATAAGGTCTCTCCAAGTCTGATAGCCGAAAACCGCTACGTTCGGATGCTTGGCGGTATTCAGCTTAATCGTCTCCCTAGCGGTCGTGATGTCGTCGAGCGGATCGCTGTTGACTCCATCGCTCCACTGGTCGGCACCGGCCAGAGTCACGTTCTGCGTAAGGTTGACCGTAGAGGCCATGTAGTCAGCAAGTGCAGCCTCCTGATGCAGCCAAATCTTATCGATGGCGAACAGAACTGCGTCACGCTTGGCATCGTACGGATCGTCAGTGTTCTCGGCGAACTCGTCCGGCACTATCTTTTCCAGCGATTTCTCGGAACACGCATAGCTTCCCTGCGAAACGGAGTAGTCGAAAGACCTCGCGCGCGCTCCCGGCGCACGCTCAATCGACGTTTCGAGACGAAGATTGTCCTTGCCGTACTTGGCAAACTTACCTGCCCGCTCCTTAACCTTGATTACCGGAAAGATCAGGTCAGAGATAAGGTTTTCGTTTCTGTAGGCGACGGAGAACTGAGTCAGTATCTTATCCACCGCCATGTCCCTAAGTCCTGGTTTCATATCCTTTTGTCAGATGTAAATAAGATTAGACAAACCAAGGACTAGGCGTCCGAAGCATTGACCTCACCGTGCATGACAAGCACCTCGGCAAGATCATCATCGGCATAGGCACCAAGTGCCTTGGCGATGTATTCCTCTCCGGCAGCGTCGCAGATTTCCAGATCGCCCGTGGCGGTCGGAGTAAGCAGATTGCCGAAGGTAACTCCTGCACCATTGTTGATCTTCGCCAGTGAGACTCCGCTGATCCTTACCTGCCCGACCTCGCCCTCATCCGGGGCGTTCTGAAGGATGCCCAGGCACTTTTCGTTTGAATCAGCAAGCATCAGTAGGCCGTGGGCAGCGTCACGGATTACCCCATGGTATTGCGCCGCGGTCAGGTCTTCGCCTGCCTCGATGGACACGTCGATCGCGCCCATGTCGGTCTGTAATGTTCCAGTAGCCATATCTAGCTAGTTAGTCGTTGTCTTAACCTATCGCTTTGCCCCAAAGACCTCTTTCTGTGCCTTCTCGATAGACGCCAGATGGGTCATTCCGGTCTTTTCGTACTCGGCAGCCTTCTTGGAGACTTCAGACAGCTGTGCGTCAACGTCGTCGATATCTCCAGTTTCGCTGACCACATCGCTTCCGATCTCAGATAGCATTTCGCGCTTGACCGTCGAAACGCCGCTGACAAGTTCCCTGAACTCGGAAAACTGACCGTCTGTCAGGCCAGAAACGAAGTCACTGACCTTGGTGGACAGCTTGGAAGAGAAACCGGTCAGGTTCTTTTCGGAAAGAGTCAGCAACCCTACCCGATCAGCAACCGTCCTCTTTAGTTCCGCCGCCCTGAGCGTCTTCACTTCCTCCGCCAGTTTCATGTTTTCAGAGGCCAATTTGGTGCTTTCGGAGAGCTCTGCTTCCTTGGCTACCTCTTCAGCTGCATCTTCTTCCTTGGCTTCGGTCTTGTTCTCGTCTTCAGCTTTCTTCTCTTCCGCAACCGGTTCCTCCGACTTCTGCTCAACCTCAGAAACTACCTCCTCCACTTCGGCAGCCTCGTCCTCGGAGAGCAGAGCGACCATCGACTTCAGGGCGAGTGTGTCGTCCTTGCTGACCTTAACCCTAGACTTCAGGTTTTCGGCAAACAGCTTAATGGCTGTAACGCTCATATTATCTTTAGTTTTCTGTGACTTATCCTCTTGTATGCCTTCCGCAAGGAACGTGGGACGCATGCTCTTGATGACAGGACGGTTAGTGAGGGCAATGCCCCTCAAAACGTCCCTGACCGTAACCTTTTTGCCGTCCCTTACCGTGTCAAAAGGGCCAAACTCTACGGAAAAGTACCTGAACACCTGATCGAGAAACGATCTCTTCCCCTCCTCGGTGAACTTATGAAACTTTGCCCACAGTGCGTTTCCCCTCACCTCCAGCGACTTTATCCATGCGTAAGCACCCTTGTCCGGGTCATGGTTCACGTCCAGCGCTATGTCTACGCCAAGTATTCCGTCGTCGAAGTTGCTTTTGATCCTTCGCAGTTTGTCTTCATCGACCTTGAACACCCCGTAACGCTGATCGTAGAACTCTCCGGTCCTGCAAACCTCAAATTCCATCTCCTCAAGGCTTGCGTCGGACGGATCGATCGGTCCGGCCAACGAAAGCATCCTAAAGGTTTCTCCACTGCTGCCGTCCTTCCGTCCGTCACGGCGAAAATCTTGGCTGCCCATGGACTTGCTCTTTTTCGCGGCTGATATCGCCTTGGCGATAGCTACCCTGTCGTCGTCGCCTGCCTCCTTTGCTCCGTTGAACACGTTCAGTGCAACCTTGCGCTGGAGAGGCGAAAGACTTTTGGCTGCCGGAAAAGACTTGACGAAATCCGATACTTTGGAGAATGGCATAGGCCTGTCTCGTTTAATGTATATCACATTTTTTAGATTCCGACTGCTAGGCCCCCGTCTTCGCGCACCAGCTGGGCCCTAGACCTCTTGCCGATCAGGGGACTCTTCATCGGCTTATACTCGTTGATCGTTGGTATTCCGCTGACCGTCTCGAACCTGCTCAATATGGACCTCGGCAAGACCTTCGTTTCAGGAAGTTCTGCGTCGGTCTTTAGGATAGCTACCCAGATGCCACGGCATCTGGAGTGAATCTGGCCGACCATGGTGAACGGGTCGTTTACCCCAAGTACCCTGCCGTCCAGTGAGATGCAGGTCGGACAGGTACGACGGTCAAGAATCTCGCTGCGCTGAAGCCCGTGGATGCTCGACTTGGCCGACCCGAACGTCACGGCACGCCCCTCATTGAATGCGTCAACCACTACCTGACTGGAAATGTCCCTGCCGTGCTGTGCGGCAACATACCTAAATATACGGTCAGCCTCCGCGATGGCCGCCGTCTTGCCTATGTCATTGTTCAGCCAGTCTAGAAGCCTTATCTTGACTGACGCAAGAAGCCGGTCTGACCTGGCCTCGACCTGTAGTGCCAGCTTTCCGTCTATCACCTTCCTGACGTAGGCGGGAGTCTCTGGTATCGTTATGCCTATTTCCCTTGATGCCTCAAGCTTGCCTGTCTCAAGTGCCTTTCTGGTCACGTTCTTAAGTCCGGTCCCGAGACTGGCGACGGAAAGTAGCATCAATGCGGACACCGCGCCCAAGTCGTCATCTTCGACTATCTTTCCTACCTTGCGTAGCAGGTCTTCGCGCTGCCTGTCTGTGGCGTCATCCAACATCGCCTGAGCCTCCCCCTCCAGATCGTCAAACCCACGCTCTATCTCAGCGAACCTTACGCGAGATTCCGCCAGCGTCAGATTTCTCTTTTTTTTTTCGGAAAGCTCGGAGTCGTCATCCTCCCCCTCCAGATCGTCTGTTTCTTCGGCTACGACTGCCTTTTCCTCGACAGGATCGCTTTTTGCCTCTTCAGCCTCATCCTCAAAATCCTCCTCTGTCACGTTGGGAAGCCCAAAGGTCTTCGCAACCCATACCTTGAAGGACGGGCTTTTCTTCAGCATCCCCATGCCGTCCAGCTTTTCCAGTGCCTCTGAAAACTCCTTGAAGTCGATATCGCCTATCTTGCCGACAACAAGTTTGGGATAGCTTTCCTGCGGACCGAAATTGACGTCAACAAGCTCTTTGATGACGGACTTGTTGATTACCCCTGCCATATAGTTTGCGATGGACCTGATGGAAAGGGTAAAAAAGCTGGTCTGGTCCTTGGACAGCGCATAGCTTCCCGAATCGCTGCTGCCCAACGCCAAGAACTGCGCCAATGCCGTCATCACTATCATCCTGTCGTGATGCCTTACGCTTTCGATCAGCGACGTGGACTGATCCTTTATTCCGTCGGTCATCAGCTCGATCTTCCAGTCCGGTGAGGGGGTCACGATATATGACTGTTCGCAGACCCTGAAGTTCCTGCCCAGTTCCTCCGCAGTTGCCCTGTCGTCGTCGCTTGATCCTCCAGGAAGTCCGATGTGCAGTATTCCGGCGCCGCGCTCATGCTTGATGCCGTCAATGCGGTATAGGGTATTTTTGAAAAACCAATGCTTATAGGCTGTCCGAAGCACGGAAACTCCCTCATAGTTGTCTCCCTCGCGGTTGTTGGAGAAAAGCACCAGCTTCCACATGGGAATTTCCCTATACACTGATCCGTTATCGTCTGAGGCATCTATCGACTTGAGCATCTGGGTAACGCCCGGAACATTCCCGTCGCTTTCCATTTTCCATCGGTAATGCGAAGAAGGGGGCCTAGGAGCAAGCTTCTTCAGCCATAACTGACCGTCCCTTATCTCATGGACCTTCTCGAAGTAGTAGTAGCCAAAATCGAGATGCGCCAATGCCTCGCGTAGGAAACCGTCCCATCCAGATTCAAGCCCCTCAAACAGGTTCTTGCTGACAAAATCTGCTATTTCCTCCGCCTTGGCGTCATCCTTCAGCGTCGAGTCGATACGCCAGTCTGCCGACAGTATCGGCAGCTTCATGGCCAAAAGCACCGCACTGACGGTCGCATCCGACTTTCTCATTTCCTCGAATATGTCTATCCCCTTACTGCCGTGAAACGTCGACAGATAGTCCTGCTGGATGAAACCGCTGTAGTTTTCTGTGCCTGATGCACCTATCTCGACTGTCCTAGTCCTTGTCGTAGGTATGCCGGACGGAACTATCGATGACGGAACGCTCCTGCCCATGGCGATCCTTACCTTGTCTAATATGCCCATAGTTTTTATCGGGTCTAAAATCTTCTGGTGTGAAGCCCAGCAGTTATCATGGGAGACCTTTCTACGCTCAACTTTACACCAGAATTGTCAAACAGAGAATTGACGTACAAGAAAGCGTCCACCATATCGTCATGCGCCCCGTTAGGAAACTGAACCAGCTCGTTATAGAGAGAAACATGCGACGGGCTGAACAAAATCGTCCCTTGAGCGACCAGAGGCTCTACGTACTGCGCCCTAGCCACCTTGTCCCTTCCTTTCGGGTCTATCTGCCTGACCCTGTACTTTCCCTTGGCGGAAAGCACCTGAAAAAGTGCGCGCTGAAGCATCAGGCTCTCTATTCCTGCGACTATCGGGTTCCATTTGGTGTAGATGCCGTCGAAGAAAGTTACCTGAGACTGCTTTGACGGGTCCGACTCCTCGATCGGACCCTTGAACCTGCTCGCGTCAAGGACATATCTCTGCCCGGTAATCCTATCCCTGCCCATCACGCACACGCCCATAAAGTCTGCCATCTGACTCTGGCCGACGTTGGGATCTACCGCCATTTTTATATCCAGCCTGGACAGGTCAGGGACGCTCTCATAGGTAAACTTATCCAGCCATTCCCTCTTGAATATCACCGTGTCGTCGTTGATCGGCTCGTTAAGGTATTCCTGCGAAAATGCCCTAAGACCGATTCCGTTGATGAACTTCCCGTTTTCGTCAGTATAGCCATCCCTTAATTTGAAAAGGTCTTCCTTGGACCAGTACTTTTCCCATATCGACTCGTCGTTCTCTATTGCCTTCCTGAACAGGCCGCCCTTGTCGCCATAGAACTTCAGAAGCTCGCATTCCGGATGGATGACAGTACCGATCATCTTTATCCTGCCTTTCCTCTTGTCCAAGGACGGAACGACGACCGTCGACAGCCAGTCGTGGTACTTCTGTCGCCTCATGTCGGAGTGTACCTGCTCGTCCGTCTCTGCGTCGTCAATGATGATCTTGGTCGGGCGACAGTTCTTGATGTTGACTCCGCGTCCCCTTCCTGCCCCCCTCGCGATTATGTTGACTCCGTTCTTGGTTTCGAAATGTACGCTGGTCCATTTCTTTCCGGCCTTATTGCCTGATCCGACCTGCGGCACGAGGTCGCCGTAGACCGAGCGCAATATTTCGTTATTCTCCAGTTCCGACTTCATCGACTCGAAGTGAAACCCTGCATCCTGAAGCGTAGACGAAATATAGAGGATCACAGGCTCCGTTGCGTAGACGATATCATGCAGGGTATCGATCTTTTCCCATGTAGTCTTCCCGAAACCTCGCGGAAATATGACGGTGCTGTCCTTCTTCGATGCCAGTTCACCTATAAGAGACACTTGGCAGTCAGGTATCGATTCATAGATTATGTGCGGAAAAAAGTACCTGCCGAACACCGGAAGATTGTACTTTGGCCTTAAGGTGTTGATTATCCAATCCTTTTTTTCCCCGTCTTCAACCAGCAGCAGGGCCTTCAACCAACTCCTTATCTTCTGTTGCGCTCCCATCTTCTTCATCTTCGTCTGGTTCTAAAAACTTTTCCGCCAGTTCTCTGGCACGCTTGGAGATGACCGAATCCTCCAGCTCGTGCGCCACCTCTGATTTGGTGCTGAACTCATCCTTACGCTTTCTCTCCAGATACCATTTGGCAGTTTCCACCGAAGACATGTTGTTTGCGATTGTCTCGTATGCCTTCATGACCGGCTTTTGCCTTAACCTGTCAAACTTTTCCTTAAGTTCCTTGTTCTCCTTCAGCCAGATGTAGAAGACACTTCTACTTATATCAGCGTAATAGCAGGCTGCCGTCACGTCAGCACCTATGGAAAACGCCCTGCTAAGTCTTTCGACTGTGACGCTGTCAAGTTTTGAGTTGGCCTGCTTGCCGAACTCGTTTGTTTCCCCGGTAGGTGCGCCCATACTCCTTACTTGTCAGAATGATTTTCACCGGTGAAGAAAAACTCATGTCCGCACTCTGGACACGTAACCTCATTGATCGAATCCCTGTACGCGCTCATGGTCTCCTCTGACATGCCGTCCAGCTTCTCGGTGAACTTCTTCAGGTTTTCCCTGAACTCGGCATCGTCGGCGACCAGCTTCTCTATCAGGAAGTCCCTGTACTCGATCCAGGATGAGAACATGAACGGGAGCTTCCTGACGTAGAAGTTATCATAGCTCATCTTCCCTGCAGTATCTATTCCGGATATCCGATCCACGAGACGGTTGTAAAGTTCGGCATCGAACTCCTGAAGGTAAAACAGCGACCTGACGGCAGTAGAAGCTGTCATAGGCCCCTGCGATGTCCCCATAGGTAACTTCCATAAAATTCAGATCTCTATAGGAGCTTGCCTTCCCTAGCCACGACCGAATGGGCGAACGCAAGGTTTCTCTCGTTCCTTAGCTCCCTTCTCCTTTCCTCGGCAAGGCTTCTCTTGCCTTCCTCGACGGTGTTTCGCTGCGTGCAGAACTCGCAGACGGTCCAGCCGGGGTATCTCCCGTCGTCGCAGACCAGAAAATAGTCGCTGTTCCTGATCCTCATGCCGCATACCGTCTCGTCCGATCCGTCCTCGAACAGGTGGAAATGCGTATTTTGGGCGGAAGGCCTGGAGAATGCCACCCTATGCCTCTGTCTTGTCATTTTTCCCATACCTGAATAGTACCATGTTTCATTTTACGATCCTCAGCATGACGTCAGGATAGAAGTGCCTGAACATCTTTACCTTCAGGATCGCGACCTGCGTCCAGCAGCCCTTCACCTCGATCACCTCAGCCGATCCGTCGTCATACTCGACATAGAAGTCCGGGACGTAGGATATTCGGTTGGGCTTCGGGATAAGCTCGTATCTCGGCTGCTCGACCAGCTTTTTTATCCTGCCGACATTCTTCTCCAGGAGCAGGTCGGACGCGACCTCCATCTCTCGCCTTGACGCATAGGTGCGCCCTCCCATCGTCCTACTTGACTTGGGAGCGACACCGTACTTGTTTTGTCGCCTTCTGAAGACCATACAAATATATTATAATATAAAGCATTAAGGTTTGCAATGGTTTACGATGAAAGTCGGTTTTGCTTAGGTTTTTTCCGGGCAGTCAAGTTATCAACATGGATGATTGAACAATTATGAAATAGCTGCTATACTCCAAGTGCTGCTAAATGGTCACTGGCGGCTTGACAAAAAGTAATACCTTTGAAGGCACTCAATTGGTCGGGCAAAAGGAAACCTTACCTGAAAATGAATCTTTGATAGGTATTTAGAAGATTTAATAACCTGACCAACTGAGTGCTTTTTATGTCAAGGCAGAAGGAGAGCAGAAAGGAGCTGTGGGATTACCTAAAAAACGATGTCGGTGCAAGGCTGACCGGGGACCAGCACGAACGGATCAGGAAGATCATCGATTCATACGCCTACTTTAAGGCCGACCTTGTCAGGGACGAGTTCCTGCGCATACAGGCTCGGGTCGAGATGATATCAAGGCACCACCGGGAGGAACACGAGGAATGTGACATAAAAAGATTTCGCTTTCGCAACAGAAGCTTCCTGAGGGACGTTGGCTAAGTAAGGCTGATATCCTTTTTTTTGTAGTCTAATCCACCGAAGCCGCCCCATTATCTCATTGTGGGGCGGGTCTGGCGGGTAAGGTGGGCGAATCAACGAGCCTCCGCTGGTT
>Ga0066636_10001161_pt1 | contig 16121 bp, 13 predicted proteins | sample CryGeyCG2014_080_2_FD_62736 | JGI IMG/M metagenome (GOLD analysis project Ga0066636, IMG submission 62736) | Groundwater microbial communities from aquifer - Crystal Geyser CG07_land_8/20/14_0.80 | ecosystem: Environmental > Aquatic > Deep subsurface > Groundwater | place: USA: Utah: Grand...
AGCGCTTTATGTGGATTGACTTTTGGAACATTGTTTCCGATGTACCCGCGAATCGCATAATAAGCAGAACCACCAAGTTCATCAAAAGTTTCACCTAAGATATATATAAGATTTCCCGGAGATTTCAAATCCATTGAGATAGTTTTTCCTATATCCGGGATGACTGAAATGGCAGAAATCAGCAGGGTAGGGGGAATTGAGATTTTCACGCCCTTAGCATAATCGAGATATTCATTGTTGAGGCTGTCCTTACCAGAGATAAAAGGTGTTCCATAGACCTTTGCGATGTCATAGCAGGAAAGGGCTGCCCTGACCAATCCTGCAAGCTGTTCTTCTTTTTCAGGACTTCCCCAGCAAAAGTTGTCAAGTAGTGCACAGCGATTCAGGTTTCCACCTGCGCAGATATTATTGCGAAGCGCTTCATCTATAGCAGATGCAGCCATCCAATAAGGGTCAACCCTGCCGTACCTGGGGTTAATACCATTAGATACTACAATTCCCTTCCTGGACCTGAACAATGGTTTAATTACTGTTGCATCCCCTGGTCCATCGTTATTAACTCCCTGTAATGGTTTTAATACTGTGCCAGATTGAACTTCATGGTCGTACTGGCGAATAATCCACTCCTTGCTTGCAACAGTGGGATGGGCTAAGATTTTTTTCAAGCAGGATGTTAAATCTCCGGGTTGCTTAAAATCCGGCTCAGGGAATCTATGCCTGCTCCATTCAGCTTTTCTTTTGAATCTGGGAACGCCCCTGTGCAGGAATTCCATTTCCATTTTTCCTACAGTTTCTCCGTTGTAAAGCAGGAGCAATTTTTTATCATTAGTGAATTCACCCAATACTGTGGCTTCCACGTCTTCAGATTTGAAAATCTTCATAATCTTATTTAGTTTTTCTGGAGGCACTGCCAAAACCATTCTTTCCTGTGCTTCAGATATCCAGATTTCCCAGGGTGCAAGCCCCGCATATTTTAGAGGTATTCTTTCCAGATAGACACAAGCGCCAATGTCCTGTCCCATTTCGCCAACTGCTGACGAGAAACCTCCTGCTCCGCAGTCGGTTATTGCATTATATAAATTCTTATCCCGAGCCCTTAAGACCACATCAGTAACTTTCTTCTCCATTATGGGATTACCAATTTGAACAGCGCTTACTTCGGTATCTTTTGCAAGTTCAGTAGATGAGAATGTTGCACCATGGATGCCATCCCTTCCAGTTCGTCCACCAATTGCAACAATTAAATCCCCGGGTTTTGCTTCTTTAAAACATTTATCCCTTGGCATTATTCCAATTGTACCGCAATATACAAGCGGATTGTATGCATATCCTTCATCAAATATTACTGCTCCATTAGCAGTTGGAATGCCCATTCTATTTCCATAATCCCTTACTCCTGCAACGACTCCCTTGCAGATTCTTTTTGGATGCAATACTCCCTCAGGTAGTTTTTTATAAGGAAAATCAGGCAGACCAAAGCAGAATATATCAGTGTTCATAATGGGTTTTGCGCCCAGCCCAACGCCAAGGATGTCCCGGATGACTCCTCCGATACCTGTGCCAGCACCACCATAGGGTTCAAGAGCACTGGGGTGGTTATGGGTTTCAATCTTAAAAGCAATTGCATTATCTTTGTCAAATTCAATAATACCGGCATTATCCTTGAATACGGAGATACACCATTTTTTATTCAGTTTCTTTGTGACTTTAATTACTGTTTCTTTCAACAGGTTGTCTATAATTTTTGTGCGTGATTTATCTTTGTATTCAATAAGTCCTTTGAAGGTCTTGTGCACGCAATGCTCACTCCAGGTTTGTGCAAGCGTTTCAAGTTCCACATCAGTCGGGTTTCTTCCCTTTTTGCAATAGTAATCCTGGATTACATGCATCTCCTCAAGGTTAAGGGATAGCACACCCTTTTTACTTATTCGTATCAGTTCCTTATCATTTGCATCCAGTATGTTGATATGTTTTACATTATTCATTTTTTAACAATTTTTTGTAGTGGTTGACCTTGGTCGACTTTTTTGAGGCAGAGTAAACTCTGCCACTACATAGTCTTGCACAACTTTATTTGCCAATAGTCCTTTGCAAATTCTTTCTATTTCCTGGTGAGATATATTACCAATAATCGTATATTCATAACCAGTTTTTACTGTATTTATTCCCTGAATTCCCAGATCAATCATCCCTTTTTTAACAGTATCAGCAACTGCGTCAGTTACGCCTTTTTTGTACCAGACCTCCACGATCCAGGCATTTTTATTTTTTTTGGGTGGATGATTTACTATTGATGAACGAATTTTGTATTGTTGGACTATGTTGTCAGTAAGCAATTCTTGGCAGAGGAATCTTAATTCTTTTTCTTTAAGATCGCCTTCTATGTGATATAACTTGCTAGTCCTAACTTTTTTTGCACCTAAAACACCTAAATCCTCAATATCCTTTTTAACGGTATTTCCAAACGCATCGAAAAATTTTGGTTTATAACTCACTTCAATTAACCACTGCATCTCTTTTTTCCTTTTCTACAAAATTTTTAGGAGATCTTTAGTCTCGGTAAGCCCACTTCTTCTACATATTATAGATTTGTGTTTTTCAATTTCTTCAAGAGCAAATTCAGGAAGGTAAAATTCAAAAAAAGGTAGAAGGAGGATTTTTCTTATTCTCAAGACATCATTTTTGGTTAATTTGCTGTTGGACAGAATTTTGTCTATGGATTCAAGTTTCTTCCCGTATTTCCACATTGCTCGTCTGGCGATCTCAATCCAATCTACTTTAGGATAATGCTTGATAATACTTCGAAGTTCTGAAGGCATTTCTAATTTTATCGTCATAGACATATAACCTCCAAATAAATTCACTTATTTTTATTTAAATTATATCATGAAAAATACTCTATTTGGGTGAAATAGGGCAATGGAGAGGTCGGATTGCCATCGGTCAACAGTAGGTTCTCTGGAAGAGGAAAAACAAAAAACTCAATTCTTTCCATCAACTGATTTCCAAAAGTCCTTCTTTGTAATCTACCACAGTTCTAAAATGAACAAGAAAACTTAATCCTAAAAGCCCATCTACTTCTGCTATTTCCGGAATATCATGGCAAATCACTTCTACATCCTTACGGCATAAATCCCCAACGCATAAATTTTTGATTTTAACAATAGGGGTTTCGATAATTCCATTGGCGGTTATAATCTTCACTCTCCCAAGAATAACTGCAGGGTCATAGCCTATATCTTCCAAAGTTCCCCAGCTCAGAGAGGTGAAACGGGCGCCTGTGTCTAAAATTAGATCTACCTCCCGTGTGGCTTTTGGTCCCTCTACCCTGACTCTTTTGATAATTATTGGTAGTCCTAATTTAATTTTCATTAAACATTATCTCATAACCAGGTTTAATATATCGACCGGTAAAAGTAATATATGCATCTTTTACTTTTTTCGCTCGCAGGTTTTTGTGTAATTCTCTCTTGTCCTTATTATGCGCTATAACTTCTCCTAAAATTTCATCCTCTGAAAGTTCCTTTTTAATAACAAATGCAAGCCATTCATTTTTGAGTTGTTTTTTCGCTTCCTTTAATAAAATTAATTTTCTTGCCATAAACGACCTCCTCGTCGAAGTGCGCTGAACCTACCCGCCAAATTTTCTGGGGCGGATTCCACCCACCAAGATTGGCGGACACGGCGCACCACCACTTTTTAAATATACCACATTTTTGGTTAAAAGTCAAATTTTTCGCATTAAATCCCTTTAAGTCTTACCTTCACGGAAGGAAGCCAAATAATTGAGGCAATATTCATCCTGTCCAAGGAGTGCTTCGCCGGTCAGTAATGTGGACATCATATCTTTATCCAGAGGGTCTATCAAAGCTGCATCCAGACCTGCAGCCAGTGCCATTGCCAGGAATGTGCGATTGATTAATCGGCGCTCTGGCAGCCCAAAAGAAATATTGCTTAAACCCATAATGATTTTTACTGGAAATGCATTTTTAATTGTCCTGATTGTATCAAGTGTAATGAGGCAGTTTTTTATGTTTGTACTTATCGGTTGCACCAGCGGGTCCACATAAAGAGATTCAATTGGTATTCCTTCTTTTTTTACTGCTTCAATTATGCCACTGCATATTTCAAGCCTTTCCTGTGCTGTTTCGGGCATTCCAGATGTACCCAGTGTGAGCGCGACAATCATGGAATTATATTCTTTTACTAATGGTAGGATTCCTTCAAGTCTATCTTTTTGCAGGGTAATTGAGTTGACGAGAGCCTTGCCCTTATGGTTTTTTAAGCCTTTTTCAATTGCTTTTGGGTTCGGGCTATCAATGCACAGAGGAATATCAACTTTTTCCTGCACTGTTTTGACCAGCCATTCAATGTCATCTACTTCTTGCTGGACTCTAACCCCGGCATTTACATCCAGCATTTGTGCACCTGCTTCTACTTGTTTCTTTGCTTCTTCTTGAATGAATTGAACATTTCTTTCCTGAATTGCCTGCAATATAGTTTTTCTGCTCGCATTAATTCTTTCTCCAATAACAAACACTTATTACCCCCTTTTCTCCCACTTCAACAATTCCATAACACTTGACAGGGTGGAGCCTTCTCTTATTTCCTTGCGGACACGATTTTCCCTTTCCAGTACATCCATTGCGCGGTTTGCGATTTCAACTGCTTTTACATAAGGGATGACTACAACGCCATCATCATCACCCACCAGCCAATCGCCAGGGAAAACTTTCACGCCTGCTGCGTTCACAGGCACATTAATTTCTCCAAATCCCTTTGGTTCCCCTGCCTCAGGAGTTATCAACCTTGCAAATGCAGGGAATTTGAGTTTTGTAATTTCTGGAATATCTCTGATTGCGCCGTCAATGACCACACCACTAATTCCTTTCTGAATGGCACTTTCAGTGGCGAGCTCTCCCCAGACTGCTGGGCCAACACCGCCGGCATCTATGACTATTACACTTCCTTTTTTTGCAATGTCAATTGCTTCCACAGGCTTTGCCCAATCGCCCGGATATGTCCTCACAGTTATTGCTTCTCCAATCATTTTGACGCCTTTTACCACAGGATAGATTCCTTTCAAACTTCCACCGCGATGCATAGCATCTGATAAATTTGGTGATGAGACGAGACCAAGAATTTTGCGAATGTCCTTTAATCCCATTCTTTTATAGAGAGTTGTTTTTATTGCCTTCATACTTTCCATTGCTTTTTTAATTTTCCTGGTAGATTCAATGGCATTTTCAGATTTAATTATCGCTCCTCCTGCAATGATAATGTTCGCTCCGGCTTTTATCGCATCCACCACATTCTCACTGTTTATTCCCCCTGCTACTGCTATTGGTAAATTAGTTACTTTTCTTACTTTTCGTATGATTTCAAAAGGCTTTTCACCTAACATCTGAGTATCTATTGGTGTATGCACTCCAATATAATTTGCACCAGATTTTTCTATTTCTCGTGCTCTTTCTCGTGGATTTTCTATTTCCAGAAGGTCAACGAGTATTTCGGCTCCATAATTTTTACCCGCTTCAACGCATTCTCTTATTGTTGTATCCGATGCAGCACCCATTATTTCAACTATATCTGCTCCTGCCTTTGCTGCCATTTCAACTTCCAGCCTTCCTGCATCCATAGTTTTCATATCAGCAACAATTTTGTATTTTGGAAATATTTTTTTGATTTCTCTTATTGCATTCATACCTTCTGCTTTGATAAGGGGAGTTCCGACTTCAAGCCAGTCCACTCCTCCTTTGACTGCTTCCCGGGCAGCTTTTATTGCCCGTGCTAAATCTACAAAATCAAGAGCTACCTGCAGTATTGGTTTCATCTTCTTTTTGTCCATAGCTAAGGAAATTATACCAAAAGTTATCCACAACCTTCAGGACTAAAGTCCTGAGTTACGTAAATCAGACCTTCAGGTCTGATTTTTCTTGGCGGCACATCTCGTTCTCTGACTTTATAGCATAACTGTGAACTATATCAGCGTAATTATTGTTCTGGTTGTTCTTCTGGAATTTCAAAATCTGTTTCCTCTTGCACCGAAGCTTGAGAGGATAAATCCTCATGTGGTACTTCGCCAGGAGATTCAGTTACTTCACTTTTCCTGCCAAGAAATTCGAGGCTATTTGCATAGACCCGTATATTTGTGAAGGTACGTCCATCCTGTCCCTTATTCCTTTTTATATCAAGCCTTCCTTCCACGAGAATTGATTTCCCCTTCAGGAGATATTTATGAAGTGCTTCAGCTCTCTGTCCAAAAATAACAATATCTAAGAACACAGAGCGATTCTCCCTTTTCTTGAGCAATTCATCCCTTACTCCAATACTGAACTCAGCAACAGGTGTTCCCTGTGGAGTAAATTGCAATTCTGCATCTCTGACCAGATTCCCTGATACAATAATCTTATTCACAAACCCTCCTTGTTTAACCACAGAGGTACCGAGACACTGAGGTTGTAACTCAGGACTTTAGTCCTGATATCAAAACTAAAGTTTTGAGTTACAGTCCTGATATCAAAACTAAAGTTTTGAGTTACAGTCCTGATATCAAAACTAAAGTTTTGAGTTACAATTACTCTGTGACTCCGCGGTTTATTTATTCTTTAATGACTTTAACCAGCACTTTCCTTTCCCTGGGTCCGTCAAACTCCGCAAGGAAAATGCCCTGCCAGGTACCTAAGACAATTTTGGCATTTTCAATTAGCAATACCTGATATTGTCCCACGAGGCTCGCCTTAATATGAGCAGGCGAGTTTCCCTCTGCATGCATAAATTCTCTTAGAGCATCGTGGGGCAGGAATTTATTCAGTCCACTTATGATGTCCTTGCAAACTGTTGGGTCAGCATTTTCATTTATTATAAGCCCACAGGTTGTATGAGGTGCATAAACGATGCAGATACCATTTTCTATATTTGCTTCAACAACTATTTTTTCAACAAGGTCTGTAACCTCCACAAGTTCTTCTTTTTTATGGGTGCTTACACTTAGAGTGCTGTACATAAAATCTCCTAAAGAATTTTCTTAAAAACCGTAGGAAAGCGTGCAATATCAGTATGCGGGAGAAAAAGAGAACCTGTGTATTCATTCATATAAGACGGTTCAACGCTGAGTTCAACATAGGTCATCTTTTTTGCAATTTCTCTTATTTTTATCATTGCATCATAAGATAAAAGAGCAAATTTGGCACCTGCCAGCGAAGTATTTCCAACATACTCAAACCTGTCCTGCGGCAGGTCGGGTAGAAGTCCTATCCAGATTGCTTTTTTAATATTCAAATAATTGCCAAAGCCTCCTGCGATATAAATCTTTTCAATCTTTTCCATTTCCATATTTACTTTTTTTACCAGTACCTGCACACCAGTGTAAATTGCACCTTTTGCAAGGATTAGATTTGTAATATCTACCTGCGTAATTACAATATCCTCACCTGTTGCACTTTCGCTTGCTTCAACCAGGATGAATTCTAACCCTTCACTGGATTTTCTTATTCTTTGAGTTTTAATGTCCTCCTTTATTTTACCTGAGCGCTCAATAACTCCTGTTTTAGAAAGTTCAGCCAGACAATCTATATATCCTGAACCACACATACCAATAGGCTTAGTTCCACCTATGGTGAAATATTGGACATCATAATTTTTTGGGTTTATCTCAACTTTCTGGATTGCTCCCTCCATCGCTTTCACTCCTGATTGGACTCCGCTTCCTTCAAACGCTGGGCCTACTGAGGAGGAGCAGCATGCAATCCATTCTCTGTTACCAAGAACTATTTCCCCGTTTGTTCCCAGGTCAATCAGTATGGATATTTTTTCTGTTTCGTCTATACCACTTGCGAACACTCCTGCAGTGATATCACCACCTACATAGCTTGAAACACCCGGCAGACAGGCAAGTAAACCCCTGGGATTAATCTTTATTCCGGTTTCAGATGCCCTGATTACCGGCATAAAATTAGCGATTGGCACATAGGGTTCACGGCGAATATATGTGGGGTCAACCCTGAGTAAAAGATGGGTCATCGTTGTATTTCCAGCGCATGTCACACAAGTGATATCATTCAGATTTATTTCATTTTCATCGACCAGGCTGGATATGAGTTCGTTAACAGTGTCAATGACTAAATGATGGAGTTTTTCAAGGCCTTCAGATTTTTCAGCGTACATTATGCGGGTTATCACATCATCTCCATAAGTTACCTGGCGATTATGAGATGCTTTTGTGCCAAGAGTTTTTCGCGTATTCAGGTCAACAAGATTGGCTGCGATTGTGGTGGTTCCAATATCCAGGGATATGCCGTAATTCCTCTTTGAAGTATCTCCTGGTTCTATGAAGACCACTTCTGTAGTTCCATTTCTCTTTCCTAATGTAACAGTGGCCTGCCAGTTGCTCTCTCTCAGGAGTCGCCCCATCTTTTTAACATTGGCAAGTCCTGTCTGTATAATTGGTACATCCACATGTCGTCTTATTTCACGATACAATCTTTCCAGGTCACTGATGTTATCGTTAAGTGTTGGAGGAGATAATTTAAGAAAGAGCTTCGTAGCAAGTGGTGAGTGGGTGAACGTTTTCCTTTCTTTTATCTCAATATCTTTTCCAATTTTTTCTGCTTTACTGAAAACTCCCGCCATTCTTTCAATTTTTGCCTCTTCAGTCAATATCTGTTCTTTTCTTAACCTCGAGGCTGGCGGAACCTCAACTTCTATATCGCTGTGTATGGTTGAACGGCAGGCAAGCACATAACCTTTTTCTTGTTCCTCCCTGGATATGCGGCCGGTTGGCTCAGAAAGGACATTTCCACTTTTAACTATGACCTTGCATCTGCCACAAACTCCTTCTCCTCCGCAGGAAGAATTTATATAGATTCCTGCACCAGCAGCTGCATCAAGGATGTCAGTTCCTTTTGCCACCCTGATCTTCTTTTCATCAGGATAAAATGTTACTGTGCAATCACTCATAATCCTTTTCTCCCGGTTTAGTTACAAGTTCCTTAACTAATTCTTCACAGGCCACCGCAATACCTTCTGTTGAGAGATAATCTGAGATACTTGAATCAAAGAGGACTTTGCAATCAGGTGGAAATTCTTCATCGCCAGGATATAGAATAAAAGTTACCAGAACTTTAGGAAAAACTTGAAATGTCAATGCAAAATTACCATATTCTGCTTTTATTCCTCCAAAAGATTTGCCAGCTTCCATAAATACTTCAGGGTTATTGCCAAATGTTTTCAACAATGGTTTGTGTACCCTTGCTTCAAAAACTGAATAATACATATTTCCACCAGGAACAAGTCTAAAATCTATCAATTTTCCAGTTAAAAGGGTTGTCTTACTTGTGATTATGTAGTGGAGAATTAAATTTTTTTGATTGTCTGTTAATTTAACATCAGGAGAAGTAATTTCTACTTCTGGTAAATGGATTATATAATCAGAATTCAAATATCGGACTATTATTGTTTTTTCATCTTTTAAAATTGCTCCACTTTTTTGGCAGGCCTCTTTTACATCTATTTTTTTAAATTCTTCAATAGTCAATTCAAGCGATTCTTTCATTTTATTATCACAATTTGAGCCAGGAGTGGGAGTAAAGAGAGTGACCTAACAGAACCTTTGTGGTCTTCAGATAATTTATCTCTTCCTCGCTCAAGTTACCCCCCTTCGAAACGGGTTCCTTTCCATCCACTACATCCCAGACTAATTTCTTCAAATTTTCCCCACCCACCTTCGGCGGGTACCCGCCTTTTGCTATCTGAATCAGTTCTTTATCGAATGCATCAACTATTGCTGAGGACATTCCATATTTTTCGAGTATCATCAGATATGTCCGGTTTAGAATTGGGCGCAATTCAGAAGGTGCTCCATTTGAGACATTGGAGAGTCCACAGGTTGCTCTGCATCCTGGTAAAATGTCTTTGAACATTGTCATAAATTCTGTGCATCCCCTGACCTGGTCCTGCTGAGATGATACAGGAAGTACAATTGGGTCAATCCAGATATCTTCACTTGGAATTCCAGATTCTGCAGCTCTGGTTGTCAATTCTACTGCAAGTGCTGCTCTTTCATTGGCGTCTCTGGGTATACCTTCAGAACCCAAAAGTAAACCAACAAATCCAGCATTGTATTTCTTTGCAAGTGGAAGCAGAGCATTCATTACTTCGGGTTTACAGGAGATGGAATTGATAATTGCTTTACCCTTGTGAACCTTGAGTCCTGCCTCTATTGCCTCGATATTTGTAGTATCCAGAAAAAGAGGTAAATCTGCTACTTCCTGGACTGTTTTCACCAGCCACTGCATTGTTTCAGGTCCCTGTTTTCTCGCAGGTCCCATATTTATGTCTATATAATCCATCCCTCTCTCCTTCTCCTTTATTGCCATTTCCTGAACAGGTTTCGCTTCCCGGTTCTTTATTGCAGGACCAAGCACGCTTGACATTACATTTAAATTTTCTCCAACAAGAATCATTTTCCCCCTCCTATGGTGTCAGGTCTTGACATGTAACTCAGGACTTTAGTCCTGACACCTCAAAATGTCAAGACCTGACACCTCTTTCTCTTAAAAACACGGGAATATGAGCGGCTTCACGAGGGCCGATTATTATTTCCCACCCCTGTAGTTCTTCTTCCAGTTCGCCAGAAATTCTTGCAACCGCACCAGGAATGATAAGTTTTTTGTGTTTTACTTTATCGGTAATTCCAGATTTCTTTACAAGTGCTGCAATTGTCTCCGCTACAAATTTATCAGCAGCCCATGCCGTGAGAACTGAAAGTCCTTCTGCATCCTGCACCAGTAACCATGCCGGAACTCTGCTTGATTCTATTTCGCCTGAAACAATGAAATATGTTAGTGAAAAGTTTGTTGTGACAAGTAATGGTGAATTTTCATCGGGCCTACCTATCTCATATATTCCTTCCTTAGTAGCCATAGGTCTTTGAGGATCAGTGAAGATGTTCATTCTTGTTATGAGAAGAGGGAAGAGGCTTTCTCCATAAAAATCTGAAAGCACAATAATCCCAGCATATTTTGCAATTAAAGTTGATGCAATAAGTGTTTCTTTCATCGGGTCTTCTGTCATTTCACAGGGAAATGCAATTGTTGGAAATCCAAGCGGGCGAAATTTATTCAGAAGGGGTGCTCTCCTTATAATTATTTGATCCTCTAAGACATTGCGAAGGTTTCTTGTACCCGAATCAAGAACCAGGTCCTTCAGTCCGCCACCTTCTAATTTCTGGGTGAGTTCTACTAGTGTATCAAGATTTTTGCCATACACTGTTAGGGGGCAGGAACTCTCCTTTGCAATCTTTGCCATAGCGTCGGCATTTTCTTTATTGGCAGCGCATATCAATGGTTTGAGGTCCTGGCAGGCTTTTACTCCAGCAGCCATAACCTCTGGATTATTGCTCATCAGTACAATTCCAGCTTTGATTTTTCCTTTCACTTTGTTGACAATGGCTTCAAATTTAGCCGGGTCCGCTGAGGTATCCTTTATTGCTATGAGGTTAGGTTTGAGAATAAGTCCGACTCTTTCGTATTGAAGTTCGTTGAATTTTTTAATTCTTTCCTGTATCTGTGCATCATCCATTTCACTGGTAATTAGGATTGCAATGCCAGGTGGATTGACAAAGGTTTTCTCATGGCGAAACATAACTGTTTCTCCACCAATTTTAAGAGCATTATCTCCTGCTCCAATGGTAATAGGTCGAATCGGAGGAGCAGATGCCTCAGCAAGTTCAGCCTTCGCTTCATCAGTTACAAAAGGACAGGCATCCAGTTCAGCTTTTCCACCAGCAAGTTGCATGGCAAATGCAAGGCAGGTCGGTACTCCACACTTTCCACAGTTTGTCTTCGGTAACTTCTTATAAATCTCAATTCCTGTCAAAGCCATTCTCTACCTCCAGTCTAAAAATAGGGACAGCGACCATTAAAAAGTAAGAACCTGCGTCCCCTTTTCTAAAGTATTGGTTCCATTTCTAATGCTGGATGTTTCTTTTCCTGCAGAAATGGAAGGATTTCTTCCTCTGTTGCTCCTATTGTCTCATCCGCAATTCTATCCAGGAGATCTGGAATTCCTATTTCCTCTGCACGCTTCTTAAATCTCTCTCCTATCTCTTCTTTGAGCATCCTTGGCATCCATACTATTCTTTTTATTCCTCCATCACCAACAATAAATTTTCTCTGGCAAATATTATATTTAGAGTGTCCTACAAATCCAGGAGTTGAAAGCCCTCCACCAATTGTTCCGGCAAGAGTTGTAAATTTCATTCCGCACGGAGTCATTCTATCATATTCGCGATTTACCGTCATCACACCATTACAAAGAGGAAGAACAACGCATATACATTCACAGCATCCACAGGTTGTCATAGGGTCATGAACAACACTATAAAAATTATAGTGGTCTATTTTGCCACGAGAAGCTTTATAGATAAATTCATTGACTCCTTTCCACTGTCCAAGTTTTGGGTCTATTGCTTGTCCTTTTTCAACTGGTTGGTTTGGACCTGTTGGATTAATTTCATTGGATGCTTTGCAATCCATCCAGTTATATGCTCCACAAAGCCCGGTCCTTTCAGGGCTTACCATACAGACATGAGATGGTGCAAAACTCTGACAAAGCGTACAGGAATAGTAAGTTTCTATTGTTTCATCTGTCATACCTTCAATTCTTGCATCCCTTTTTCTATATACACCTCTTGCTTTTTCAAGAATTTCCTTAACTTTATCTTCTTCTGTATAAATTTTTATTTGCACCTTATCAAATATTCTTCCAAAATCCTGGTGATACTTAGCATGAATTATTGAGCCAATGTGCTTTAATCTGAATCCTTTTTCTTTTGCCTGCTTGCCGATTCTAAGCCAGGCGATATCCCTCTGTCCTATATGCATTACACCCTGTGCATAATTTATGAGATGGTGTATCTGGCGTTCGAGTATTGGTTCAAAATCCTCCTGCATTTCTCTTCCTGCAACCTCGGCTAAAATAGCGAGTGGAAGTTGTGCTCCTTCAGGAATATTATCTAAGTCAGGACCAATTACCTCTATTTTTCCATCCTCAACTTCATCCATTGGTTTCATTGTTGTCCATTCACAAACATGCGTTACACCGCCGCGGAATTCTGCATAGAGTTCTTCTTTCCTGATTCTTTCTCCTTCAAAAGCAGGCCCATATGCGACAGGAACCGGAACTTCTGCAGTTGTTACTTTCAATCCCCTGACCTCAATTGACTTCGCAACAATCTGGTCATGGGGGACATTAGAAACTACATGTTCGTATGTGCAAATACCTGTTGGAAGTACTTGTGGAATTGCTGTATCTGCAATTGTTGGAAAGCCCCAGTTAATTGCACCAGCAGCATTTGCGTACCATTCTTCGTTCACATATCCCAGTGCCATAACAAATGCAAAAATCCTATCTTTATTATATATTAATATTTTTCTGTATTCCCCGGGTTTGATGCCACCAAAGGACATTGCAGCTCTTGTAGCAAATCCGATTGCAAATACTGCTGCTGAAATATCAGGACCAAAAGACACTAATCTTGTTGGCCAGCCAATCTGAACTTTTGCTTCAACGAGTTGCTGGGAAAATTTCTTCCCGTTGTGTTCAGCACACATAAATACATAGAGGTTTTTCTCCTGAAGTTCCTGTGCAATCTTTGCAGCAATCTGTGCATCAGGAGCAGCACCAGCTATTGCGGCGAAACCAGGAGCTGTGCCATCAACGAATTCTATGCCTCTTTTTCTCATAATCACATCGTCAGCTGCACCAAGCCATATATTGCCATCAAGAGGATCTTCCTGCTTTGTATAGAATTTAGGTTCTTCAAGATATCGAATTCCCTCAATAATTTCTTCTGCAAATAGAGTTGTCATACCAGCGTCAAGTGCTGGTGCGAGATAGGGTAGGGGATGCGTTTCACGCACAAAAGAAGGAAGAAGTTCCCTGCATTTTTTCAAAACTACTTCTACATCAGTTAAAGTTTTTACCGGTATTCCGAGGATTCCGTAGATTATAGGAAGGTAATAAGCAGTGTTCGGAAAACCTATTTCCTGATTTGGACCGAATTTATCTACAGCCTCCTTGAATTTTTTCTCTGCCCTCTCAACAATTTTGTGTGCTCCTCTTATTGCTGCTGAAGCAATTATTTTTGACATTATTCACTCCTTTCTACACGGCGTCAAGTTCTCTTCGCTTTGCCATATCAAAAAGAACTCTTTCCCTTGTTTTATCAATTCCAAGTGCTTTTCGTTTTTTATCTATGTGTTCAATCATCAGTTTTGCTGCTTTTATAGGGTCTGGTTCAAATGCCCATTTACCTTTGAGTGTGTTCTCGTATTCCTCAAAAAGTAATTTTGTCAATTTTTCACTACCAAGTGTTGGCCAGGTAACACCAAATACAGTAAACACTCCACTTGCTACAAAATACTGGCCTATTGAAATTGCTTTTTCGCTCATCCATTCAGGCGCAGCACCTGCAGCAGGTAAATCAGATATGTCATCTCCCAGCCCTCCTTCTTTTACCATTGCTGAAGCAGCTATGAGAATTCTTGAGTTATCAACGCAGGAACCCATATGTATAACAGGTGGGATTCCGACAGTTTCGCATACTTCAGCAAGTCCTGGACCTGCATACTCTTTTGCTGCTTCAGCAACCATCAACCCTGCTTTTGCACAGGCAATCGCTGAACATCCTGTCTGCAAAACCAGCACATCATTTTTTATCAATTCTTTTACCATTGCCAAGTGAATTTCATCGTGAGGAACTTTTGGGTTATTACAGCCCACAACTCCAGCAACGCCCCTTATCCTTCCGTTGATTATGTTGTCGTTTAAAGGTCTGTAAGATGCTCTGAACATTCCACCTAAGAGATAATTAATTGTTTCATGAGAGAAACCGGCAATCAAATCCATTTCTTCTTTTGGAATGCTGACTTTTCCTTTTCTGCTTGGAAAGTTTTCAATTGCCCTTTGAACAATTTCTTTTGCTGATTTGATGGCACCCTGCTCATCAAACTGCACATGAATTGCCCCTGGAATTTTTGCCTTTGGAGATGTAGTTATGATTTTCGTATGATAGCATTGGGCGACAGATGGAAGTGATTGCATAATGCACTGAATATCCACAACCATTGCATCTACCGCTCCTGTAACAATTGCCAGTTCCTGCTGAAGGAAATTCCCAGCTATTGGTATTCCATGTCGCATAAGTATTTCATTTGCAGTGCAGCAGATTCCTGCTAAATTTATTCCCTTTGCACCTTTAGATTTTGCAAGTTCTAACATTTCTTTGTCCTGTGCTGCCACAACAATCATTTCTGAAAGGAGGGGTTCATGGCCGTGAATGATTATGTTGACTTCATCTTCTTTAAGCACCCCGAGATTTACCCTTCCAAGCAATGGAACAGGTGTACCGAACATAATATCCTGCAGTTCTGTTGCAATCATTGAACCACCCCATCCGTCAGCGAGTGCACAGCGTGTGCCCTGAAGCAGAAGATTTTTATAATCCTGGTCTACACCTATATGGGTGCGGTGCATTATTTCAACAATTTCCTTGTCAATACCACGGGGAATAACACCAAGTTCTTTCCAGATTGCCTGTCTTTTCAAAGGTGTTTTTTTAATAAATATAGATTCTCCTTCTTGCTGCCCAAATTGAGAGAGAGCTATATTGCCGACATCCAGGGCTATTTCCTCTAATTTGCGGTTTTCAATATTTATTCCAAAATCCATAGCAACCTGCAATAATTTCTGTTCATCTTTTATTTCATAACCTGGAGCTTTTCCACGTGCTGTTGTAATGAATAATTCTGCCACTGCTCTGCCGTGGTCTGAATGCGCTGCAGCACCTCCAGCAATCATCCGGACAAAATTGCGTGCAGCAATTGTCTCTGCAGTTGCACCACACACACCCTTTTGAGCACCTTCTTTAAATGGGTCAATTCTGCAGGGGCCCATTGAGCAAATTCTGCAGCAAATCCCGAGTTTTCCGAATCCGCACTGGGGAATTTGTTCTTTCAGTCTATCCCAGGAAAGATTCGCATTTTCCTTCTTTGCTTTTTCAAGTAAAGGTTTTACTGCTTTATCAATGCTTTTTTCTTTCATTTTTTCTCCTCTGATGT
>Ga0066636_10001169_pt1 | contig 16085 bp, 10 predicted proteins | sample CryGeyCG2014_080_2_FD_62736 | JGI IMG/M metagenome (GOLD analysis project Ga0066636, IMG submission 62736) | Groundwater microbial communities from aquifer - Crystal Geyser CG07_land_8/20/14_0.80 | ecosystem: Environmental > Aquatic > Deep subsurface > Groundwater | place: USA: Utah: Grand...
TGAGATTTTTAAATAATTTTTACTTTTTCTTTAATCTCTTCGAGATTGCTTCGCACACAGTTTTTAGAGTTCTAATTCGCGACCAGAGTTTGTCGTTGCCTTCTACGATTGTCCACGGAGCGTAAGTGGTCGATGTTCGAAGAAGCATCTCACCGACTGCGGCTTCATACAGGTCCCATTTCTCCCGATTGCGCCAGTCCTCTTCTGTAATTTTGTACAATTTGTGTTCGGTATTCTGACGCTCTTCGAATCTCTTGAGCTGTTCCTCTTTTGAAATATGTATCCAAAACTTGCAGATGATTGTTCCGAAATTTGCAAGTTGAGCCTCGAATTCATTGATCTCCTGATAAGCTCTTTGCCATTCATCCTCGCGGCAGAAACCTTCGATTCGCTCCACAAGAACTCTTCCATACCACGTCCTGTCGAATATCGCAATGTGCCCGGCTTTTGGAAAATGCTTCCAAAAACGCCAGAGATAATTGTGAGTCTTCTCATCGCCTTGCGGAGCCGCAATCGGTATTACGCTGAACGATCGAGGATCGAGCGATGAGATGAGCCTTCTAATATTGCCGCCCTTGCCCGCGGCATCCCAACCTTCATATCCGATCATGCACGGAATTCTTCGCTCAAAAAGTTTGAATGCCAGTTCTCTGAAACGCGCCTGATACTTCGCAAGCTGAATCTTGTATTCCTCGCGATCGAGTTTCAAAGAAAGATCAGCCTGGTCGAGTGCAGACTTGGGATTGATCTTCAATGCCGCTATCATTGCCGGCTGAATCTTATGCTCTGCGACTATCTTTAATTTTTCCTCTATTGCCACAATAGCGGTTGAAAGCATCTTTACACGGCTGTATCTTGAGTCTTCAGCTTCAACAATTATCCAAGGAGCATAAGTCGTAGAGGTCTTTTCAAACATCTCGTCGTAAAACTTCACCCATTCGTCATAACGTTTGTTGTTCTCCCAATCTTTCTTTTCAACCTTCCACTTTGAATATTTGTCAGCCTCCATTTTTTTGAGGCGCTTCTTCTGCTCTTTTTTTGAGATGTGCATGAAAAATTTCAGAATGATTGCTCCGTCGTCTGAGATGGCTCTTTCAAATTGATTGATCTCATCGTAACCTCTTCGCCATTCTTTTTTCGAACAGAGTTTGTCCATTCTTTCGACTAGCACACGGCCGTACCACGACCTGTCGAAGATTGCAAACTGACCGTATCCTGGAAGCTGAAGCCAGAAACGCCATAGAAATGGCCGCATGGCCTCTTCGAGATTTGGAGCGTATGTAGGATTAACTTTATATCCGCGCGGATCCAGCTGATCGATGAATGAAGATATTGCAGGACCTTTACCGGCGGCGTCCCAGCCCTCGACAACGATAATTACCGGAATCTTCGCAACTCGTAATTCCTGCTGAAGAATTCGCAACCGACTTTGAAGAACACTTATTTCCTTTTTGTATTCCTCTTTCGAGATACTCAAGGATAAATCGATTTTGTCAATCATGAGTAAACTATGGCACTTTTGAAATATAATATCAATCTTGAAATGTTAAAAATGAGTTTGATGTAAATTTAAAATTTTTATGTTATAACGTAGGTACGGAGGACAGATGAAGACAGCAGTTATTTGCATAGGCTTATTGTTGATTGCAGGAGCAAGAATGACTCCGATTCAGAGAGAAGTGACTGAAAGAATTCTTGAAGATGAAGAGATATGGAACTCCGACAACGGAAGATTGAGCGACAGCGACAAATTATTTTTCATGCGGCGGGCTGAAGACGCGGCGAGAAATATTGCGAACGGCGCTGAGAAGTTATCCGGAAAAGAAAGAGAAGATTACATAAGCAATATGCTGAACGGAGAATATGCCGTTAAGCCGCGTTTGAAAGCAGAGATACTCGAACGGGCAAGAGACGGAAATTTGCCTGCCGAGCCTTTGGTTCCTTCTGTAAAAGGTTCTTTATTCAGAATCCCTGATATCGCTCCGTATTGGTATATCGTTATTGTAGTTGGTTTATTGATTGCAGTTCAGGTTGGAGTAGTAATCTTCGGAAGCATAAAAGATAAATTCAAGAAGAGGCGATAGGCGTAATAAAATCGAAAAGAGGCAGCCGCAGGCTTTATCTTGCGTTCAAAAAATTTTATTAAATTTGACTGCATTCTTTACTGACGGCCCCGGCTGACGTTGGAAAGAATGGGCAATCTACAAATTAAGATTCACGAATTATTATTCCCGCGCGTTTCATCGCTCTTTTAACTTCGCATATTCTGAATTGCTTGAAGTGAAAGACTGAAGCCGCAAGCACTGCGCTCGCTCCACATTTAATTGCATCGACAAAATCTTTCGGGCTTCCGGCTCCGCCTGAAGCTATCACCGGAATCGCAACCGCACTTGCTATTGCCGAGGTTAATTCCAGATCGAAACCGTCTTTTGTTCCGTCTCTATCCATCGACGTTAATAAAATTTCACCTGCGCCTCTATCTTCTGCTTCACGCGCCCACTTCACTGCGTCGATTCCGCGCTCTTTTCTTCCACCGTGAGTGACGACTACAAAACCCGAAGGCATTTTATTATTTCTTTTCGCGTCTATTGCAACTACGACGCATTGACTGCCGCAGGTTTTTGCAGATTCGGATACAAGTTCAGGCCGCTCAACTGCAGAAGTGTTTATCGAAACCTTGTCTGCTCCTGCTCGCAATGTGTCTCTGAAATCTTGCACCGACCTTATTCCACCTCCAACCGTCAACGGAATAAAGACGCTCTCGGCAGTTCTCCTGACTGCATCCAGCACTGTTTTACGATAATCGCTCGATGCTGTGATATCGAGAAAGACAAGTTCGTCAGCACCTTCATCATTGTATATCGAAGCTTGTTCTACCGGATCTCCGGCATCTATCAGATTGACAAAATTGACTCCTTTTACAACTCTGCCTTTATCTACATCGAGGCATGGAATAACACGCGCCGCCATTGTATCGATAGCAATTTTTTTATTCAGCATTTCATTACCTCTCGCCGCGTGCGTCTTTGAATTTAAAGATGCAGACGGCCTATAAGCCGGATTCTGTCGGAGACTGATTAAAAAATCAGTTTCCGCGCGGACATCACTCTGGATCCGAAGTTGCCTTCGGATTCTAGCAGTCTACCCTCAGCTTGAAGGGAACGAGCAATTCCCTTTCCTTTCGGAATACGCCGACTACATGACCTTGCTCCGGGCGGGGGTTGCCTTGCGTTCGAAATCGCTTTCGAACCGGTGCGCTCTTACCGCACCATTTCACCCTTACCTGAGTTCACAAGGAATTCAGGCGGTATATTTTCTGTTGTCCTTTCCGCCACGGTGAATTTCTGTTCGAAACCTTTCCGTGCCTGGACGTTATCCAGCGCCTTACTCTTTGGAGTCCGGACTTTCCTCATCTTTCAATTGAAAGACGCGGCCGCGCGACCGTCTGCAAAATAATTATACCATGAAACACGATTTTTTTTGAAAATATTTCAAAAATTATTATACTGTTCGTATGAGTTTACCAAATAGTGTTTTAAAAATAATAAGCAAGAATGGCGATATTGTGGATTTTGACATTGAACGCATCACGCGTTCTTTGCGGGCAACTATGGAGGATATCAAGGGGCCTTTGAAATGGTCGCATGACCTCAGAGCGCGCAAGTTTGCGGAAAAAGTAGCGGCGCGTGTCTACAGAGAGTTTTACGACCTCTCATGGCTTAAATCGGATTTCATAGTAAAGTTTTTGAATTACGCGCCAAACGAAAGAAAGGAACGACTGCGTAACGCTAAGGCGACTGAACGTTTGACTTATGCTCTGCTTGAAACTTTTCGCGATTCGCTCGCACTCGGCGAAGAGGTTGCGGACAAAATTGAAGATTTGAAGAGCTCTATTTTATCGGAGATTGAAAACTCTAAGGTTGATCCTCATTATACAGAAGGACTTTTTCCAAAATTAAATTTTGATGAGAAGAAGGAAATTGTCGATTTTCTTGTTGACGAAACTTCCTCTTTGTCGAAGAAAAAAATATCTAAAGAACTCCTTTATCCGAGCAGAGAATGCATTCAGGACATGATCGAGAAGGAGATGAAGGATATCGGAGAGGTTGATATCGCGGAAGGATTTATGATTTACCGGGAAGGCAGACGAAAAATTCACAACGGCGAAATTTCTCCGATCCAATTTACTAATAACGGCATTCACCGCGAATTAGTCAATCGCACAATTCAATGGAATATCGAGCATGAATGCGAGACGGTTTTTGCTCTGAACGATTGGATATTCGGAAGGCATGGAAAAAATATCGAAGACCTCATAAACGCCGGAGAAAAGCGTTATATCGATGATGTTCGATCGGTTGCAAAATCTATTATCGAGCGCAAAAAAGATATCAGAGTAGTTATCATAGCGGGGCCGTCGTCATCGAATAAAACGACAACTACTGTGATTATCGGTCAGGAGTTAGCCAAAGAGGGTTTGAAATTAAAACAGCTTAACGTTGACAATTACTTCTTTGATCTGACGAAACAGCCTAAAGATGAATACGGCGATTACGATTTTGAGATGCCGGAAGCTATCGACATGGAACTTCTGAATCAGAATCTCTCGGATCTTTTGTCGGGCCGCGAGATTCAGATGCCGCATTATAATTTCAAACTCGGAAAGAGGGATAAGTACATACCATTTAATGTTAAGGAAGATGAAGTGATATTGATTGACTGCCTGCACGGACTCTATCGCAAATTAACTTCGAGTGTTCCTAACAGAAATAAGTTCAAGATTTATATTGAATCGATGAACCTTTTGAGAAATACGAATGGAGAATTTACAAAGTGGGCCGATGTCAGGCTGTTGAAGAGAATGATTCGAGACAGTCAGCATCGAGGATATCCTGCGGAGACGACGCTTGCGCATTGGCCTTATGTCCGCAAGGGGGAGCTGAAGCACATTATTCCATACATCTTCAGCACTGATGCAGTTGTCAACTCGGGACTTCCGTATGAGCTTTCTATTTTGAAAGCGACAGCAGGAAAGATTTTTCCTTCGAGAAGAGTAATCGAGCGGCTGAGAGAAGAGGGCAGACTGGATCCTTACATCAGAGGAATTCGGGTTGCAAGCCTTATGGAAACTGTAGCAGAATTTCCTGACCTTTCTTTACTGCCGTCAACCTCTCCGATTCGTGAATTCATAGGAGGCTCAAGCTACGAGATTCCGCATAATGAGTGAAGAAAGTAAATGCGATGAGAGGATGAGAGTTTGAAATAATGAAGATTTATTTTTTCGTGAAACTCAAAACAACTATACAGATTTTTTTCCTGTTTTTATTTTTGACTTTTTTTTCGGCTCGCTCTTCAGCTCTTTCGAAAGGAATCGCTGAAATCAATCCTCTTCCTCCGTCTTTTGAAACTAAACTTTCTTCTGAGTCGCTTAAGCCGGATGTCTATTACGTACCGCCGTCTGCTCCGGTTATTTCGTCTGAAGCAGAACTTGCGGAAGCGGTTGGAACTCAATTCGGCAGGGTTGCTTATTCATGGGCGGAGGGCACTTCTCTTCCGTTTCTCGGAGCTGTCGTAAGAGGAGTAGTAAGGATGAGCCGGAGCGCGATGGATACTAAGTCAAATATGGAAGATAAGTATGGCGTGAGCATGCACTCATACGGTTCTAACGGAGTGTCAGTCATGTATCGTAGAAAATTTTGATCATCAATTTGCAAATGAATTTTTCAAATTATTTTGATTTTTCAAAAAGATATTTTGTTGTTTGCATCTCTTTTCTAATTACTTTTATTTTGTCGATAAATTTTGTTTATGCCGAAAATGTTTTTCCTCTGGACACTGATCGCCGCGCATTTTCGGCAAGTTTCGGGGAATATCGCCCGGGCAGATTGCATTCAGGAATTGATCTGGCAACATTTGGTCGAACAGGAATTCCGGTTCGGGCAGTTTACAACGGATGGGTCTATCGAGTGCGCTCGAGCGCCGGCGGTTACGGAAATGTTGTCTATATCGATTCGCAAAACAATCGAAGAATAGTCTACGCTCATCTTAAAAGATTTGCTCCGAAGATAGCTGTTTTACTTCCTCGAAAAGCTCATGAGTTGGGCGGAGACATGGATGGAAATACGATGGAGTCATATCCGCAGAAAAAAGTTTATGTTAGAAAAGGCGAGGTCATTGGCTACAACGGTGAAGCAGGGATTGGACTTCCTCATCTCCATTTTGAGTTGAGAGACAGAAGTGACCGAGCATTGAATCCGATGAGGCGTGGAATAATTGAGATGAATGATTCGGTGCCGCCAGTGATTGAAGCGGTATTGATTGAGCCTGCTGACGAAACATCGACTGTAGAAGGTTCAGGCTGGCAGACAGTTCTGAATCATTCGAGACGCAGAGTCAGAATAAGTGCGCAAGGCAGGGTTCGGATTTTGGTGAAGGCTAGGGATGAAGACGGCAAACTTGGAGGAGTCATGGGACTCGACCGCTTGACGCTTTCAGTGAACGGACATAATCACAGCAGAATAGACATGAACTCGTTTTCGTTCGAACGGATAAATGAGGCTGTCAATGTTTATGATCCGTTTCTCTCCGGATTTAGCCCTACGAATTATACCTATGATTTAACAGCGCCTGATGGCTCCGCTGAGATTGTGTCTGGAGCAGGTTTCTTGAAGATCGGAAGAGGAGCCAACAATATACGAATTACTGCTTACGATGCAAATGGGAACAAGACGTCTTTTTCTTTTGTTATTCTTCAAGGAAAAGAATCGTTGCTTGGAGAACAGAGTGGAAAAACCGAATACATAACTCGAGGCGGAGTTATGCTGCGAAGGAATGGAAAAAATATTAGAGTGACAGACAGAGACTCTTTTGTTGAAGGAATTAAAGTGAAAGTTTCTTACCCTTCAGAAAATGTAAACGTAATGCTTGCCGGCGGAGCGGCACTGAAAGGCTCGAGTGCGAATAAAATTTATTCTTTTCTAGGTGGAGCTATTTCACCTCCGCCTCAGGCTGTAGGCGAGATTTTGCATATTGGGCCGTACGGGTTTCCTTCATCAAAAATGCAAATATCAATTCCTGCTCCGCGCTATGCAAACGGATTGGCGGTCTTCTCGAATGGCATGTGGCGCTGGCTGGATTCATCGAGAACAGGCAATACACGTTCGGCTGAGCTTGATTTTCTTGCTCCTGTCGTTTCTGTTAGAGATACTTTGCCGCCAATAATTTCTCTTAACAATAATGGAGTAATAAATATCGAAGATGATTTCAGCGGAGTTGCAGGTGACAAAGTATTCGCTTACAAACTGGAAGAAGGATTGCAACGAGAGATAAAAGGCAGATATGATATTGACAGAAGAGGATTTATTCCGGAACCGGAGGAATTGCTGAATTTAAATTCCAAAGAGATAATTATTTCGGCAGAGGATAGAGCAGGCAATAAAATAGAGAAGAGGCTGACTTTGAGATGATGAATGATGAATGGCGGGTGAAATGCAAGGTGAGATTGCAAAAATGAAAAAATTATCTTATTTCTGTATTATATCTTTTATCTTTATTTTTTCTTCGTCTGCTTCTGCGGCTCAAAACAGAATTACAGAGGTTGATACAAAGATTGAAGCGTCGTGGATGAACCGTGTGACTGCGATTGCGCTTGCAGATTCAAAAGTAATTTTTGGAACTCCATTCGGTATTGCAAGCCTTGAAGATGGAAAAACTCCAAATCTTTTTAAGAGCTTCAATGGATTTGTGAGCTCGATTGAGTATTTCCAAAAGAATTTTTATGTTGGGTCAGAGAATGGATTGTACCGTTTTGACGGGAATAAATTTTCTAATATTTACGTCTCAAGCTCTATAAAAGATTCGTTCATTTCATCGATTACGCAATTTAATGGGAATATTTATGCAGGCTCGTGGAACGGATTGATTGAACTTATACCGGGCGGCGGCTCCAGAATTATAGCTTTACCTGATGAACAACAGAATATTCAAGCGCTATTTTCAGATAAGAAAGGAATCTTAGTTGCAACTCCGGGAAAATTATATCGTTACTCTCAGCCGGATTCATGGTCGCTGATTAGGGAAGGTTCGACATATAAAGCTCTAGTTTCAACTTCGAAAAATTTCTGGATGGGTTTAAGAAGTGACGGCACGGTAGATATTTGCGATGACCGTCCTTTTGCAATACCTGTAAAACTCGAATTGCCGTTTGCAGGCGATGCAGTGACTGCTATGACGTTTTCAGCTAACGGAGAAAAGATTTTAATCGGGACTATTCGAGGAAGAATTCTTTCTGCGGAGGCCACAACGGAATTGAACCGCGTGAGTTGGAAAGAAGTTTATTCATCGAGATTCGGAAACTTTCCTATACGGACTTTAGCTTCTAACGATGGAAAGAAAATTTATTGCGGGACAGAAGGCGGAGGCATGATGGTCTTTGCAATTGGAGCGGAAGAACCGGAGTGGCTCACTTCCGATTCAAAGTCTTCACCGCCTCCAATGCTCGCAGAAACTGTCGAAAAGACGGATGAATATTCCAGACTTCGAAAAGAACTTTCAACGCTTGAAAATAAATTATCATCGAGGAAAAGCCTTTCGCTGATATTAGGAATCGGCTTTTTGATTTTGATTGCAATTCTTATTGCCGTCAAAATGTCTAGATCATCATCTTCGAAAACTTTAGTGAAAGAAAAAAGAAAAAGTCATAGAAAAAAGATGACTCCTCCAATTGAGAAACTTTCTCCTGACATTGCTGAATACGCGAAAAAATTAAAAGTTATTACTGAACGTATCAATGAAGTTACGCGACAATCGGCATTACGTAAAGACGAAGAATTGGCTTTGGAAACAAAAAGTATTTATGAGGAATTTGAAGAGATTGATTCATGGTTGAGAATGAGACAGCAAAAGATTCAAGAAGAGCGCGTCGAGAAGACATCGAGGCTTGCGGAGATTCGAAGACTTCTCAAAGAATCAGATGGAAAAGAGAACGAATCGCTTTCAAATGAACTGCGAGAAATTGAAGCATGGTCCAATCAGGCAATTGAGGATGAAAAATATTTTAAGTATGTGCTCGAAGCATAAGTTTAAAAGTGCAATGGAAGCGGAGAGTGAGGGCTTGAAAGAATGAACCTCTTTGCGAAAATTCACTTTATATTGATTGCATTTTTTATTTTATCTTGCGGAGAGTCGACTCAGTTTGTTCAGCCTTCTCAAGAGGACAAATCCGTGTGGGAAGGAATTGGATTAGTCGGAGATTCTTCAGACACGGTTTCAATGTCGGATATTTCAGGAAAGGAAATTGCTCGTCCTAATACAGGTATAATAATAGGTCCTGTTTCGTGGCAGGTTGAATCTGTAGAGGAACTTTTAAGCGGAGTTGCAAATACATGGCCGAGTCGAAACGAGAAATGGATTCTGCTTCGAATGAGAATCGAGAACGATGAATTTAGGAGATTGAGGCTCCTAAATTCAGATACACGTGCGGACAAGGATACATTTGCTCACCGTGATACTGCTGTGCCTGCCTCGATACTTGAACCGATTACGAGAACTTTGATTCTGCGCGAAAATATCGTTTTATTGGATGACAAAGGCAATAGACATTTACCGATAAAAATTCATGACAGAATTGAACCTTTGATTGATAAACCGATGAAACTTGATTCCGAACCGTTGGATGTAGTTTTGATCTTTGGGGTGAACAGGGATGACATTCCGACGGGTATCGAGATTCATTATCCGTTAGGCAACGGTAAAGTCGAATGGATTTCACCGGCAGAACCTTCGCAATGGAATTTGTTGAACAAAAAGGTGCTCTTTACCGACAAATCAATGAACGTTATGTGGGAAGTCACGGTAGAGAAGACAAATATTAGTTCTTCCGAGACAGGTTCTAATTTTATCGCAAAGGTAGTTTTCAGAAACGTAACGAGAGAGACAGCGTCTATTCCAAATCCGTCAAGCATGAGGCTTTATACAGGGAGCGGTAAAACTTTGTATAGTGTCTCTCTGCCTCTTACAAGAATTGTAGAACCTGGAAAAGCAGTTAGGGTTGAAGTGAGGTTTGTGGAAGTTCCTCGGTTAGAATCGATTGAACTTATTGTGCCTTACAGAGACGAAATACTGCGCGTCGATATGCAGAATGGTTTTCCGGCAGAAAAACCGTTTCCTATGAAACAGCCTGTTTTTTCCGACGGAGTTCGAGCAACAGTTTATTCAGCCGCTCGCAGAAATGAATTTCGTTTGAGAGTTGGACTGACAAATTTCGGTTCTGAAGATATAAACATTTCAGGCATGAGCGTAAAAGGATATTCAAGAGGAACATGGGTTTCAGGTTTAGTTGAAGATGCGCCGAATATTTTACATTCAGGTTTTGAGGAGCGGAGATGGTTCTCTTTTTCAGAACCTATTACATCGATTAAGTTAGAAGCACCGGGCCGAAGAGCGATAACAATTTCACTTTAGAGATAAGGATATATTGCGTTTCTACGTTTGCATGTATTCGGTCGTTCGGCGTTCGGTGCAAATCTACTGATAGATGGACTCGTAGTTCGTCGAAAGCAAAGAATCGTCCAACGGCAACCGACTTGCGATTATTTCCGGCGTCCAGCCCTCCTTGAGTTTAGTTTCCACGTATTGCCGTGTCTCGGAGTTCTTGATCCAATCTCTGGCGTGACAAAAAGCGCTCCGCTCTTCAAAGCGCTTCTGCGCTCGATTGGCACGATACCTTACGTTTTTTTGAGGGGGAAGATTCCGCTTAATCTCTCTGCCGATGCTGGAGCGATTTCGTCCCAAACGTGAGGCGATAGCCGCCTTCGATTCGCCGCGTTACAGCCCGATCGCGATTTCTTCCCTCTTTTCAAAACTCAAACGGCGGTATGTTTTTCTGCCGCGCGTGTTATTATTGCCTATGGGTCGACTTCTTCGTAAGTGGTTTATTGACCAAAACACTCTATTGGATAGAGCCGATTTTTTCAGGGGGGCTAGCCCCCCTGATTGTTGCACTTCGTCCTTGAACCGGGGAATTGTTTATATTTTCTATATCTGAAAACAATAGCGTGCTCGCTAACTATGCGGGCTGTATTGTAATTATACGTTATAAGGTTGTCAGTCCGCCGATTCGGCGAATTGTTACTTAATAGTAAAAATTGTAAGTGTAGCGTAATAAGACTTCTAGTAAGCTCTCTTTTCCCTATAAACCGCGGACAAAATTTATTTTGCATTATAATATATTTTTTGTATAATTAAACAAATATATACCTCCACTTTGAAAAGAAATGTTTAGAGTATTAAAAAGATGAATGAAAAATTAAATAATATAGAAATTGAGATACCAAAGCAACCGGAATTTTATAAAATCCCGGCCAGGTTTGGTTCTGTCCCCATTGATGAAGCTCCTTTGGGCTGGGAGATTGAGACAAAACCCCGGGAAACAAAGGTAACAAAATTTGAACATTCCTATCCCCGGATATTGCTTCCCTTCCAGGAAGTAAAAAGAATTGAGTTCGGACACAATAAAGAGTTTTTAGAAAACAATAAAAAAGACCAGAGCTTAAAAGAGTTATTTCCGAAAGGCGCTAACCGCTTGTTTTTCGGAGATAATCTGTATGTTATGAGGCAACTGCCTTCCAAGTCAATTGATTTGATATATATTGACCCGCCTTTTTTTTCAGGCAGGAATTATAATGTAATATTTGGCGATAAAAATGAGGTTCGTTCCTTTTCAGACATCTGGGAAGGCGGAATCCCGGGATATTTAATCTGGCTCAATGCCCGGCTATATGAAATGAAACGGCTATTAAAAGATACTGGGAATTTAATTTTACATTTAGATTGGCATGCAGTCCATTATGCGAAAGTAGAATTAGATAAAATATTTGGGATTGATAATTTCAAAAATGAAATAATCTGGTTTGCTGATACTGGTGGAAGAGCAAAACATTTTTTTCCAAGAAAACATTATACTCTATTATGGTATTCAAAAGGCAAGAACTGGTATTTTGATGAAAAATCTATTGGTTTACCACGAAATGAGTGTGCAACTTGTAGAACTACTTTAGACAAATGGAACAATCTTAAGAAAAATATTGATTCTGATGGGCGTGTATATAGAACCATTAAAAGTAATGGGAAAATATATAAGTATTATGATGATGATCCTGTCCTCCCAACAGATGTATGGTCAGATTTATGGTTAGATATTAATAACTTACAACAAAAAGATCCTGAGCGTATTGGTTATCCTACGCAAAAACCAGAATCTTTATTACAAAGAATTATTACTGCATTGTGTCCTAAAGACGGAGTGGTAGCCGATTTTTTCTGTGGTGGAGGAACTACTTTAGTTGCAGCGCAAGAACTCAACCGCAGGTGGCTTGGTTCAGACCAGTCCAGGATTGCTGTTTCTGTAACTTCTGATCGCCTTGTAAGATGTGTTGAGGAAAAAATTGGGAGTTTATTTCCTGTGCCTGATTTTACTGTTGAGCATTGGGGAATATATGAAATACCGAACTTAGAAAACCTGTCTGATGCTGAATTCAGGGAATTTGTTGTAAAAGCATTTGGCGGTAAGCCGGAAAATATTTTTCCAAATATTCATGGTTTAAGAGCTGGTGTGCCTCTTTATGTGGGAGAACCTTCCAGAAGAACTAAAATAATCAAAGATGATGTAGTGAAATTTTCACAGGCAATCTTCAAAGACAAAAAAACTAATTTCGGCACAATGCTGGCCTGGAATTTTTCCCCTGATGCTAAAAGAGCCGAGGAAATACTTGCAGCCAGGGAGAATAAGAGAATAGATTTTGTCAGGCTTTCTTTAATCAGATTAGAATCAAATGATTTCCGGGAACACATAATAACAAAACATAAGGATTATGGCAGTTTGCTAAGTTTCGTCCAACCGCCTGATGTGAAAATCAAGATAGAGAGAATAGAAAAACTTAAATATAAATTTGATATTTCTGATACAGTGAGCTTGAATAAGGATGGGGTTATTGCAAATCTGCAATGGGATTTTAATTTTACGGAAAAGTTTTCATCAACCGAGGGCTATGCTTTTTTAAGAGACAAGTCCACTGGAAAACCAATTTTAACAGTTGAATATGAATTCCCGAAAGAAGGTCCATATACTATTGCTTGTTCTATTCAGGATGACCAGGGCGGAGAAAAGACATCAGTATTGGAATTGGAGGTGAAATAAAGTGATGAAAGAAAGAAGTCCTTTTACTCCAGGAAGGCCAGTACCTATAGAATTTTTTGTCGGAAGAATAAATGAAATTGAGAAAATAATGAGAGCGGCAAAACAAGTATCATTGGGCAAACAAGAAAATGTTTTTCTTTGCGGTGAAAGAGGTATAGGAAAGAGTTCTTTGGCTTCATTTGTAAAATATTTGGTTGAAAAAGATTTATCAATGGTCGGAGTTCATGTGATTTTAGGAGGAGTTAATTCTATTGAGGAAATGATTAAGAGAATTATTGATAGAATTTTAAAAGAAAATATTCAAAATCCCTTATTTGATAAAATAAAATCCATGTTCAGTAATTATGTAAAAGAAGTTGGATTGTTTGGCGTGACAGTTCAGTTTGATGCGGATGAGAAAGAACTTAAAAGTATTGTTGATAATTTTATACCTCTTATGAGAAATATCTTTGATAAAATAAAGAGTGAGAAAAAAGGAATAATTTTAATATTAGATGATATTAACGGTTTAGCAAAAGAAGAAAAATTTGCCAATTTTTTAAAAAGTTTTGTAGATGAAATTGCAACAAGCCAGAATCCTTTACCTGTAATGCTTTTGTTGTGCGGAGTGCCGGAGCGTAGAGAGGAAATGATTAGTGTGCAACAGTCTATTGCAAGAATTTTCAATATAATTGAAATAGCACCGATGGATAAAAATGAAACAATTAATTTTTATAAGACAATTTTTAATAAAGAAGGAATTAAAATTGAAGATTCCGTATTAAATATGCTTTATCAATATTCTGGCGGACTCCCTATGCTTTTACATGAAGTTGGAGATGCGATATTTTGGACAGATGAAGATAATATAATTACTGAAGAAGATGCAAAAAAAGGTATTCTAATGGCTGCAACAATTGTGGGAGAAAAGTATCTTGACAGGCAAGTATATAAGGCAATCAAAAGTGAGAAATATAGAACAATTCTTGAAAAAATTGCTACTAGTGAAGTCGGCATGACTTTCCAAAAAGAAAAAATCGGAAAGAAATTAAATGATTCTGAGAAAAAAGTATTTAATAATTTTTTACAAAAAATGAAAAAAATAAATGTTTTATCAAGTGGAGAAAAATATGGAGAGTATTTATTTGCTAATGAGTTATTCAGGTTATATATGAGATTTGAACCTATTATAAGGAAAGAAAGAAGTAAGTAATGTATAATTCTTTTGCAAAATACGAGCAGGATTTTAGAAACTGGAAAGATTCTGATTTTTCAGATGTGGGGCCATTGACCAGGGATTTTCTTGAGCACCTGAAAAGAGAGGAAGCTCCGTGTAAATTGTGGAATCATCAAAAAGAATCGGTTTTCAGAGTTGTTTATTCTTACGAATTATTGCAGATGAGGAATGTATTATTAAATATAGTAACAGGCGGCGGTAAAACTGCAATAATAGGAGCAATAATGGCATGGCTTAAAACCTGTCACAATATAAACAAATTCATGGTGTTATGTCCCAATACAATTGTGCGGGACCGATTGGAAGATGACTTTAATAATGCAACTGTATTTAGAAAATTTGAATTTTTCCCAGCAGGTTATGAACATTATACAAATGAAATGGGCTTGCATATTATGGAACCGGGAGCGTCTCCCCAGGGAATTCTTGAAAACGGAATTATATTAGGAAATATACATCAGCTTTATCCTTCAAACATTAACGGGGAAAGAAATTTAGTATATCTTATGAAATATATTACGGATATAGCAATTTTCAATGATGAAGCGCATAATACTCCTGCACCTGAATATGACAGTGTCCTGCGCCTGTTATCTAAGAAAGTAAAATTCAGGCTGGATACAACTGCAACACCTGAAAGGGCCGATGGGAAAACGCCTGATTCAAAAATGATTTATGAATATTCAATTTCAGATGCTCAGGCCGAAGTTCCGCCTATAATAAAAAGTGTGGTGGTTTATCAGCCCAAGATAAGTTTTGTCCAGCTGACTTATACTAATCCTGAAACTGATGAAAAAAGAACCATAGATGAGATGGATCAGGAATTTCAAAAAATTGAGTCCGGTTTGACTGCTACTCAATGGGTAACTGACCCTGACCCGATGAAAAAACAAATACAGATTGCTTTGGAAAGATTAAATGAGCAAAAAAAACGGGCTGAAACTTTAGCGGGTGGAAAATATAAACCTATACTTTTTGTTGTTGCAATATGTATAAAAGACGGGGAAGCTGCAAAAAGCATGTTGGAAAAAGAATTTGGAATAAAAACTCTTCTGGTTACTGAAGACTCTGATGAAAAAGACCGTAAGGAAGCAAGAAAGCTTGGGAAAAAGGATAGTCCGTATGATGCTGTTGTAAGTGTATTGATGTTAAGAGAAGGCTGGGATGTTCCTGAGGTTTGTGTAATTTTACTTTTAAGAAAATTCTCTTCCAGAGTATATGGTCAACAGGTAATCGGAAGGGGTTTGCGGCTCAATGCCCGGGGAGAGGATACTCAGGAATTTTGTGCAGTTATCGACCATGAAAAACTTAATCATCAATGGTTATGGGATATAGTAGGAGCAAAAGTCAAAAAAGATATTATCCAGGGAGATTTGTTTGGAATTGAAGATGATCTGCCTCCCAAAAGGAAACCACAGGTATTGTTTACTCCTGAGTTACTAATAGAAATCCCGGAACCTACCGGTGATGAAGATACAAATTTCCTGGATGAATTGGAAGATATAGAAGTGATTCAAGGAGATTATCCGGATTGGGAAAAGATAATGGCAGGTTTTGAATATGGACCGGAGGTCGAAATTTCTAAAGTAGAAATAGAGAAAATACAGGGAAAAAAACTTGGAGAAGAAACAAATTTTATTGAATTACTGGAACCGCCAGAAAAATTATTAAATA
>Ga0066636_10001176_pt1 | contig 16032 bp, 10 predicted proteins | sample CryGeyCG2014_080_2_FD_62736 | JGI IMG/M metagenome (GOLD analysis project Ga0066636, IMG submission 62736) | Groundwater microbial communities from aquifer - Crystal Geyser CG07_land_8/20/14_0.80 | ecosystem: Environmental > Aquatic > Deep subsurface > Groundwater | place: USA: Utah: Grand...
TGACAACCTCTCCTCTATACCAGATGCAATGTTCACGCGGGCAAGAAATCCTCCTTCTCCTATGTCCACTGGAAACCTGATATAACTGATATGGTTTCCGTCTGGCATCCAGGCGAGGTCAAGTAAATGCTCTCCCTCGATAATTAATAGCGACTGTTTAGTTAAAACATCGACTGTATATACTGCCGTCTCGGTTGCAAAAGCTAATTTTGTTCCGTCCAGCGACCAGATGATATCGTGACCGCCGCCACCATGAGAAGTAATTGGAATATTTTGCTGGATGACTTCTCCTTCGTTGTTTATTTCCGCCATCATCATTGTCCAGCCAGTAATCCCTTCTTCTTGGTTAAGATATTCAATAAGCTGGTAAGCAATTTTGGTACCGTCTGGCGACCAAGCGAATTCTCCACTGAAATCAGGATCTGAAATAGTTCCTTTCTTTGTTGCGGAAACTTTATCATCATTCAATTTAAATATTGCTATTTCATTATTGCCATACTTAGCAGCAAATCTCTCTCCATCAGGTGCCCATTGTATCCCACTATATCCCCCTTCCGTAGTCAACTGATAAATCCCAACGAGGAAAATTGTATCGGAATACACTTCTGAAACATTGCCGACTTCATCATAATATTTCACATAAATTGTTTTGGCGGCTGCTTCGGGAGGTAATAATACCCAGGGCACAGCGGTATTAATTGTGGAAGAACTGAAGAATATTATCTCTGAAACAGAAAAATCAGCAAAGTTGCTAATGACTACTGTATCAATATTACTGTGGGCATCAACAGCATTCAGATTTAATACAACCGCTACAGTCTCTGCATACATATCTCCAGTATTAATCAAGATTGAACCTGTGGGTGGTGTCATATCTAAAATTATGGTGTCAGAATAAGTTGAGGTGTTGTCTACATTGTCGAAGCACCTCACATAAACTGTCTTTACTCCCTCAGTCTCAGTCAAGGTCCAAAGATAAGTTGTATCGATGGAGGCAGTGTCTAAGGTAACTGTCTCCGCAATTGAGAAGTCAGGAAAATTGCTGATGCCCATATGAGAGAGACCACAGCCGGTATCTCCAGCAGTTAGCCTCAAGGAAATGAAAGTGGTGTCAGTAAAGACAGCACCAGCATCAATGAGAATAGAACCTGTGGGAGGAGTAATGTCCGCAACAACCGTAATGTCTTTGGTAACTAATAGAGAATAACTATGTAGGATAGGTGTGCTGGTTCCATCCCCGAAAAACTTAGATTTGATTTGGAAACATTGGTAACCTGGAGGCAATTTCCCTCCATCTGATATTGGCTTATAACTTGACCATGGTTTATCGGGGTTTCCGTGTCTCTCCTCATAATTAATATAATGATCGGGATCAGGTTCACTTTCGCTCACTCTGAAAGTTCCTGTTTGGGGAAGTGCAGAACCAAAATCTATAATCTGGCTAGTGTGAGCGCCTGAAGTTTTATAATTTTCTTCTTTATATGTCCAAATATCAATATAAGAATAATATGGACTGCTGGTATATCCCCTTACAATAGCTGAAGTCCAAACAGTTGCATTAATATCTAAAAAATTCTGTCCTGTTAACTTCTCTACCCCATCTACCCATATATCAAAAGTATGAGTTGCCCAATTTATATTTTTTAGTTCAATACAATACCAAGTATTTGCACTATACCTCTGGATAATTACCCAACTTCCATTATAAAGATAAAGATTATATTCCCGAAAAGCAACAAATACTATTCCACCTATATCTACACGCAGACCGTCATAGGTATTACTTGTCTGCATATACCACTTCATATAAATCGGAACTTTAGAACCTGGTGATTTTGATGTAATACAATTATAGGAAGTTCTACCGGCGTAATTTCCTTCAACTTTCGGCGATGAAACACAATCAAAAGTCCCTTGCGATACACTCCAATCAGATACGTCTTCAAAATCTTCAAAAGTTGCTATTGCTTCTTCTAATTTTACATCATCATCTACAACATCGGTTTGTTCAAAAGTGCCTTTCTCCCAATCTACTTTTGTAGAGTTGATTTTTTTGAGGATAGCTTCTATGTTTCCTACTTGATCAACACTGTAGTAATCGATGGCGTGCAATCCATCAGTAATAACTCCTTTGCTACTGAAAGTGAAGGAATTAACAAATGTGTCCTGGGTAAGTACATTGGTGTATGTCTCCCAAGGGTCAGTGTCAATCTGACAGTAGGTGTGTATAACCTTTGAGGGAATCACCCCGCTGTCAATGGCGGTCAAAGTGAAAGGAGTGAAAGAGGCTACATAGGTATTACCATCAGTGGGATAGCGAGGCAAACCAACATCAAGGGTAGTAATGGGTGGAATGGTATCGGCAAACCACTTTACAGTTACATCATAAATAACTGGGGTAACAAGCGGGTCAGAGGTAGAAAGATACGACTTCCACTTGATATATCTTTTTACTGCACTTTGAATAGTTCCATCAGGTGCAATGGGTACTTCTGGCTCCCAATCAACTTGATTATCGCTTGTCTGTGTAAAATAACTTATAAAAGTTCCTGGTGGCTTATAATCATTAAATTCTATTTTATTCCACGCAGCAATTCTTTCTGATAGAATAGGTGCACTAATAAAATTCCCACTTCTATAAATATCGGCTTTTCCATCTATATAAAGATGAGCGTCATCCCCATAATGCCACTGATACTGATTAATGGGCCAACCCACCCATACAAGAATTTCTCCTTCCACCATATTATGAGTGAAACTCCAGTATATATCGCGACCATTCACTCCAATCCAATACCATTTATCTTTTTCAACTCTAGCACCTGCACCCGAAAAATATACCCTGTACCATCCTGCTGAGTTGCGTGGAATAGTTCCCGTTGTCGCTTCCGCGAGAACAGTAGAACGATCAGTTGCATACACCCTTATTCTTGCAGTCCAATCAACCCACCACGATATGTTTATTAAACGCACTTCTACTTCCTTAATATAACCCGTCTTAGTAGCCTTAAAGTATTGATACATTTCATATGCATCGGTACTCCACGAACCTACAGAACCTGCCGTATTTTGAAAAAAACGATAGTCTTCATATTCTAGATTAATCTTTATTTCATCGTTATCTATATTTACATTATTTCTTATCCCTTTACTAAAGTCATAAGTAGAAGTCATTAACGAAAAATTAGATTGAGCGAATCCTAAAATAGAAAATACTAAAGAGAAAAATGCCATAATTAAAATTACAATCCTCACATAAAAATGGCCATTCCATTTAAGAATATGTAATTTTTTTCTATCCATTTTAAAGCACTACTCCTCAAATTTTAAAATAAAAAAGTTATCGGTTGAACCATTCAATATTTTCCCAATAATTACAACATTTCGATTAGAATCTGTCTTCACTTTAAGTATAGAATTAGCGTTTTTATTTTCTAATACTTTTTTCCAAAGCAAATTTCCATTATTGTCATATTTAAAAATAATCGAAAAATTAGTAATTGGATCAGAAGAAAATCCACTAACAATTGCATAATCGTTTACATCCACAACAACACCATAAGATCCTTCAATATCTCTTTCGTCATAAGTTTTATACCAGAGTAAATTTCCGCTTGAATCATATTTCGCAATAGAATAATCATCATTTGAGTTATTAGACGCTCTACCTACAGTGAAGATATTGTCTTCAGAATCCCTTGCTATTTCAAAAGCATATTCATTTCTTCCACGGTCAAGCGTTTTAACCCAGAGGGCTTCTCCCTGGGTATTATATTTTATCGTGCAAAAATCCCAGTTTGACCCATTAAATGAAGAGCCGGTGACAATAATGTTGTCTTGAGAATCTATCGTGACTCCACGTCCCCAGTTGTCTTTTCCTGTATTATAAAACCTCTCCCAGATAATTTCTCCATCAGGATTACACTTTAAAAGTAGATAGTTACTATTCGTTCCATCAAATGATTCTCCGTTCAAAAGTATATTATCCTTTGAATCTATCGCCACCTGGAAAAGAGAATCATTTTTACCCTTCCTATAGACTTTATTCCAAAGAATATCTCCATTAAATTTATATTTTATTACTCTATAGACAAATTGTGAACCATCAAAAGACCTGCCACCAACAATAATATTATCGTTTGAATCTACAGCTGCCCCGTAAGCTTCATCAATATTGCCACTATCGTAAGATTTTGTCCATAAAAGATTCCCCTGAGAATCATATTTCAAGGTAAGGAAATCACTTTCTGTCTCACTAAAAGATTTACCTGTAACAATAACGTTATCTTTAGAGTCTATCGCTAATCCAAAAGCCCATGCATTCTTTCCTGTATGATAAGTCCTACTCCATATTTCTATAGGGCCTGTTTCTGCTTTTAGGAATTTGTAAAGAAAGAAAGTGTTAAATACCAAGAATAACATCAGAAAATATTTAAAGGTAGATTTTTCTCGCATTTCTACCTCCTCTTTTCGAATTCTTTATTTCAATATATTAATTTTTTAAAATTAGTCAAGAAAAATGTCGGCTAACGGCCCAACAGCCTCTATCTATGTCAAACCAAACAGTTTCCGCAATTTACCAGCCACTTCAGATTGCATCCGAGGCGATAATTCTCCCAATTCGCGCCGAATCAGTGCAATAGTAACTGTCATCAGACGATGTAACCGGAGCGTAGATGATACCCGTAACCCCGTTGTAGCAAAGTCGGCCTGACTTGAATCTAATACCAGGTCCGTTTCTAGTAAATCGGTCGGTATTTGGCTGCTGATAAATGCCAAGATGACGTGATGATGTGGGCCGATAGGGTCGTTCAAACATACCGCCGGCCGTACTTTAACCGATGAAAGGTCGTCGAAGGGGAAAGCCACCAAAACCAGTTTACCTTTGGTCATCGAACGGCCTCCCGTCGGCAATGGTGTAAATGTCTTCTTCAGGCTTTTTCAGGAAATCAAAGGCCGGGTTAGCATCTGCCGCCAGAAGCCATTCCCTCTCGTCTATGTCGGCTTCTTCAGGCAACAGGATAATAACACGGACCCGAATTGAACCCACAACAGGTAGCCGTTCATCCAAAAGAAGCAGACGCTGTTCATCAATCGTTCCTGTCGTTTCAATAGCTTTTATTCCCAGTTTCATCTCAATTTCCTCCTTTCTTTTCTGCTAATCGAAAACATTGGTTCGGAATTTCATATAACTCGTTCATAGACGACAATGTCGTTTTTTTCCCAAAATTGGAATGGTAGGTGACAATCCGATCTAACGGGTTTCGTATTTTTATACTCTCTTTCGGGTGATGTTTGTTATATTTTTCAAAATTTGATTTCGATGCCTCCTTTAAAATTTCTGCCGACTACAGGATAATTATCAAGAATATAATCCTTGGCATCGGAAAGGTTGTCTCCATTAAAGAATATGAAAATTTGTTCTGCAATCCCCAGTGAAACATTGAAGCTGGTAAGGAAATATCCAGGAATAACCATACTTGCCTGTGTATCTGCATAACAGGAACTGTAGTAATTTCCACTTATTTCAATTTTGAAATTTCCAATTTCATATCCGATGCCGGTCAAGAGCTCATTGCCTGGAAAGTAAGGTATGCTTTTCCCCTCGCCTGGAATGGCCTGTTGAAAAGTATAGCCAATCCTCCCGTAAACATTCCCTTTCCAGATGGAATAACGAATTCTGGTGGATAACCCGACTCCAAATTTGGTAGCAAATCCCGGAATATTAACCGGCTGCCATAAAGTATTTCTGCTGCCGAACGAAATTAAATTTTCCTGGGTTTGATGGAAAAATTTAAAGCTGGCATCCGCCTTACCAAATTCTTTTTCTGCTTCCAGAGAGAAACTCCAATCCTGCTCTTCTCTTAACAATGGATTGAATCTGACATAATTGTTAGCAAATAATTTATAAGTTGGAAGCATTGTCTCACCTTTGAATATCGTTCGAAGGAGAAGTCCATTTTCAAATCTATACGAAGCTCCGAGTTCAGGGTTAAAATGAGTAGAAAATAAATATGGACTTATATATTGAAAACCGATGTTTAAATTTAGACGAGGAATTCTGGTAAACCCGAATCTTCCTCCAAAGTAAACTGTGAGGTTGGCTCCGCTCTTATCCAGCTCAGGCCTCTGGTTAGCTTCGACCTGCACATCTCCCACCAATGACAAATTTTTCATCTCTGCCTGAGCATTTAACTTTAGCCCTGCGATTCTTTCCTGATTGGACACAACCTGAGTATCTACATTTATCCTTTCATCTAACACTGCGACATAATTATAATATGGACATAGTGTCAGATGGACCAGTCCACCTATTTTTCCCCTCAATCCCAAATTTAATTCCGCATCTTTTGCCCGATGATTCATAATATTTGAGGTGCCACCAATAGAAGGATGTGTCAACGATTCATTGCGCTCCTGATATTTTAAAGAGGAGAATAAATTTGTATTACCAAAAAACGGAAATGAAAAGTCAAGATGAAAGTTGTCAACATTGTATTCATTCAATCTTCCTGTACTGCCATAAGGTCCGATTCTTAACTTGTCAATAAGAGCAAGGTAAGTCATAACCTGGCCTGAGATTCCCCCGGCTAATTCTTTTCCACCCTTTATCTTCCAATTGAGGTAATCATAACCCCCTGCTGAAAAATACAGGGAGAAAAATGACCCACCAGGCTCTCGCCTTTTAGATGAAATTTTGGGTGATTCACCCATTATTATCCTGGGTTGTTTCTGGAACCTTTCAAACATTTCTTCAGATTTATCCTCACCAGTAATGGTCACAGGAGGTAATATTATTGGCTCCTGACAAAAAATGGTTGCCGGGTTAGTAAGTTGCCGGGTTGATAGAATAAAAACCAACAAAAAGATTTTTTTCAAATGTTTAATTTTAGCCTCCTTGCGCAGCTCTACTGCATTTTATTTAGTTGCTCCTTTGACAGGTTTGCCCATTTAGTCCCTGGATACTTCTCAATTACCCTCTTGAAAGAGTTACCTGCTTCATTCTTTCTGCCATTCATTAAAAGCGACATCCCAATCTTGTATTGTGCTTCAGAATGAAGTTCGCCAATACTTAAATAAAGAACAATAACCTTCAAATATTCTGAAACTGCTTCTTCATAATTACCCAGATTAAACAAGCAATCCCCTATTCTGCATTGAGATTGTGCACCTAAATTACTTCTCTTTGATGAAAAAGATACGCTTTTACGGAAATATGGAAGTGCTTCTTTATACTGCTCCTGTTGAAAATAAATTAGCCCCACTCTGTAACATATCTCGGGGAGGAAATCGCTTGTTGGATATCTATCTATGAAAGACTGATAAACTGCCCTCGCCTTCTTGACATCGCCAATTTGAAAATAGCAGTTTCCTATTTTGTAATCGGCTTCCATAGTGAGGCGTTCTTTCCCGATGTCGCTACGCTCCTGGGGACGTGCTTTATATTTATTAATTGTCTCCTGGTAGTTTTTAATTGCCTCTGCATAGTTGCCTAATTTAAAAAAGGAATCCCCGATTGCCATTTGAGCCTGAGGTATTAACTCATTACCGGGAAAATTTTCTATTATGGACCTGTAATGTTTTATTGCTTCGTTTAATTTTTCATCCTGAACATAAAGTTCTGCAATTTTAAATGAAGCTTCAATCGATAAGTTGTCTTTAGGATATTTATCTATCAATTCTTTGAAGGTTTTTATTGCTTCTTCCTTTTTCCCTTCAAGATAGTAGCTGGATGCAATTGCAAAAAGAGATTCTGGTTGCAAAACTCCAAGCGCCAGTACCTGCTGATAGAAACTGCACGCCTCTTTATACTTTGCCTGATTGTAAAGCGCATCCCCTAATCGGTACAGAGCATCTGTCCTCCAGTGACTTGAGGGATGTTCGGTCACCAATATACTGAAGGACTTCTGGGCATCGGCAAATTTACCCATTTTAAAATAAGACCATCCCAGCCAGTAAAGTGCATTTGCCAGAACCTGTCCACTACTTTTTTTAACAACTTCTTCAAACTTGGAAATGGCTTGATCGAAATTACCCTGTTTGTAAATGGAGTATGCAATTTGAAATTTAGCCTGCAGTACAATCGATTCATCCTTTGACTCTTTAGCGACTTTCTCGTAAAAATCAACTGCCTCTTTATAATTCTTTTCACTTATCAGGCAATCACCAATCCTGAGCATCGCATTTCTGCGCAGTTCTGCAAATCTAAGAGGGGCTTGAAGTGCCTCTATGAAGGCATTGCGGGCTTGTCCAAATTCTTTTTTCTTATAGTGTCCCTCGCCTATTTGCAACCACGAATCTAAAACTAACTCATCTGCTATTCCCCTTCCTCTGTACTCTTCAATGAATTTTTTATAAGCAGCAAGAGATTCCTCAATTTTATCCAGTTTATTTAAAGTAGAAGCAATCCAGTATTTTATTTCAGGAATAAGCTCAGAATCTGGATATTTTTCCAGAATTTTCCTGTAAGAATCAATTGCAGTAAGGAAATCACCGCGCCTGTACTGGCAATCCGCAACTGCCTTCATTGCAAGTAGTGCAAATTCACTTTTTGTCTCCTCAGATATAACAGCAGAAAAATAAGTCTCGGCATTCGTCCAATCATTCAAATTGAAATAAGCATTCCCGAGCAAAACCTTAGCCTCTCGAATAAAAGCTGATTTCTGATATTGAGCAATAACTTTCTCTAAATTTTGAATCGCCCGAGCAAATTCTCCTCTTTTATAATAACAATACCCTAACGAATAATAGGTTTGGTCAAGATATGCAGAATTTGGATATTCTTTAATAATGACAGTATAAATATCTACTGCACCCTGGTAATCTTTTTTTTTATACTGAATCTCTGCGAGAAAATAAAGCGCTAAATCTGCCCATTCGCCCTTAGGTGAATCAGTGACGACCTTTTGAAAATTCAAAGAAGCACTGTCATAATCACCCTGATTAAAATAGCATTGGCCAATACGCAGAATGGAAAGAGCCTTATCCTTTTTTCCCCTAATCCTTTCATAATGAATAAGCGCCTCTTTAAAATTTGATTGCCCGAAGAATTTACATTCTCCTAATAAAAATTCAACATCGTCCGTCATCTTGCTTTCAGGATAAGAGTTTTTGAAAGCCTGCAACCGTGTAAGGGCAATATCATATAACCCCTGCTCGTATAATCCATAAACAAGGTTGTATTCCTCCTCCTCTTTAGACAGCTGTGCAAATAAAAAATCGCATGAGATATACTGTGTAACGAAAAATACAACAAGAAAGATTTTTAACATTTTTTTTGACACATTACACCTGCAGCTAATGCTTCCTCCCGAGAAGGTCCTTCGGAAAAAATTATCTCATCGCCTTTTGCGCTCACAAGAATTGTCCCTTGACTGAACTTACCCTTAAGCATCTCTGAAGCAAGAGGGTCTTCAATGAGTTTCTGAATAGTCCTGCGCAATGGCCTTGCACCAAAAGATGGGTCATAACCTTTTGCCATCAGCAATTCTCTGGCACTCTCATCAGGCGTAAGAGTAATTTTCCTCTCCTTCAATCCTTCATTTATTTCCTGAAACATCAAATCAATAATCTTGAGAATTTCTTTCTTTGACAGGGAATGAAAAACAATGATTTCATCCAGGCGGTTTAAAAATTCCGGGTTAAAAATCTTCTTGACCTCGGATAAAACCCTCTCTTTAATTTCCTTATAAGATTGTTCAGCCCCCTCTAATTCATGGACGTCCCCGACTGGAGTCATTTGAAAGCCCATTGAAAATTTTCCTTTAATGATATCCCTTGCGCCTACATTTGAAGTCATAATCACAACAGTATTTCTAAAATCAACGCTGTGACCTAAGTTATCAGTGAGATGTCCATTGTCAAGTACCTGCAACAATATGTTAAACACATCGGGATGAGCTTTTTCTATTTCATCTAAAAGAACAATTGAATATGGTTTTCGCCTCACTTTCTCTGTCAACACCCCACCCTCTTCATATCCAACATATCCTGGTGGTGCACCAATAAGGCGGGAAACCGCGAATTTCTCCATAAATTCAGACATGTCAATCCGTACAAGTGCATCCTCATCCCCGAATAAAAATGCCGCAAGGCTCTGCGCTAACTTCGTCTTGCCAACGCCTGTGGGACCCAGAAATAAGAATGAACCGGTTGGACGGCGCGCATCTTTCAAGCCAGCTCTTGCGCGGCGCATCGCCCTGCTTATAGCTCTAATCGCTTCATCCTGTCCTATTACATTCTTATGCAATCCTTCTTCCATATTTAACAATTTGTCCTGGTCTTTCTGGGTGAGTTTAATTAGTGGTACGCCGGTCCATCTCGACACTATATAAGCAATTCCTTCTTCATCTACCACTGCTTCTCCATGGTCTATTTTTTGTTTCTCCCATTCTTTTTTGTCAGATTCAAGTTTCTGGCGCAATTTTTTTTCCTTATCCCTGAAATTTGCTGCTTTTTCAAATTCCTGATTTTTTATGGCGGATTCCTTTTCCTTTGTCACCATTTCAATCTCATCCTCCATCTTTTTCAAATCCGGTGGATGAGTGGTAATGCGCAAGTGAGTCCTGGAGCCAGCCTCATCAATTAAATCAATTGCTTTGTCTGGAAGAAACCTGTCAGAGATATAGCGATGGCTCAATTCTGCAGCTATTTCCAGTGCCCTATCTGTAATCTTAACTCTGTGATGTGCCTCATATTTATCCCTCAGGCCCTTAAGAATTTCAATGGTTTCCTTAACTGTAGGTTCATCTACAATAACCGTCTGGAATCTTCTTTCTAATGCAGCATCCCGCTCCACATATTTACGATAATCATTAAGTGTAGTAGAACCAATACACTGCAGTTCTCCCCTTGCCAACGCAGGCTTGAGAATGCTTGCTGCATCTATTGCTCCTTCAGCTGCACCTGCACCGACAAGCGTATGAATTTCATCAATAAAAAGGATAATATTGTTTGACCTTTTGATTTCATCAACAACTCTTTTAAGGCGCTCTTCGAATTCCCCGCGATATTTGGTTCCTGCCACCAGAGCAGCCAGATCAAGCGTAATAACTCTCTTGTTAAGGAGAGATTCTGGCACATCCTTAGAAACTATGCGCTGAGCCAATCCTTCTACAATTGCGGTTTTACCAACACCCGGATCCCCAATTAGAACAGGGTTATTCTTAGTTCGCCTGGAAAGTATCTGTGTTATTCTCTCTATTTCATTCTCTCTGCCAATAACAGGATCCAGTTTATTTCCTACGGCTAATTCAGTCAGGTCGCGTCCAAATGCATCAAGGACCGGTGTTTTACTTTTTTTTCTCGGTCCAGATGGACCTGATTCAATCCCCATTCCCCCTAACAGGGAAATGATAATTTCTCTAACCTTATTCAAATCCACCCCGAGGTTCTGCAAAACCCTGGATGCTATACCTTCCTCTTCTCTGATAAGACCTAAAAGCAGATGTTCTGTTCCTATGTAATTATGTTTCAGAGACTGAGCTTCTTCCATAGCCAGCTCTAAAACTTTCTTTGCACGGGGTGTAAATGGAACATCACCAAGTACAAGCATGGAACGACCTTTCCCAACCAGTTTTTCTACTTCAATTCTGACTTTTTCCAGTTCTATTCCAAGACTCTGGAAGACCTCTGCAGCTACCCCTTCTCCCAAACGAATCAATCCAAGAAGAATATGTTCTGTTCCTACGTAATCGTGGTTTAATCTTTTTGATTCCTCCTGTGCTAAGAGAAGGACACGACTTGCCCTCTCAGTAAATCTCCCGAACATATTTCACCTCCATTAATGTAACTCAAACCTTTAGGTTTGATTGGTTTAGGACTAAAGTCCCCAGTTACATCTGTTTGCTGTAACTGTAACTCAAACCTTTAGGTTTGATTGATTCAGGACTAAAGTCCTGAGTTACTTGTAACTCAAACCTTTAGGTTTGATTGATTCAGGACTAAAGTCCCCAGTTACATCTGTTTGCTGTAACTGTAACTCAAACCTTTAGGTTTGATATTGTAATATTATACCACACAATTTTAAAAAAATCAATAAAAAAGTCCCGCTTTTTCAATTACGGGACATTTTTAGGACTTTTTACATAATCTATAGGGGAAAGTGCCGCCCTATTTAAATGTGATAGCGTTTTTTCATTGCATCATAAATACGCACCATTGCAATCTGAATTGCTGCTTCAGGATAAGAAATTCTTTCTTCTTTAGAAATTTCACAGGTCATTCTTAAACTATCCTCTATCTTCTTTCTGATGATTCCAAAAACATCTTCTTTACTTATTTTTATCGCACTTAATGAACGGGAATATTCCTCCATGGAAGCAATTACTCCTCCGGAATTTGCAATTATATCTGGAATTACCGGCATTTTTCTTTCATTTAATATTTCCATTCCTTCCTTAGTAATTGGAGAATTTGCTGCTTCTACAATTATTTTTGCTTTAATTTTCGAAGCATTAGTTTCATTAATTACATGGCCTGTTGCTGCTGGAATCAAAACATCTAAATCTAAAGAAAAAAGTTGTTCATTGGTAATGCTCTCTTTCTTAAACTCTTTTACAGTATAATTCTTTTTTACATACTCGAATAGAGAAGGAATATCAATTCCGTTTTCATCATAAATGCCGCCGTACAAATCGGTTATTCCAATTACTTTTGCTCCCATCTGGTATAAATATAATGCAAGATTGGAGCCGACATTGCCAAATCCCTGTATTCCTACTCTGGCATTTTTTAACTTAGCACCTAAAATTTCTTCCATAAAAATTTTTGTTGCATAGGAACAACCATATCCAGTACTTTCTTTTCTTCCAGGAAGCCATCCAGCAATTCCCTCGGGCTTCCCGGTAACTGTTGCCGGGTCATGAGTCTGATTATAGATAAAAGCCATTTCTTCTGGGCCGCTTCCCATGTCCGGTGCAGGAATATAGGTATGATCCATGAGATATCTGTTAATTTGATAGGAAAGTTCTTCGCAAATATCCAGATGCAGGGTTTTTTCAAAATTTCTGTCTTTTTCCTTTTTAAAAAACTTATATACTTCTTCCATATTTAATCTTATTCCTGTTTTACCTCCACCAAATTCTATTTCGGTAACCGCTGTTTTCAAACTCATTAATCTTGCCAGCTCCATAGTTTCCCAGATGTTTACATCAGGAGCAATGCGCACTCCGCCTTTATATGGCCCACGTGCATTATTGTGCAGAACAACGCAGCCCCAGGTTACATAGACTTTTCCCCAGAATTTTACTGGCAATCTTAAAATAAGTATATGCTGGGGATTAATAATATCTTCAATAATTTCTTTCTCCAAGCCCATTTTTTCGCCAACTTTTTTCATTAAAAATCCTGAACGAGTAAGTGGCTCCTCCTGTAAAAGAACATTTTCCATTTTTCCTTTTAGGCTCATTTTTTCTCCTTGTCACTCAATTTCTTTTAGACACTTTTTTATATGTTTAATGCTTTTTTCTATTCCTGTAGTGGCATCTTCTTTTGCTTCATATTCAAGAGAAAGATAGCCGTCATATCCTGCATCCTTTAATATTTTAAAGCATCCCGTAAAATCAATATCTCCTTCTCCTACAGGCACTGATTCCAATTTTTCGCCAACTTTTTTCATGTCTTTAACATGAACCATGGCTGCATATGGAGCAGTATTTTTAACTCCTTTTATCGGTTCTTCACCATAGGGCCAAAAATTACCAATATCAACATTTACTCTCAGGAAAGATGAGTTAATTTTAGTAATATAATACAGAACCTGGTCAGAAGTTGCTGCCAGTCCACCGTGGTCTTCCAATGCCAAAATCACTCCTTTTTTCTTTCCGTATTCAGTGCATTCTGCCAGGCAATTGCATATTAAATCTTTTCCTTCATCCCAGCTCAAGCCTTCTCTTCCACCAGCAAAAACCCTTAATACTTTTGAGCCAAGCTGATTTGCCTCATCAATTGCTAATTTTACTTTTTCAATCTCTTCTTTGACTTTGTCTGTCCCTGCTACTGCTCCAAAATTATTTCCCACAATATATCCTGATAATGCAATACCGCTATTTCTTAGCCATTCAGGAGTCTGCGTTAATTCTTTTTGCTTGTCTTCCCAATAATAACCCAGGTCAACACCTTCAAAACCCTTTTTTGCTGCATACTCAATAAAACTTTCCACAGTCATCTGCTTTTTTGAAAAAAACTGTGTACAACTGTAAATTGTAATGCTTGCTTTCATGCCCCCTCCCTTCACAAAATTTTTAAAGCACTGTCTACAACTTTTAAAACTGTGCGGCCATCAATTCTTTTCCATTCCATTCTTTCATATCTATCAGCAACATCAGTATTCTGTAATTCAATCTTTATTTCAAGCGGTGGTTTTATAATATAAGGTTTAAAATCTTTTATCCTTTTTATTGCTCTTGCTACCCCTTCTTTAATTAACTCTTTTGTCTTTTTCGGAGATAAAATCTTTGCGCAATTCCTTGTAAATCCTTCTTTTACTGCTACTGTTTCAATGTTTCCCAAAAGCTGCTTTGCTTCTTCACAGGTTGCTTTGTCTCCACTCACAAAAATAACCGGAATATTAAAATGTCCGGCAATTAGAGATTGCTGCCCAATCTCTCCCATCTTTATTCCATTGACATAATAATTTAACCAGGTTGTGGAACTCTGTGTGTGGTCTAAAATTCCTCCCTTTGTTCCAGCCATTGCATGAAATCCAACCAAAAGAACAGCATCGAAACTTTCATCTAGCCCTGGACAAATATTGACTCGTCCTGGACCCATGATATAAGAAGCACGCGGGTCCAATTCTTCAATAATAAAATTAAATCCACCTCCATGCCCATCAATAACCACAACTTCTTCTGCTCCGCCTGAAATTGCTCCATCTACTGCAGCATTAACATCCTGGGTTAATAAATGCCTGGCTTTTTCATATTCCTGGCCCTTTTCATCCCTTCCTGTTTGCTGGAAAGTTAAAACTCCACTTATCCCTTCTAAATCCGTACTGATATAAACTTTCATTGTTTCACCTCACTAATTTTAATATTCTTTTTGCATTTTTACTGGCAATTTTTTGCCAGGTTTCTTCCGGCAACAATTTATCCTCTAAAATTTTTTTAAAAAACCGAATAATAGGAACACCTTTTTCGATGTCACTCCTTAGACAGGAATCAGTACCAAACAATAGTTTACCCTGAAATTGTTTTAAAAATTTTAGTCCAAATTCTGGATCTCGTGAAAGTGCATTGTAACCACTCCCTGCAGAAATATCCGCCCAAATATTTTCATATTTTTTCATAAGTTTAGGAACAGTACCACCTTTTTTGATTGGACCTTTTGGATAGCCACATCTTTCACTCTCAGGAACATCAGCAGATATTTCTGCCCAAAAAGTCGGGCCATGTCCAATAAACACTGTCTGCGGACATTTCTGGAGTGCTTTTTCAAGTTTTGGCAGCCCGGGGTCATCAATTAACCCATAACCATATTTACTTGAATTCATATCAAACAAAACTGGCATTTTAAATTTTCCTGCCTGGCGGTAAAGGTTTAGACATCTGGGGTCATCAAATTCCATTTTGGGAAGTAATTCTCCAATTCCTTTGCATCCTCTGGATGCATACTCTTCAAAAAGATAGGTAAAATCCATCTTCTGGTTGTTGCTTCCAAATCTTGGATCAATCAGACAAAAAGGAATAAGACGGTCAGGAAATTTCAAACAGGCGGAAATCACATCTTCTGTATCAGATTCACGGTAAACTGCTTCCGGCGTTTCACTTAATCCTAATACACATGCCTTATCTATACCCCAGGCATCCATTTTTATGATTAAACTTGTAACATCCATAAATTCTTTTCTATCTTTCACAACCAAACCAATATGGGTATGAACATCAATAATCATTAAAAACCTCTTAACTCCTTTTAAAACCAATTCTGAGCTTTTGGAGCTCCTTCTTTAATGGGTTGATTAGAAAAAGGCTGGTAGCAGAATTTTTCTGAAAGTTCATCAATCTTTTGAAGATCTTCTTCATCAATATG
>Ga0066636_10001180_pt1 | contig 16017 bp, 7 predicted proteins | sample CryGeyCG2014_080_2_FD_62736 | JGI IMG/M metagenome (GOLD analysis project Ga0066636, IMG submission 62736) | Groundwater microbial communities from aquifer - Crystal Geyser CG07_land_8/20/14_0.80 | ecosystem: Environmental > Aquatic > Deep subsurface > Groundwater | place: USA: Utah: Grand...
TCCATCTATATCTTCCTGACCGGGATTCGGTACAAATATGCAATTATCAAGCGAATCCAGGATACCGTCCCCGTCCGTATCCTTGCCGCCGCCGCAAAAGTCCGCCCCATCCGTGGCGCCGTTGCAGTCATTGTCCAGACCGTCGCTGCAGCTTACCTCCGTGACTTCATAGCCGAGTACTGAACTGTAATCATCTATCCATCCGCCGACTCCGCTGCAGGTCTTTGTGGATCCCGCGCAGACCCCGGCCTGTTTCGAATTCAACGGCGGGGTGAGGCCATTATCTATGCCTCCATCGCAATCGTTGTCCACCCCGTCACAGATCTCGATCGGCACAGTTCCGCAGGTTCCGCAGGCGTTCTTCACCCCTTCGTCTATCTGACCATCACAGTTGTTGTCAACACCGTCGCAGACCTCGCTGGCCCCCGGATGGATATTGGCGTTGCCGTCGTCGCAGTCTATTTCAGGGTTAGCGCAGCTGGGGTTGTTCCCAACAGTCCCGTATCCGTCTCCATCATTGTCCGCGCAAGGAGGATATGTGATTCTCCCTTGGATGTGCAGGCCATAGGGAACGCCGCCGAACCCCGAGGGATCTCCAACAGGAACGGTCGCCAGGTAGTCCACACTGTAGTCGGAGCCGCTCATGGTAAAGGTTCCCAAGGGACCGGTTCCCATGTTGATGGCAGCAATCCCGTTCCAGGTCACAGTCCAGCCTGTCATATCGATGGTGCCGGCAACGGGGTCGGCAGAGATGGTAGCCGTAGACTGGAAATGGTCGCCCGTGTTCCCGAAGAAAGACCATGGCCTGTCAATGGGACCGAAATCATAAGTGTAATTGGGACCCCCATCGTGACTTCCGCTGAGTCCGGTTGTGCCGGGAGGTGCAGGCAGAGTCGAAGCAGGCTGGGCCGTGAGCAGAAGGATACCGCCGTCTGTGGAATTCGGATTTTGCGTGCCGTCAGTCTTTGTGGATCTGAGATTGGTTGTGGTCAATCCAGCCGTTGATACCGCCATGGTGAAGTAGGAAACCTTCCCGTTAAAACCATTATCAATGGTCAAAAGGGTGCCTTTCGGAAGGGCGGCGGCCACGGCGCTTGAATTCAGACCATGCATTAAGAAAAAAGACGTGAGCAGAAGCGCGGATAAGCGAAGTATCTTCTTCATCATAACTCCTCCTGTTTTATATCATTATCATTATGAAATTTTCATTTCACTTATAATCAAGTAATGAATATTGCAACCTTCATGCCAGAATGAGTATTTTTTGCGGTTTTTTGCCCGTTTAATCAAAATCACCCGTTTTGCTTCACCGATAAATATACCATGCAAACGGATATATCTTGCATTTTCAATCTGATATATTTCACAATCAGTTTCTCTTCAGCCTGTCTCCTCAGCCGGATTTATCCGGTTTATGAAATTAATCTCCTCTTTTCCCCAGTTCATCGTGGTGTAGATGGGAAAAACATTTCCTATTTTGTGAAAAAATTTTCCTATTAATGGTAAATTTTTTCATATTTAATTATATTTTTTTAAAGGAACTATTAAAATATAATATGTTCCAGCACTTGTCAATAAAAAAATATAAAACATATTTAAATATGTTAAATAATATGTTAATTAATATATTAGCATATTCTGTTTGCAAATGAACATATCAAAAGCTATTGGCAACTCCCTCCTGGGTGGTTCTCCACCCGCATAGCGGGTGGCCCCCCCAAAGGAGGGCGTCCGCTATACAGAAATCGTAATCAGTTCGTCATTGTCCGGCTCGGAGACTGTGTCGCAATTAAAAACAAAGCCAACGATTCTGTCCTTTGGTTTGCTGTTCTGTGTTTGTTGTTCTTTCCAACAAGGTTATTATAGATTACCTGTATAAGCGTTTTGTTATGTCAAAAAACATCGATATTCTGTTAAGCTTACATGTTTACCAGTTTCAGAACAAACCCCTGTACTCCTCCAAGCAAGGTTATCATTCGTGCAATATTAAAACAGGTCGCTCCAATGGATATTTCGGCTTTCGCCCCCTCTCGGCCGCGAAGCAAGAAGTTCCTTTTTTATCCGATAGACCCATTGTCCTTGGCCGGTCTTCCGAGTCGAGTAAACAAGAGGATGCCCTTCAGGACAATAATAGCAATCCTCCTCCGAATGAGTAAGTAAATTGACTTTTGCTGAAGGGTTTCTCAGGCTCATGTAATGCCTGCCGCTGGGAAGGAACAACAACCTTTATATCTTTTCCATCCAGTTTCTCCAGTTCTTTTGTATTCGAATAGCCGGCATCCGCACATACGCATGATTGTCTCCTTTTTACACTTGCAGAATTCTAGCATATAAATGACCTTCTTTCACTTACTTTTTCTACAACAATTGCGACACAGTCTCTTGACCGGACAATCCAGTCTTTTATTGTCTGGATTCCCCGATCAAGCACGCCCTCTGATCCCCCGATCAAGTCGGAGGACAGGCCCGATCAGGGGGTCGGGGAATGACGGTCTTGTTGCATTATCACGCGCTGTATGTTTGTAATCCCAACTGACCTGCCTTGAACTCTCTCAACCATGCATAGGTTCTTGCTCCTGCTCCATTCGAGGCTTTCCCAGAGGTAGAGCCTATCTTATTTCTCCCAGGATCGGTAGAACCTCTCCGGGTCCACCACCAGAGGTGGTGGGTTTCGGAATAACAACTAAACCGAAGCCTATCAATTTTAAGCTTGCCCGTGTTTTCATGTCTGTGCTAATTTTAAGACAGCCCGATATCATGACCCATTGCGCTAAACTTGTTGTTTCAGGAATTTCGTTTTGTAATTCGCGGCTACGCACAGAAGTCGGAGCCGCTCATTCACGGCGAGTCACCTATTTTGATTTCTATACGGTCCCGGCAAAAGACGCAAGCTATCTACTTATCCTCTTTGATTATCTTAGGATTTGCAGCATATCTGCAGGTTTTCAATCTGGGCTTTACCCATTGGGACGATGATCTCTACGTGCTCCAGAACCCTTTCATACGCTCCCTCTCCATCCCAAGCATCACTGCGTTTTTTTCAAATACCTTCTTAGGCAATTATGCCCCGTTCCATTTGCTCACCTACTCGTTGGACTTCCGGATGTGGGGACTGGAACCGACAGGCTACCATCTCTCAAACCTTGTGTGGCATTTATTCAATACCGTCGGCACGTTTTATCTAATTTCCATAATTTCGAGAAATAAAAACGTTGCCTGGCTGGCGGCCATGTTGTTTGCGATACATCCCATCAATGTCGAGACCGTTGCCTGGGTTTCACAGCGCAAGACCTTAATCGCTCAGGCTTTCTTCATTCTCTCATTTATCCAGTATCTTCGTTTTGCAACCGGGCATTCCAACAAGAATTACTACTGGTCACTCTTTTTCTTCTTCTGCTCACTCCTTTCCAAAGTCAGCACCATAACGCTTCCCCTCTTGCTGATTATGTATGACACCTGCTTCCTCGAACGATCTACAAGGGAATCGCTTGCCGATAAGATCCCCTTTTTTCTTCTGAGTCTCGTATTTGGTCTCATTTCCATATACGCTCAATTCGTTGCGTATGGCGGCGAACTCCACCTTCATGGAGGTTCACTGCTTTCGAATCTTCTGACGGTGATCGTTGCTTTGAAAAGGTACATCTTCCTGATCTTTTTCCCCTTTAACCTGAGCGCCTATTACTATTTTTCCTATCCATCACCTTTCACGCCCCAGGTCGTTTTTTCCAGCGCATGGATACTGGGCATCCTCAGCCTCCTGATCATCTTCCGGAAAGAAAAAACCGTTCTATTCTGGGCGGGATGGTTCTTTATTTCCCTTTTACCAAACCTGCATATTGTTCCGCTGGACGCTGTCATGGGGGACCGTTACATGTATCTTCCGGCAGTGGGCATCTTCTGCATGATGGCTATGGTTCTTCAGAAGTTTTTTGCAAAGTATGGTTTCACGACTGTCATCGGGAAAGCTGCCCTCACATTAATATTTGCTTTCGGTGGAATGCTGATAGTCTTAAGCCACCACCGGGTGGAAATCTGGAAGAACGATTTAACTCTCTGGTCAGAAACCGTAAAGACCAGCCCATCCCCGTTGGCGTTCAACAACCTCGGCGCCTATTGGGGAAGAGAAGGTGATTTTACGAAGTCCAGGGATTCTTTCGAACAAGCGATTGAAATTGATCCGGACAATTACCAGGCAAACAAGAATCTCGGTTCACTCTCAATGATGAAAAACGATTTCTATAATGCAGAGATATATTATAAGAAGGCCCTCTCCATCAAACCGTACATGACTTCACTAAAGCTCGAAATGGGGTCCATGTATACTGACAAAGGCGACTTCCAAAAGGCGAGAGAGATCCTGAGTAAAATCCCGGCAACCAGTCCCAACTATCCGGAAGCACAAAAAAAGCTGGAACTCATTGGATCCAGATAAATTCCTTCAAATCCAAGCTTGATGAACTCGTAAAAAGAATATTATTTTATTCACCCTGCAATCTGGTACCGGGTTTCTCTGGGTCGACAGGAATGTTGATGTTATTTTGTTGCCTTGCCCGGACAGCCCGGATTAATTCCTCCGCCTCTTCTTTTCTACCCGACTCCTGACAGATCCTGATCAAATTGAGCGTTACCTCATTCCAGGACGGAAAGCGATCCACGACCCACCTCAGTTCCGGGATCGCCTGTTCATTTTTTCCTGATAAATGATAGGCCATACCAAGATAGTAATGGGCTTTGGGGTCCCCGCCAAAAATTCTTATCGCCTTTTGAAGTTCCTCCACAGCAGAGCGGGGATTGTTCATTTGAAGATAACAAGCTCCAAGGTTCAGTCTGCCGACATAAAGATCCGGGTCAACTTCAAGGGCCCTTTCCAATTCGGGAATCGCCCTCCCATACTCCCCTTCGTCCATGAAAGTGACCGCAAGATTGCTTCTTGCCTTTGCCTGCTTTGGAAACTTGGCGACCGCATCAGACCATAAAGTAAAATCATCCGCCCATACCCTCGTGCGCTCCTGGGCCAGCAGAACGAGTGGGGAAATAATCAATAGTACCAGAAGAATCGAAACAGCCTTTCTGTTTACCGGTCTTAGGGCAAGAAGCAAATTGTTGACAATGGCCGCGAGTATCACAAAAATACCAACCATGGGGAAATAGAGATACCGGTCATTCATGATCGTAACCATTGGAATGAAATGCGAGACCGGCATCAGCCCCACGATGAACCAGATGAACCAGAACAAGCTGATGGTTTGCTTCCGCCTGCCCCACCAAAAGATAAGGAAAATAACCGCTGCCAAAAAGAGAAGCATGGCAAATAACTTGAGAAGCGAAAAAGAGGCTACAATCTTTTCATCATAAAGGGGGCTCAGCTTCAAGGGCAATAAAATCTGATGGAGGTAGTTCCACCAAAGTGTCGGGACGAGCAGGACGGACTTTATCCATGAGTCTCCGTAATACTCCAATCGTATTCCTCCCACGGACTGTGCCTGCAAGGTAATCAACCCGGCGGCCATGGCCAGTATCAAAAACGGGAGATATTTGAACGATGTCTTCCACCGGAAATTCCTTTCCAAAATAAATGTATCGTAGGCATAAATGTATGCCGGGAAAACCACAATGGAGATCTTCGTCAGCAGGCCAAGCGCAAAAAAGAGCACGGATAACCCATAACTTGGAATTCTTCCTTTTTCACTGAATCGGGTATAGGAAAGGAACGCCAGAAAAAGAAACAGCGCAGAAAGGACGTTCTTGCGCTGCGAGACCCACGCCACAGACTCAACCTGCAAAGGATGTATTGCAAACAGAAGCCCCCCAACCAGTGCCAACCCTTCATTTCTGTTAATTTTCCGGATAAACAGGAAAACAAGAATGGAGTTGAGAAAGTGGATCAGCAGGTTTGTCGCCCTGTGCCCCATTTGCCCGGGGCCGAACAGCCGAAAATCCAGCGCATAAGAAAGGATATGAATAGGGGCATAGTTTCCCATCGAAAAGGAAAAGAAGATACTTTTAAGATGAGGCAGATCCAATGAGCGGATATGGCTGTTCAGCGTGACGTATTCCGGATCATCCCAACCGTTCAGAAGAGGATAGCGCAGGGATTGAGAATAGATCAGCGTCAGAAAGACCCCTGATACCAGAAGGAATTTAACAAGCAATTTCACATCAATCTTCATATAGAACTTTTTAAGTAGGCCGGCCTGAAATGCTTACAGGAAACAGAACAGATATGCGATCATCCGACAAACCTGTATTTAATGAGTATCCAGAACGCCATCAAACCATCCGTCCAGTTGATTTTTTTCCCTTCTCCTTTTTTTCTGGGCCTGTAGTGAATGGGGACTTCAATGATCTTTTCACCTCTCTTCAGAATCCTTGCCGTAATTTCGGGCTCCCATTCAAAACGATTCCCCTTAAACTGAATACCTTTCACGAAATCAGCATCGAATGTCTTGTAACAGGTCGGTTCATCGGTTAACCTGCATGAAAAAAGGATGTTCGTCACACAAGTGACCACTAATCCGCCGAGGAAAAAATCAAACCTTCCCCTTTGCTGATCTTTAATCAGCATACGGGAACCGTACACAACTTTGGCTCTCTTCTCCAGGATGGGGGTGATGCAGGTGAGGTAGTCTTCGGGCTCATATTCCAGATCTGCGTCCTGGATGATGATGATATTTCCGTCCGCCTTATCCACCCCGGTTCGCACCGCCGCGCCCTTGCCCCTATTCTCCGGATGGCTGAGAAGATACAGATTTGCATGTCTGCTTTGAATCCGTCTCACAATGTTAGCAGTCCGGTCGGTCGAACCATCATCCACCACGATGAGTTCCTTCTGGATGCCGGGTATCCCTGCCTCCATCACTTTTTCAATAATCTGCTCAATGGTTTTCTCCTCATTGTATGCCGGCATGATAACGGAAAGTTTGTTCATGGCTATATCCAATCGTCAGAGACAGGGTTTTTCAAAAAGAAGCTGATCACCGAACCATTTTCAAGAACCGCTCATCGGACGAAACCTTTCCAAGATCACTATCCTGACTGGCATGCCGTCTATAAGCCTCGCCGCCCAGTTCAAGGGCCTTTTCCAGATAGGTCAGTGACAGGTCTTTGTTGCCCCGCACCGATTCCAGGCAAGCGGCATTGTACCAGCCTTCCGGAGATTGAGGCGCCCGCTCCCTGACAACCTTGAATTCTTCCGAAGCCTTTTGAAGGTCTTGTTTTTTCATATAAATATTCCCAAGAGTGATGCGGCTTCTCATAAATTCCGGATTATCCTTGATGAGCCTGCTTAACTCTTTGATCGCCTCGTCCGTTTTCCCCATGTTGCTGAGAGATTCCGCCAAGCTGCACCGTGCATTCAGAGCATTGGGATTGAGCTTCACCGCATCCCGATACTCTCTTGCTGCATCTTCCCAGCGCTGCAATCTTAAATGAATGTTGCCCAGCATCTCGTGGAACATCGGGGAGCCTGGCCCTATCCGGACCGCCTTTTCCAGCATGCCAAGGGCCTGCTTCAAATCACCTGCCTGCTCATAAATAACCGCCATCTTGAAGTATGAATCCGCCTGGTCCGGAAGGAGTTCCACTCCTTTCAATCCCGACGCTATCGCTTCTTTTGCTTGTCCCTTGATCAGTTGATATTGGGCTATTCCAAAATAAGGCTCCGGCAGCTTCGGGTTGAGCTCCACAGCCTTTTGAAAGGATCGGTAGGCATTATCGTAGTCTTGTTTTACCTGATAGATCTGTCCCAAGAGCTTATGGACCTCTGCATTGCCGGGTCGTATCTTGTCTCCCTGCAGCAGGATCGCCTCGGCCTGATCCAGATTGTGGATATTGAAGTAAAGTTTTGCCAAAGCGGTATAATTTTTAATTTTATGGGGAAGCAGTTTGACGATCACCTTTTCATGCTCAATGGCGCCTTTGATGTCTCCTCTTGACTGAAGGCATAAACTCATATACGTATGGGCTTCGGTCAAGTCCGGCCTCGATTTCAGGACGCTCTCGAAAATCAGCCGGCTTTCATCCAGCTTCCCCTCCTGATACAGTGAGATGCCCAGAAGCAGTTTCAGATAAAGGTTGTCCGGATCTTTGGTTAAAATCTTCCGGAAGGAAGCCCCGGCCTTTTCAAAGTCATTATCTTTGAAATGCCCTCCCGCTTCCGAGATTTCCTTGAGGATTTCCTGCATATCCTTGGGGTTCCGGCCCGAAGGTTCAAACACTTCCAATGGACCTTCATTGTCGGCCCTGGTGACCCCGGCAACGTATCCCAGGCTCCTTAACTTTTCCACAGCGTCTTTGTCCATTTTGTGATCGGATTGTGCACCCGCACCTCTCGCCATGGTGCTCTCAAGAAGCTGCTTCAGATCTTCTGCAATTTTTCGGGCAGTCTCCTTTTGTTCGTCATAAAGATTGTGCAATTCCTTCGGATCCGCCTGAAGATCGTACAACTCGGGCTTCGGTGCATGAATATACTTCCAGCGATCCGTCTTCATGGACCGCAGGGCGCTCCAGTCAAAAAGCAATTTGTTGAACATGGTCTCGCCATAGGACTTTCTTTCCACCCCCAACCCCTGTCCTCGAACCCAAGGGACCAGACTTTCCCCCTGAGCCGCTTCATCCGGGGGAAGGCCCAACAGGTTCAGAACCGTGGGAAGAATATCGATGCTTCTCGCAAGGCCGGGAATCTCCTTTTCCTTCGGCAGAAAAGACGGCGAGGAAATTATCAAGGGTATCCTCATGGTACTCTCGTATATAAAACTGCTGTGCGTGGACTCACCGTGCTCGCCCAGGCCCTCTCCATGGTCCGCCATGAGGATCACAATCGTCTTTGCATCAAGTTTCCATTCCTTAAGTTGATCAAGCAACTTGCCGACCTGTTCATCCGTAAAAGCGATCTCCCCGTCATACGGATTTGAAGCATATTTCTGACTGTAAGGAAAGGGCGGCACATAATCATCGTGGGGATCCATGTAATGGACCCAGAGAAAAAATCTTTTCTTTTGATTCTTTTCAAGCCACTGGATTGCTTTTTTTGTGGCCTTGTCAGCCTTCTGCTCCACCGCATCCCCTCCACCCGGATTGGAGCCGAATCGGTCGTCATAAGAATCAAAACCCTGGTCCAACCCAAACTGCCTGTCCAAGATAAAAGAGGAGACCACCGCTCCCGTCGCAAAACCATGTTGTTTCAGAATCTCAGCCAGTGTGGTCTGTGACTGAGACAAGAAAAAATCACCATTGTCCCTGATGCGGTGAAACTGGGGGTATGTGCCCGTCAGGATGCTGGCATGCGAGGGCAACGTGATGGGGCATTGGGCATTGGCATTCTGAAAAAGGACGCCCGACCTCGCAAGGGCATCGATGTTCGGTGTCTCGATCCTGTCGTATCCGTAGCATCCAAGATGATCGGCTCGGAGCGTATCCACGGTGATCAGCAATACGTTTGCGTCCTCAATCTTTCCTTTGGAACACCCCTGGGCCAGAAGGCAGAAGAGGACGAAGAGGAGAGTATACCGGCAAATAAGAAATCTTTTCATAAAAATACTCCGAAAACGGAGAAACACCCGCGCTCTTAAGAAGCAGTGGTGTTTCGCCAAGAACACCATTAAATTTGAGGGAGTTTAACACACAAAAAGAACCCGTGTAAAGGGCTCAGGATCAAACGAAGGAGTCTTTGAGTGTGCCGGTCGGAAGGGGCGCGGCCATGGCCGCTGGATTTATGCCAAGAACCATGACCCATGCCAAACATGCCACAAACAAAACCGTAAACTTTTTCATAAAGATTCTTCTTCCCGTGGGTTTAAGCATCCTTTTGCTTCCTGTTCACTACCAGCTATGTTATGATCCTTCGCATCGGTAAAGGGAAGAAAGAAAAGGTATTAATAATTTCTCCCTACCCAGAATGGTTTTTGTTAAAGATTCATATCTGATGGCGCAACGCACATAGACACATAGATGAGAATCTATGTTTTACATAATACCCCATTTAATTTATAGAAGCAAAATATATGCCAATCATAGAAGAAGAAAATGGATTTCCTAAGCATAATGAAATAAAGTTGTTGTAGAGTTTCAATCGCTCTTATCCTATAATGGTGAGGCAGTTTTCTATTAAAGAGCAGTGTAAAGGCGAGAGTAATACGAATTCGATGGTTTTTAACACAGGGGAAAAGTGAAGAACTTACCCTGTTTCAGGTTGTAAGATTGGCGGAATCTCTATGGTCGCAGGAAATAAAAACAAAAAAAAGATTGAGTCGCCCCTTTGGCCCTGGTTTCTGGTCCTGGGCATCCTGACTTTCGCTGTCTTTGCTAATACCCTCTCCTTTGGATTTCTTGAGAACTGGGATGATCCGAGGTATGTTTCAGGTAACCCGTGGATTTATGGATTTACCTGGGAAAACATAAAGGCTGTCTTTACCAAAGAGTTTGTTGGTAATTATGCCCCTCTTCATCTTCTCTCTTATATGATTGACTATACGATCTGGGAACTCAAACCCTTTGGTTATCACCTTACCAATGTGATATTTCACGCGGTGAACTCCATCCTTGTCTTTCTTCTACTTTTCCGGATCTGCAAAGACCGCCTTGCGTCTTTGGTTGGGGCCCTGCTTTTTGCGGTGCATCCGGTTCAGGTGGAGTCTGTGGCCTGGGTAACCGAGCGGAAAAATATTCTGGGTATGTTTTTCTTTCTTCTCTCATTCATCTACTACCAGAATTATATCCGCACAAATTACCGCTATCATTATTTTGCCGCCTTTTCCCTTTATCTGGCTGCGCTCCTGACCAAGTCCGTAGTGGTGATTTTTCCTCCGATCCTTATCCTTTATGAACTGATGCTGAAACCTCAACGCGACAGGATCAAACAGATCCTGATCCGCATTGCGCCTTTTGTGCTGGCCGCTGGAGTGATTTCGGTCGTTACAGTGATTACGCAAAAACATGGCGGAGGAATCCGTGAATTGTATGGAGACGGAGTCTATGCGCACTCTCTGACTGTCCTGTCCATGCATCTGAAATATCTGCAATCGCTGTTGTTTCCTATAAATCTCTCGGTCGTGTACAATATCCCGATCCAGACTGCCATCTTCTCCTTGCGTATTGTTGTTGCGGGAATCGCTTTCGGCGTTATTCTTGCGATCTTTCTATATTTATACCGGATCAAGTCCCCTGTCTGTTTCTGGATATTATTCTATTTCATTGCGCTGCTCCCTGTATCGCATATTATCCCCATTGTGACTCAAATGAATGACCGATACCTATACTATCCGATGGTGGGGGTCTCCGGGATTATGGCTCATGCGCTGTCTTATCTCCGGAGTGACCAGAGGGGGAAAAGACAAAAAGCTCAGGCTGTGCTCAAACCGGTCGTCTTCCTCCTCATAGGAATCATGGCCTTTTCGGCTTACGACAGAAACAAGGTCTGGTCGAATGGGACTACCCTCTGGACTGATGCTGTGGCCAAAACCCCTGACTCTGCAAATTCTCACGCCGGACTCGGCGAGATCTATATGCATAAAAAGATGTTGAAGCAGTCGGAAAGTCAGTTCCTTAAAAGTATAGAACTCGACCCAAAACAGCTTATGCCGTATATTAATGTATCCGCCATCTACTACCAAATGAAGAGATGGGGGGATGCGGCCGTCTATGCGGAAAAGGCCGTTGCTATTGACCCCAATAATGCCGAGGCAAGGAGCAATCTGGCCCTTGCTTACTCAGAGGCTGGACGTTTAGAGGAGGCATTGCCTCATTTGGAAAAAGCTGCGGGGTTATCCCAGGATAATATAGGGATAAATTACAATCTTGCACTGCTATACTACGAAACATCCCGCTTCCCTGAAGCAGAAAGGGTTTTAGAAGAAATTCTCAGTAAAGACCACGGCAACATGGATGATTTAATATTACTTTCTCTCTTTACTCTATCGAAAACGTATGCAAGGCTTGGCAAGGATTGGAAAATTGAAGAGGTTTACCTCGCCGCCATCAAGTCAAATCCGGACAAACACCTCCTTTCCTACAATCTTGCATGTTTTTATGCAACGCACGAAAGACCGGAAAAGGCCATGTTTCAGCTCCGGGAGGCCCTTAGAAAAGGAATGCATGATCCTGATCTACTCATAAAAGACCCAGACCTGAACACACTAAGAGCCCGTCAAGATTTCAAAGAGATCCTCACCCGGATGACCTCTCCACCCCTTCGGCTTTTTTAGGAAAGTTCCAAAAGTTTGCCCAAATGTGGAAAAACTTTTCACAAAAAAGGAAAAGTTTTACACATATTCAAATAGCAGCATAATTGCATTGATTCAGGCTGATCCTTTGTAATTTAATGTAAAGCGTTTTTGTTTCAACGCGTTATAAATAAAAAATTAAAAACGCAAGCCCTTCATAAGTTTGGCATAAAAAGTGCATATTAAAATTCAGGGAACAGGGGGAATGTAATAAAAGGGGGATAAAAATTCAGGGTTAGTCTCCACTACTTAGGAGATAGAGTCAATTCCTTCACATCGTCCTCATTAAAATATTCTCCTGCATTTAATAAATTGCTCAAACTCGGAGTTTTTTAATTTTTTGTTAGAAAAAGTTCTGGAAAGAATTTCTTTGGCATGGGGGACAAAGCAATAGGGTTTTGAACTAAACAGTCTGTATGTATAGAAAATCAAACAGGAGGGATGAATTGATGAAAAAGCTCACTCAGGTTTCATTCTTGCTTATTGCTTCGCTAGTGATGATTTTGGGAATGGAAGTCAGCGTAAAGGCTGCAGCCCTCCCTGCCGGAACCCTTTTGACTATTGATTATGGATTTGATGGTGCAAAATCCTATTTCACCATGGCGGCATCAACTGCCGGACTGACCACAACGAATCTCAGATCCACAAAGACTGACGGCACGCCAAATCCGAATGCAACAGATGGCGGTATCCTTCTGCTGACGGCTCAGCCTGCAGGGAACGGAAGCCACACTGGCCATCCCAATTTTACTACCGACTTCAACTCCCTTGACAGGCCCTGGTCGTTCTTCGGAAATACGGGAGAGCATTTCCAAGACCTTTCTGCCGGTGGCATATCTGTTGATCCCGATCTCGGCACCGCGAATATGTCGGGATGGCGTGTAAGCTGGAATGGGATCCCTTCAATCAACATGGGAACCGGCCCAACGGGAACATTTACACAGGTTGGCAGCAAATACACCCTGACATACCTTGCGACGGTACCGACAGGTGATCCTTCTGGCTTTGGCGGTGTTCCCTACGGACTGCACCTGGAAGGAAGAGTTTTTATAAATGATTTATGCGCCGGCGTGATCTGCGAAGATTATAATGCCTGCACCGATGACAGTTGTGATGCAGGAACCGGCGATTGTATCAATACCCTAGACTGTTCGCTTCCCGGTTGTGACAGTACGGTAGATCTTCGATGCGATCTCTGCAATGGCGTTGTCTGCACCGACGTCGATGCCTGCAACGGCCTGGAAACCTGCGATCAGAACACCGGCGGCTGTCTTGCCGGAACCCCGCCCAATTGTGATGATTTTAATGTCTGCACCGATGACAGTTGTAATCCTGCTTCCGGCTGTGTCAACACCGTGATCGCCCCCGGTACAGGGACCTGTCCTCAAGGAGCCGTCTTTTTGACTCCGGTTACCGGTGGTGAAGTTCGTTTTTACGATTGGGGCTACACCGGCCCCGGGAAAAATGGATGTGCAAAAGGCGCTCCGGGCTGTACCGACTGGAGAGACGCTGGGACGTTCGCCAGCATAGACGGCTTTGGCGGTCCAGCGGAGGGTAATCCCCTCGATCCAAGCGGCGGCATCGGTCAGATTCAGCACGTGGCAACCCTGGCACAAGACTGGCTGACCTCTGATCCGCCGCATGACATTCTTGCGGACTTTTTGAATGATATTTCTTTCACGAATGCCAATATGGACGGCAATGTAAATTTCTACAAGTGGGGCTATACCACCCCCGGCTTTGATCGTAGAACCGGCGACTATAGGGATGCCTATGCAGATTATATCGCAAAGGACTATTCCGCATCTTCGAAACAAGGCTGTACCTTTGACCCTATGAAGATCGACTATGACGGGGACTACTTCGTTCCGAAGTCAGGCATGAATTTTGCCTTTTATGATCTGTTCAATTACAAAGATACCACGGGCGCCAATCCGGATAGCGTCTTCAATACGAGAATAGACTTCCAGCCCTTCCCCATTTCTGACGGCATCGGCTGGTGCGGGTCGGTCCTTGCCAGTCATCCGGTAGCTCTCGACATCATGGCCGGCCAGATAACCTTTGACTTTGCCTTTGAGGCCTATCTCCCCACGACGCCATTGGGAGAGAACGGCCTACCCGATCCGGGTGAGGGTTCGGTTCAGATCGTCCCAGGCTTTAAGATGGGCAGTTACGGTACTATCGAAATTGCCGTCAAGGCATCGCAAGGCGGCAGCGGTGATCTGCATTTCATAGCCAACGCTGTGGGTAACAATACGAATCCGGCACTTGGAACCGATGCAAGCCACCCGCTCGGGTTTGTTGATCCAAATTATTATAGCCGTGTTTCCTTCATGGGCGGCGGTGTGGTCCCCCGAGGAGTCTGGGTGTATCAAGCCGGGTACGGAACACACGCTGTCCAGGTCCATCCGATTCAGGATCCTCCGGGAACGGTCCCGGGTGAGATCCGCGCGGACGGCGCTCTCTGGCATGAAAATAGCTTCAAGGGATATCCTTTCATTTTGCGCGCGGACGGGGTTCGAATGGTAGACTATTTCGATGCAAGCAGGTATGGCGCCGATACAGATTTGGACGCCGTTCCGGATTCTCAGGATAACTGTATTAATGTTGCAAACGGGCCTGCCAAACGTGATGCCGGCAGCAATGTACAGCGAGACAGCAATGGAGATGGATACGGAAATCTTTGTGACGCCGACCTGAATAACGACGGCATCACCAACTCCCTGGATTTAGGTCTGTTCAAACTGGCTTTTATGGGAAGCGATGCAAATTCGGACCTGAACGGAGACGGCATTGTCAATTCCCTGGATCTGGCTCTTGTTAAAAATCTCTTCATGCTGCCTCCCGGGCCATCGGGAGTTGCGCCATAACAATATAACAAACCTATTGAAGGTAAAGGAGGAACCTATAATGAAAATATTGATCTCTCTTATAACGGTGATGATGTTTTCCACAACCGTTTTTGCAGCAGGTCCGGTTTTAAACATCAACCCGCAGAAGACCAAGGCTAAAGTGGGCAGCACGGTGTCGGTAGACATTATGGCACAGGACCTTCCGGTCAGCGAAGGGGGTGGAGTGACCTTGCGCTTTGATCCATCCGTAGTCCAGGTTACCGGTGTTTCGGTGAACACGGCCCAATGGAACTTTGCAAGCAGCCCGGGAGTCATTGACAACACCAAGGGTGAGGTTTCTGATATATGGGTCAGCAGTTTCTCCGGTGTCAGCGGCAATGCCAAAATAGCCACGGTCAATCTTCAGGCCATCAAAAGAGGGAAAAGCCCGCTCAGGCTTCAGGAATCCGCTCTCAACCCTTTTGCGAGCGCGGGGAACCGCCTATCGGTCAGCTTTGTGAATGGGTCATTGGCGTGGCGGGAAAATAGGAAGAGTCCTTTGGCAGACATGCCAAGGGTGTTGCTTACATAAGGGGAATGGGGGATCAATTATTATGAATGGAAGGGGGAAGGAAGTTATGAAAAGCATTTTATCCATGATCACTGTTTTGTTCCTGTGGACAACAGGCGTGCAGGCTACAACCATAGGTTTTGATCCGGTTAGTCCAACAGTCCCTATGGGAAATACATTCTCGGTTAACATTGTAGGAAATGGCTTCCCGCTAACCCAAGGTGGAGGCATCAACCTTTTCTTTAATCCGAGCATAGTAAACGTGACCTCTGTGAGTATAGATGCAAATGTTTGGAATTTCGTGAACGGAACCGGCACTATCAACAATACAGGCGGGTCTCTAACCAGCGTTTTTATGAGCGCTTTTCCCGGGGTGGGACCGGGCAGCATCAATGTC
>Ga0066636_10001187_pt1 | contig 15984 bp, 20 predicted proteins | sample CryGeyCG2014_080_2_FD_62736 | JGI IMG/M metagenome (GOLD analysis project Ga0066636, IMG submission 62736) | Groundwater microbial communities from aquifer - Crystal Geyser CG07_land_8/20/14_0.80 | ecosystem: Environmental > Aquatic > Deep subsurface > Groundwater | place: USA: Utah: Grand...
ATTTCAAGTAGAAAGTTCAAGTATTGCAAGTAGTAAACATCCTGAAGTAAATGAAGATTCGGTATTAATTAGCGATGGTTTGTATGGCGTTTTGGATGGACTCGGCGGTCATAGTAATGGATCAGAAGCATCAAGCATTGCGAAGGAAACAATACAAGATGTTTTTAAAAACGAGGAGACTCCAAAAACTATTGACCAGGCTAAGGAGCTAGTAGAGCTTGTACTTGTGGAAGCCCACAACGAAGTATTAGCTAAGGCAATAGAGACTCATAGTGATATGAGCACAACTGGAGCTATTGTTTATATTTTACAGGCACCGAATAAATCGAAAACGGCTATTATTGGGAGTGTCGGCGATAGTAGAGTTTATCATTTTCATTCAGGGAGATTAGACCAAGTAACATTAGATGATAGTTCTGCTCGGAATATTTATGAGTCAGAAATAATAGCAAGACGAGTGCAAAGTGCATTAAGTAATGCAAAAAGTTATAATGATTTAGATCCGTCTATAAGCTATTTATTTAGCAAACGAAATATAGTTACACAAGCATTAGGACAAAGGGAAAAGCACGGAACCATTCACCCAAGAATAAATACGCTAAATCTTGAAAGTAGTGATATATTACTTATCTGCACTGATGGCGTTTCAGACAATTGCACGGACAAGGAGATAGAACAAATAATTTCGCAGTCACTGGATCGTGGCGAAGTTGTTAATAATCTACTTGAGCATGCCCAGAAAGTTAGCCGCGAAAATAATTTTCGATCAAAAATGGATGATATGACTGCAATATCAATTGAAGTTAAACAATAGTTCCTAATTTCAACGATACCATGCTCATTCTGGTAATAGGTGTAAAGTATGGATCAGCTAAACATTGAACCTAAAATGGCAGACGTCACCGTCGGCGACTATATAATCTTTGCCTTCTAAGCGCAGTTTGCCGGCTTGTTTTGCGCCGGCTTCGCCGTTGTATTCTAAATAATCATGATAACCAATCACCTCGGCTTTGATAAATCCCTTTTCAAAATCTCCGTGAATAACACCAGCGGCTTGGGGAGCGGTTGCACCAGCGGGGATAGTCCACGCTTTGACCTCTATGGGACCAGCGGTAAAAAAAGTGCGCAGATTAAGTAGTTCATATGCGATCTGTATGACTTTATTGAGCCCGGGTTCGCTCTGCCCTATGTCTTCTAGATACGCTTGTGCATCATCTGGTTCAAGATCGACGAGTTCCGCTTCAACTTTTGCGCACAGCGCAACGACATCTGCTCCCGGTAAAAATGTGTCGCAGAGTTCATCGGCTTCGGTAAGTTGCGATTCGGATACGTTGGCAACAACCAGTATCGGTTTTGCGGTAAGGAATTGGTCGTGTTTTACGATATCATGCTCTTCATGAGTCAGCTCAATATCGCGCGCTGGTTTTTGACTCGTCAATCCTGCCTCGACTTTTTGAAGTGCTGCCAAACGTGCTTTGCCACCTTTTGAAACACTACTATCATTGCTGCGTGCGTCTTTGGCAGTGCCCGCGATAAGTTTTGCAACGGTCGCGAGATCGGCAAGAATCAGCTCCACCTCTATTGTTTCAAAATCGTTGTGTGGGTTGACATTATTTTCTACATGGATCACGTTGGCATCTTCAAAAAAACGCACCACGTGGACAAGAGCATCTACCTCGCGGATATGCGAGAGAAATTGGTTGCCCAACCCTTCGCCGCGATGCGCGCCGCGCACCAAGCCAGCGATATCAACAAACTCTATCGTCGCAGGGACAATCTTGGTTCTAAGATCTTGGTTCTCATTGTTGATTTTTGCATAGTCATCCCTCGGGGGTACTCGTGACAAGCTTTGACTTTTGACTTTTGACTTTTGACTTGATGAACAGATTATTTCGTGCAAACGAAATAATCGTTCATCTGGCACATCCACAATCCCCACGTTCGGTTCAATGGTAGTAAACGGTCTATTTTCGGCTTGAGCTTTGGCACGCCCAAGCAACGCATTAAAAAGCGTCGATTTACCAACGTTTGGAAGCCCTACGATTCCTACTTTTAATGACATAATAAAATCCAGCGAAGTTTTAACGAAGTTGGACCCACTTTTAAACTCATTTATTTCCTTTCGCTCTTTTGACCATAAACTCCACAGATTCGTTCATATTCACCGGTGTAATTTTTATGTGAGGGTGTCTGGTTTTGAAAACTCTAAATATCTCATCAGTAAATCCTTGACCGACGGAGGGAACCTTATCAAAATCTAATACTATCGCCTCGAATTTATCAAGACCGCTGACTATGCGCCTCGCTTGTGAGCGAGAAACATGAACGGTCCCGATAGTATACAGTTTAACTTGAACTTCCGTTTTGTTAAAAGCAAAATCGTTTGGGTTGACTTGGAATTGATTAAAAACATCAACAGTGTGCTTCTTTGAAGCCAACAGTATTTCAAAACTTACGCGCGTGCCCTTAGTTGATCTTTTTTGTTTTTCGAGGAACACGTCTTTGGCGATAGTATCAACAACCATCTTAAAACCGAAACTTTCGAGGATAAAAATATCAGCTGATTTAGATGTGAAAAAAATTCCTTCTCCGGAATGGGCTCGGGGTGCGGTAGTTGTTTTTCCTTTAAGCAGATCTTGCATCGCTTCGTATTCCGATTTTAAGGATCGTTTTTTCATTACATTTCTAAACACGCCAATGCCAAAATCTCGGACTATAAACCGCAAAAAGTGGTCGCGTTTGCTCACCTCGATCTCGATTTTGTCAGATTTTGAGTGCTCGATGGCGTTATTTAACATCTCCGAAAAAGCGTAGTCAAAAATACTGCGAACATTATCTCGGAGTTGTAAGGTAAATGGTGCCAACGATTTGATCTGCTCTAAAACTTCGTGTTCCTGCAAATTGTTATTTATTAAGCGTTTTTTGGCACTATTCCCAAGTGAAGCAATATTTGAGGGGAGACTATAGGCTGAATTGTTAGTTGACCCTGATTTAACTAATTTATTTTCGGCGACAAGCTCGGATGTAATACGGGTTACATATTGACGGGAAAATTCGTTATGTAACTCACGCAAAACATCGGACGTCTTAAACTTCCTTTTTTTCTTAGCGAGCGCCAAAATCTTTTCTTGTAATTCCATAGTGATAAGTATACCAAACTAATATTCAATTGTCAACTGATTGTAAACAACTAAATTTCAATTGTAAACTAATTGTAAACAAAACAAACCCGATGAGTAATGGTAATTTCTGTGCAATAGAGATGTTGTAAATACAAAATAAGTTGACTACAGAAGTAAAGTTTACTAGAAGTTGACATGGAATTAACGACCAGTATACTTTCTGCTTTAGCGCAAACGTGATGAGAGGGTTGCACAATTGCATAAAATCAATAAAGATAAGAAGATGATCACCATTTCCCGTAGGTCAGGTTTCACTCTCTTTGCATGCGACAACGGTATCAGCAGCACAGTGTTTGAAAAAAATGGATATGTTTACAAAATAACCACTCGTAATTCGGTGCAACGAGCACAAAGCGATTACGATTATTTAGTGCACACTTTTACGCAGGCAGGGTGGGGCGACAAATTGCAATCATCCGTGATATCAGCATGCACCTACGAGCGAAAAAAATATACGTGTGTGAAACAAAAAATCATCGTCGGCACAACGTTTGCACGCATGGGCAAACAAGCAGTCATGGACTATCTCAAAAAACATCCACGTGAAAGGCAATTTCTGCACTTTATGATCGACCTATTTATTGCGCGCATTACGGCAAAACTTTTATATCCGGATAGCGTGGGAAACCCTCACGATCAATCGATGTGGAACTCAATTAATATGATTATTGAGGAAAAGCGAGGTATCGTATTGTGTGATGTCGGGCTCTCTCCGCGTGAAAAAACATTGCAAGAAAATGGATTGCAGTTTTATGAATCTGATAATGTAAAACATTATAATAGTAAAATGAACGAGGCGTTGCAGTATCTGAAAGGAATCGAATGAACCCCTACCAAAAAATCATAGATCTCTTACAATCAAATTCGATCGCATTTGATGAGATAGAGCATGCGCCGGTGTTTACGAGCAAAGAGGTGCAAGATGTTACGGGCGTTCCTTTGCATCAAGGTGTTAAATCGTTACTCATCAAATCAAAACTCGGCTTTGCGCTGTTTGTGTTGCCCGGCGACGCACGGCTTGATTCTAAAAAAATCAGAAAAATAATCGGTGCAAGCGATTTTCGTTTTGCTACTCCACAAGAAGTAGAAGAAATAATGGGGTGCGCTGTGGGTGCGTGCTATCCGTTTGGAGATGTATGTAACACTCCAATGTATATCGATACATCTGTTCTCAAAAATACCAAAATATCATTCAACCCCGGGCGACATGACACAACGATAACGCTTGCACTAAATGACTATCAAAAAATCATTAACTCGATTTCCGCCGACATCATCCAAACTTGATATTTCAGTGATATTCCACACATTTCTCGGTTGCAGTATTATGGTATACACCATAATACTATAAACCTGATATATCATCGTGTTGCAGGTTTTATTTTATTGTATGCTCGTATTTACTCTCTGCGGTCAATCCTGCTATGCAGCGCACCAAAATTGATTTTTCTCTATATTCCTCTAAAACCTCAAATGCAAAAATATTGACAGACGCCTACAGGGTGGATAGTATACAAACACACCAGTGACCTTTGACGAATTCGAATTATGGAGTGATGAACGTGAGCGGTTTTCTTGAGTGGATGAAGTATACAAAACCATGTTCACCATCTATGCAAAAGGCATTATGTGCCTATATGCGCGCCGCATACAGTGCGGCAACAAATAGCCCCGACCCGTCGAGTCAAAACGGCGCGGTTGTTGTATCGGAACAAACTATTATCGCCTCGTCTTGGAATAGATTTCCGCCACGGGTAAAAGTGACGCCCGAGCGGTTGGCAGATAGGGACATGCGATTGCGTTTGACCGTTCATGCGGAGCAAGCCGCAATTACCACCATGGCGACACTCACTGTATCGAGCAAACGCACGACGTTAGTGTGTCCATGGGCAGCATGCGAGGATTGCGTAAAAATGATCGCTGATGCGCATATCACATGGCTGATCGTTCACAAAGAACGTATGATGCTTACTCATGCGCAGTGGGGAGAGAGCATCCTATCCGTGTTCGAGACACTCACCGAAAGCGGAGTAAGGATCGCCTACGTTGAAGGTTTTCTCAACGCGTCCCCGATTCGTGTTGCTGGGCAATTGTGGACACCCTAGCCATGCAGTAATATGTATCAAAACATAAAGACATGAAGTCAGTATCCCCGGTTATAGTATCTATGGTGTACACTAGAGATACTATAAACCTGTTACATAGACCAATTCGTCCCGTCAACTGACGGGACGTTTGCATACAGTTTGGTTACCGATCACAATCACAGCGTATCTGATGCAGGGAGCAATACTATTGGGCGTAATGTCAAATTCTAGGGTCTGATTTTATATGTCGACATATCAATCTTTATAGTCATTCCGAGCGAGGTCGAGGAATCCCTTGGTTATCTTTAATAAAGAGATCCCTCCATTCCAGTCGGGATGACATTAAAATGGACATTTTTTTAGACATAAACTCAGCTCCATTGAGTTTTACTTTATTTATTAAGGTTTGAGTATATCACAATCAGGTTGAGACCAGACCCTTTATTTTGCTATTAAGCCTACTATTGCCTTCGCCAAAGCTTCCAACTTCGCTCAAGCTTCGCTGGACGAGTCGGCTGGCAAGCCAACAGTTTGATGAGGGTAAATGCTTTTCTCTTTTTGAACATAATCCCTCCTTATATAATTAATTCATTACAAACATTGAGCTCCTGGGGTATAAATACCCCATGCCCAAGAGGTTATTGGACTCCCGTCACGGTTACAGTGTCCCGCTTGATCGCTGGCGCCTCCATCACGACGGGGATCCCAAAAATTAGGATACTTTGCTACAACATCTGCTGTGTCTTCCGCAGTATGTGCAAGTAACTTATAATCGATACCATTGGAATAGTAAATATATTGCTCATTGCATGATGTTTTATTTGTCGGATCTCGCGGAAGTTGGCTTAAATACTTTGGTGTAAGCCCCACAATCCATCCATTTGGATTGCTCTCACCGCTTGAATCACCCCAGCAACTAAAAATACCGTCCCATTGACCAGGACCATTATCTCTGCTGTCAGGATATGCACCATTATCATCATAATATAGGTCGAGAGCTGTAGCGATAGACTTTAAATCAGATATCCTTTTGGCTGTTCGTGCTTTGACCCGTGCGCTCCCCACATTCACCACAACCACACTCGCAAGAATCCCGATGATGGCGATGACGACCAAAAGTTCAATAAGGGTGAAAGCTTTTTTTTTATAATTCATCTGATGCATCTTTAATTTTACTTCTCTGTATTCATCCATAATACATACTTCATACTACATTCTACTGATTTTACCCGATTGGCATATCGGGAATTTGGGCTGCGTCTTGCGCGGCAGTCTGTGCAGGTGCTGACGCGGGTGGCGTTCCCGTTGCAGGTGGAGTTGGAGATGGAGCCGGTGGGGTTATCGGCGGCGGCGTAGAAGGTGATTGCGCAGTGACTGGTGGCGTAGGTGTTGAGGATTGAGGTGTGGATGGAACAGGAGGAAGTGTGGGGGCAGATGGAGCGAGCGGTGTAGTCGGTGTTGCTGGTGTTGATCCAACCGATACATCTGCTAACCGCGTTCCCTGTGACGGGGGTGAGCCGCTACTATCTTTTCCAATTACCATATCGGTAGCGTTCGGAGGCGATGTGGGGAGCGGCGGTGGGGGAACATCGGCAGTCGGCAATCCCTGTGCATTAGGTGCGGGCGGTGGCGCATCGGATGGTTTAAACGTATCAGCTATTGATCCGATAGATGGTGTGCTTGCAGAAGAATCAGCAGGTGGCGTTTGCGCCGACGAAGAAACTGGTGAATCCAGTGGTTGCGATCGGACATCTTTTTTTACCAACTCTTGTGCAACAACCTCGCGAATTAAAGCTTTAAGCGCATCTTCATTAATAATATTCACTTTCCCCTCCCAGGTAGTAGAAATTTGATAATTTTTCAATTTGTATTATCAGTATAGCAAGACTATTTAGATGTATGCAAGTCTCTTTTCAGTTAATCTCTTTCGCATCCGAACTTTTGTGCATCCGTTTCCCATGAAATTTTCTGTGCACTTCTTTGAGTTGGGGATTAGATACATGGGTATAAATCTGTGTCGTCGTTACCGATGCATGCCCCAAGAGTGTTTGAACGCTTCTCAAGTCTGCCCCTCCTTGGAGTAAATCGGTCGCAAAACTATGGCGCAGTGTATGCGGATGTACTGGTTTGACGATACCCGCTGATTTTGCGCTATTTGTCACAATCCGTTCTATCTGACGAGTAGAGAGTCGACAGTTGGTTTCATCTCCGCGTCTTTTTGTCCGCACAAACAATGCGGGGTCACAATCGGTGCGCGCCGTACAATATGATGCGATACTCTCCCGTGCTCTATCGGATAAAAATACAATCCGTATCTTCCCACCCTTTCCCCGCACAGAAAATTCGCCCGTATCTTTGTTAACATCGTCATAATCGAGCGCGGCACATTCGCGCAAACGTAGCCCCGTGGAAAAGAGGATATGTAAAATCGCACGGTCCCGTTTACCCACGATCGTCGACGGTGAAGGAGCGTTCAGTAAACGCTCAACTTCATCGGGTTCGAGCACCGTCAGTTCTCGCTCCGGTGTATCGGCAAGTTCTATCTTTTCTGGAGCAAGTGTTGCAATATCACGCTTTGCACAGTATTTAAGTAACGATCGCAGTGCGATCAAATGATAATTTTGTGTTTGTTTAGAGAGCGGTTCACCGGTATTTGTCTGTTGGCGGTTTAACCACAAACGATACGCGCGGACAAGGTCATGGGTAATCCCGTCAATGCTGGTGCATTGTTGAGACTCCGCGAATTTCATAAATCTATTACAGTAATGTTCGTAATTGCGGATGGTCAGCGGCGAATGCCCCAATTCTACTTCGCAGTGTTCTAAAAATTGGCGGATGATTGTGTGTAATTCCATATAGCAAGTATAACATCAATTTTATTGTGCGACATACTAGAAGTTAAACTCTAAACTCCAAATTATTATTTAATGCATTGCAAAAGAAAGTGAATTATTGCTATAGTAGATGTATGAACAATCTTATTCAATTTGACGAAAATATCTCCGTTCAGCTCAATAAACTTGTTTCCGATAGTAACGCTAACAATATTTTTTGGAAATACTCGGCAGAATATCTGACGTATTTTGTGCCATTTTTCTTTGTCTATCTTTGGTTTGCGTTTCCTAAGCTGCGCGAAGTAAGTCTGCGCACCGCCGTTATAGGCGTTATCGGTTGGCAAGTAATAGCGCCACTTATTGCAAAAATCTGGTTTCGCGCTCGCCCGGTCGATATGGGGCTTTTGGGAGAAAAAGAGGTGTTGTTTAAGCGCCCATCATATTCGTTCCCGTCAGATCATGCCATCTTTCTTTTTTCAGTTGCAACCGGTTTTTATTTGGCAGGATATAAACGTCTCGGCATCGCCTTATATATAGTAGCTCTCTTTATTACATTTTTTCGTGTGGTTGTCGGGGTCCATTTTGTTGGTGATATTATAGTTGGTGCACTTATCGGCATTGCCATCGCTTGGCTGGCATGGCACTATCGCGAAGCACTGGACCCGATATTTGTCCGACCATTTTTAATGATAGCCAAATGGCTACGTCTAGGATAATAAATTCTAAACCCTAAACCCTAAATACTAAACAAATCCAAAATATACAAATCATAAATTCAAAACTGTTTAAAATTTAGAACTTAAAGTTTGAGTTTTGTTTAGAGTTTAGAACTTAGAATTTAGAGTTTTAATAATATATGGAACAAATCTTATCAACCTTAACTCACCTCATCACCAACTACATCTCCGCCACCGGCTTGTTTGGTGTTGGTTTTTTAATGACGCTGGAGAGTGCTGGCATTCCAATCCCAAGCGAAGTGATTATGCCGTTTTCCGGCTTTTTGGTTTTTCAGGGAACACTTACTATCTGGGGGGTTGCTTTTGTGGGGGCACTTGGTAATTTAATTGGTTCATTAATTGCTTATTATATTGGGCTTTTCGGGGGTAGACCGCTGGTGGAAAAATATGGCAAATATATCTTGCTTTCCAAACACGATTTAGATGTTACAGATAAATTCTTTCAAAAAAGAGGCAATCTGACCGTTTTCATTGGGCGTATTTTACCAATAGTGCGCACCTACATTTCTTTTCCCGCCGGCATCGCCAGAATGAAATTAACGCCTTTCATAATATATACATTCGTTGGCGCCTATATTTGGAGCTACGCTTTGGCACTAGCCGGTGTGCGTTTGGGCGAAAACTGGGAAGCGATAAAAATAGTCGGTCGCAAGTTTGATATTTTAATTGCAATTCTAATTATTGCCGGTATAGTTTGGTACATCCGCCGGCATATCAGAAATAACTCAAAACTAAAAACTCAAAACTAAAAACAGCAACAATCTATAGTCATTCCCGAGAAACCTGTCCTCGTGAAAACGGGGATCGGGAACCCAGAATTAAATATATGTATAGATATAATAGTCAAAAAGTGCTATAATATACCTATGACAAAAGCGCAGGAATATATTAAAAATCACCCATATCTTATCTGGTGGGTCAAGAAATACGACCAGCTAGACAACGAAGCCATCGTTGAGGCGATATTAAATTATGGCGATTGGGACGATGTGGAGTTCATTATCAAAACTTTGGGGATGAAAAAGGTCGCCACTATCTTTCGTGCCCAAACCGACCCCGGGCGGATGCGGTGCAATTACTACAAACTGACAAAAAATTATTTTACTCTCTATTTTAATCGATATGCATAAAGAAATATTAACCCAAGATCAAATCAAACTCTTGCCACTTGTTAAAAAGTTTTCGGATACTTTCTATTTGGTCGGCGGAACAGCGATTGCTTTGCATCTGGGACATCGCCGGTCTATCGATTTTGATTTATTTTCACTCAATGACTTTGAAAATAAGTTGATAAAAACGCGGATTAAAAGAAATGGCTACACGATTGGCAAAGAACTGCGGGATGAAATTGGTCAGTTTACAATTCTTATCAACAATACGCATATGACTTTTTTCCAATTTATGTATGCGATAGAGTTGAACGACAAGTTCGAGTCAGTAATTAAAATACCAGATTTACTAACTCTCGGGGCGATGAAGGTATTTGCCCTTGGGCAGAGAGCCAAATGGAAAGACTATATTGATCTTTATTTTATCTTTAAAAAATATTCACTTAACGAAGTATCTGCTAAAGCCAAAAAACTGTTTGGCAACGAATACAACGAACGGATAATCAAAGAACAGTTGGCTTATTTTGACGACATAAACTATAAAGAACAGGTCGAATGGATACCCGGTTTTGAGGTCAGCGATGAAGAGGTGAAGAAGTATTTGACAGAAGTTAGTTTGGAACGGTGATAATTTTGTCATTCCCGAGACATCGGGAATCCAGATCTTACCCCAAAACTTGACCCCGCCATCATTCCTTTCTGTAAAACGGATTACATCCTGTTATTACAGAAGCGTCAGATGCAAGGTCTTCGACTCTGAGGGATGAGCATAAGGCTCAGACTCGATGAGGTCTGCGACTTGAATTTCATTCAGGTCTTGACAACGATTTCGGGGGGGGATAATAGAAGACAGAATAAATTTCTAATTTCTAATAATCAATAATAAGGAGGAAAAATGTTCACAAGGAAAAGAGGGTTTACCGTAATAGAAGTAGTCATCGTTATTGCAGTTGTCGCGATAATCGCAGGGATTTGGTATACATCTAAAAACAAGGCGGGAGCAGATTTTGCAACAACCAATCCAGCCACCGGAACACCGACCAAAACATATACTATCACGGCTGGTCAGAAAAAGACCTTTACCGGTCCATCGAGCTACGATCCAGCGTTAGGCGGTGGAGTTAGAGTTAAGTGTGGAACCGGGGATGCCATTAATAACTTGTCAACAACTCCTTTAGTCAGTTTTGAAGCCTATGGCGAAGTCCAAGGCAGTGGACGGGCTCAAGTTTTTAACAACAGTATTGCTAGCCAAGGTGGCAAACGGGTATTCACTACCATTAGCACTCGAAGGGGCGGAAACAATATAATCACCAAAAATGATACCGTTCGTTCAGTTGGCGTCGACAGCAAGGTTTACGGTAGCGCCATCATCTACCCAGATGGCAATCCGGCTCACAACGACTTGGAGATGGCATATCTAACCTCCGGTAGATCGTCAAGCTCGATTGTTCCCACCGAAACATCTTCCTCGGTTTGCGATGTAAGTATAGTTGGGCTAGGGAATGTGACAATCGACTTGACCAAATCGCCGACCACCGTTCTGAATGGTCGCACTCCGGGAGTGACAGTTGAAGTCTACAACGGGGCAACAGTCACCGGTAATAGCACCACCGAAAACGCAATTTCGCTAGATGTCAAAGTCAACAAACCGGTTTGCCCGAACACTATTACCGCTACTGGTCCAAAAGATGCCGCAGGGACCAAAAGCACTATCACAGCTGACACCGGTAGTGCTGTCGTAGCTCTTTCGGCTGGTAAACTTGAAGTTGTCCCGAGCTACTACGCCACCGTCACCACCACCTCTGGCAAAAAGGCATCAGTTCTGATCAACAAAAATGGTGGCTTAACACTTGAAGTTAATGAAACCTGCGATGGAGCGATTACGGCGGCACAGAAATAGTAGCGAAGAAAAATAAAAAAACCAATAATTCACGCGTAATTGCGTGAATTATTGATAATGTAGATATACTTTTTATATTTTGCTATACTTAAACCATTATGAACAAAACTATTCCTATTATTATTGAGAAAGACGAGACAGGCTATTACGTTATTGAATGCCCGTTATTGTCTGGATGCTATAGTCAAGGTAAAACTCTAAAAGAAGCGCAAGCAAACTTTAGAGAAGTTTTAGATTTAGTTTTAGAAGAAAAAGAGAATCGCCAGATTTGGGAGAATTATCAACCCAAGTCCGTTCGATTTGAAACTTTGACTCATGCCTAAAATCCCGATAACTTCTGGCAGAAAATTAGTCAAAGTGTTTGAATATATCGGTTATGAAGTAGCAAGGCAAAAAGGATCGCATATCAGGTTAGCAAACAAAAGCAATCCCGCATTGCCTCCAATTACAATCCCCGACCACAGAGAAGTTTCTATCGGAGTAATGAGAAAACTAATCCGTGATACCAAAATTGATATTAACGAGTTAATTATTTTATTAAGAAATTAAATGAGGAAATTATGTCAAACGAAAAACAAGAAGCAGTTAGTTTATTGCGGTAACTTGCAATAATAATTTATTAGATTATATGAAACATCTTTTTACAAATATATTAAGCGTCGCACTTATTTCGATTGTTTTGACGCTCTCAACTTGTATTGTTACATTTGTATTAATCCAAAGGGCAATATACTCCCAAGGATACGCACTTAATTTTAATGGTGATTTTTATATTACTCAATCGGGAGCAAGTAAATAATGAAAATTATTAGAATTATCGCTCTGATATTATTTTTTCTTATTGTAGTTATCGTAACATTTTTGTTGACGATAAATAAAGCAACCCGGGATCTTAATAAACAAGGATATGGATTGTCGACTGGAACAACGGGCGATAGCACAAATGTCTTTCTCGATATTCTCACGCTCTGGCAGGTCTATCCTTTAAAGACACCATCAACCCCCACCACCCAAAAGCCAACAACTACCACCCCAGTTGACCCCACCGCCGACCTGCCCGCCACAGATTCATCGACGGAGGGCTGGAAAACGTACGAAAATAAGGATTATGGGTTTAGTTTTAAATATCCGGAGGGTTGGATACTAACAGATAACTATAAAGGTATTGTTCAATTATATAACACTTCTGGTCAAAGAGAAGGAACGGAATTATCAGAATCAGAAACAAAAATTGTTGTTTATCAATATAACGATGTTCTTGAAAATGCTATTAATAAAAATACAAACAACGTAACTATTATTTCCAGAGGCGCATTCAATGTCGCTGGTAAAAATGGAGAAAAGATAATAGCTAAACCAGAATTGGGTTCCGAGACTACATTCGTATTTTTCCCAAATGTTGATGATAGTAAAACCTTCGAGTTTGTTAATATGGAAGATAATAATCAACTTGACCAAATCCTCTCGACTTTTAAATTTACTAAGTAACGAGTATAGGTGTAGTTTTCTTGCGTCATTGCGAGTGTCGGCGAAGCAATCTATCAACCTAACGAGGAGATTGCCACGGTCATTACAATGACCTCGCAATGACTATTTTCAACAGTCTTTCAACGATCTCTTATGCAATCTTGACAACATACAAGTATTGTATTAGTATTGATAATTGAAGGAGAAAAATATGAAGACTCAAACGTTTAATATCTCTATGCCAAGCGGATTAGTGAAGCAACTAGATAACCAGGCAAAGCAGGAATTAACATCCAGAAGCGAACTAACTCGCAAGGCAATCGCTCGGTATTTAAATTCGCAATCAAATTGGGATAAGATATTTGCGTATGGCGAAAAACAAGCCAAAAAATTAGGAATCAAAGAAAAAGATATTGATCGTTTAGTGAGCGAATATCGACATGGCAAATAGATGAGAGTTGTTCTTGATAGTAACATACTGATATCTGCTATTAACTATGGCGGAATCCCAAGAGATATTTATAGTTTAGGAAAATACAAACTAATTGATATAATACTATCGGAACCGATACTTAAGGAAACCAGCGGGGTTTTGGAGAGAAAGTTTCAATATTCTCATGAGATAACAACGTTAATAAGTTCAGAACTTATGGGAAGCTCAATTGTTGTGAAGCCGACAAAAAGAATCAATGAAATTAAGGATGACCCATCAGATAATAAATTTTTAGAAGCGGCAATCGCTGGAAATGCAGATTATATTGTTTCTGGAGATAAGCATGTGCTTAAGCTAAAAAAGTTTAAAGATATTTTAATTGTCACACCAGCTGAATTTTTAGAGGTATATAACAATGATAAATTATAAACTTAAAACTCTTCCCAACGGTCTTCGCGTCATCACTGCGCCGATGGAGCAGACTAAAGCGGTGACAATATCAATTTCTAATTTCTAATTTCTAATTCCTAAACAATATCAAAACATTAAATTCAAATGATTAAATATACATTATCTACCTTGCCTAATGGATTAAGGATAATATCAGCCCCTATGGAGCAGACCAAAGCGGTGACACTTTTGATTTTGGTTGGCATCGGTAGTCGATATGAAACGGACAAGCAAGCCGGCATCAGCCATTTTCTGGAGCACATGTTTTTTAAGGGCACTAAAAACCGCCCGACCTACAAAGAAATTGCCACGGAACTGGATTATTTGGGTGGGGACTTTAACGCCTACACCGGCGAGGAATACACCGGCTACTTCGTCCAAGCATCCGCCGATAAATTCCCCAAAGCGCTCGATATTTTAAGCGATATGTTTTTTAATTCCACTTTTCCGCAGGCAGAGATTGAGCGGGAAAAAGGTGTCATCTGCGAAGAGATAAATATGTATGAAGACCAGCCCCAAAGTAAGGTGGCAGAGGAAGCGCAAAAACTGGTTTTTGCGGGTTCAACCCTCGGTCGCCCGATAATCGGCAGTAAAGAAACCGTCAAATCGGTGACCCAAAAAGATCTCATTAACTATCACCAAAGTATGTATAACCCAGAAAATACGATAGTTGTCGTCGCCGGAGCTCAAGAAAAGTTTGATTGGCAAAGAGAAATTGCGAACAAGTTCGCTCGTTGGAAAGTTGATAAAGTCCATAAAGTCCGTAAAGTCCATAAAGTTAAAAGCGGGAGTAAGCAAAAAATAATCCATCGTAAAACCGATCAGGCGCATTTTGTGCTGGCGTTCCCGACCTTTAAAATTACCGACAAGCGCCGACCACAGTTGCGGGTTATGACGAATCTACTGGGCGGGATGATGAGTAGCCGACTGTTTGAAGAAGTGCGTGAAAAACGTGGTCTTGCCTATTATGTTGGTGCGGGCACCAGCGACCACCACGACGTAGGTGCATTTTATGTGCGTGCCGGCGTGATGCTTGATAAAACGCAGGAGGCGATACGAGTAGTGTTCAATGAGTTGGAAAAAATATCAAAAACTTCTCCAAGTTCTGAAGAACTTGTTCGAAGTAAAGAAAATATAAAGGGGCAGATTTATCTCGGGCTAGAAGATTCGCAATCAGTTGCGCAGTATCTGGCAAACCGCATCCTCTATCACAATACAATTATCCAACCAGAAAATGTAGTGGAGCAGATAGAAAAGGTGACCGCCAAAGAAATTTCTGATCTTGCACAACAACTATTCACCCAGCAAAACCGCACCCTCGCCGTTATCGGTCCATTCACCGATACACAGTTTTCGAAACTCATTTAAACGTAATCAATCCACAACTCCTGTTGACACTAACCCAAGAGTGATGAATAATAGAGATAGACAAGGAGGACCTATGGCGGAATTACGCGAAATACCCATACATCATCGCAAACGGCATAAAAACCTAAAATTAGTGATTGCGCTTTTGTGCATGGTCCTTGTCGTTGGCGTTGCGTATATCGGTTACCGTGTTGGACAGACACAAAAAGGCAAAACAGTTTTTACCGAGCAACCTGTCCCTACGCAAACCCAACCGCTCCCCGCTGTTGTAGAACCTCCGGCTCCTGCGATGGCAACGCTCAAAGGCACGGTAAAAAATAAAATAACCGATCAACCACTCACGGGCGCAACCGTCACTATCGGCGATACCGTTCTTACTTCTGATGCAAGCGGTGCATTTTCTCTCACCACAAAAGC
>Ga0066636_10001192_pt1 | contig 15972 bp, 9 predicted proteins | sample CryGeyCG2014_080_2_FD_62736 | JGI IMG/M metagenome (GOLD analysis project Ga0066636, IMG submission 62736) | Groundwater microbial communities from aquifer - Crystal Geyser CG07_land_8/20/14_0.80 | ecosystem: Environmental > Aquatic > Deep subsurface > Groundwater | place: USA: Utah: Grand...
CCTTCGGCTGCCAGATGAACGCCCACGAAGGCGAGCGCCTCCTCGGCCTGGCGCGTGACCACGGCTATCAAGAGGCCCTGTGTGCGGAGGAGGCGGACCTCATCGTCCTGCACACCTGCGCGGTGCGCGACCAGGCGGTGCAACGAATCCTCAGCGAGGTCGGCCGCCTGAGTTCTTTGAAGCAGGCGCGACCGGCGGTGAAGATCGGGATCACCGGCTGCGTTGCCCAGGCGGATGGCGCCACCCTGTTGCAACGCGCCCGCGGCCTCGACTTCGTGGTTGGCACCCGGGCGGTCGGCCGGCTGGCGGCCACCCTGCGGCGGGTAGAGGCGGGCGAGCGGGTGGTCGACGTGGGCGAGGGGGCCTACCTGGAGCCTCCCGCGGGCCCCGCGCGGGGGGCGACGATCTGCGCCTACGTCACGGTGGTGGAGGGGTGCGACAAGTTCTGCACCTTCTGCATCGTCCCCTACACCCGCGGCCGCGAGTACTCGCGTCCCGCCGCGACCATCTGCAACGAGGTACGCCAGCTCGCCGCCGCCGGCTGCCGCGAGGTCACCCTCCTCGGCCAGACGGTGAACGCCTACGGCCGCAAGGGGGGCGAGCGCGGCGAGGGCGAGGTGAGCTTTGCCGAGCTCCTTCGCCAGGTGGCGGCGATCGAGCCGATCTACCGGGTGCGCTTCCTCACCTCCCACCCGAGCCACCTGGGCGACGATTTGATCGAGGCGCTGGCCACCATCCCGGAGGTCTGCCCCCACCTGCCCCTGCCCCTGCAATCGGGCTCCGACCGCCTCCTCGCGGCGATGCGCCGCGGCTACACGGTGGCCGAGTACCTGGACCGGGTGGGGGCGCTGCGCGCCGCCCTGCCGCAGGTGGCCCTGGTCTCCGACTTCATCGTCGGCTTCCCCGGCGAAACGGAGGCGGACTTCGCGGAGACCCTCGCCGTCGTCGCCCACTTGCGCCTCGCCTCCCTCTTTGCCTTCAAGTACTCGCCGCGCCCGCACACCAAGGCGGCCGCCCTCGGCGACCCGATCCCCGAGGCGGTGAAGGGGGAGCGGCTGGAGCGCCTCCTCGCCCTCCAACGCACCATCGCCGCGGCCCACAACCAGGCCCTGGTGGGCAGCCGCCAGGAGATCCTCGTGGAGGAACAGGGCGAGGGCTGGGCAGAAGGGAGGACACGCTCCAACCGCCGCCTGCGCCTCGATCGCGCCGCGCCGCTTGGCGCGCGGGTCGAGGTGCGGGTCAGCGCGGTGGAACACGGCCACCTTTTGGGCACGCTTGAGACCGCCGCATGAGCACCCCACCCAGGCGACGCGGCGTTCGCTGGGCGATGGTGGCGGCGTACGCGGCGACGATCTTTGGCCTCTCCGCCCAAACGGGAAGCACCGCGCCGGAGCTCATCGCCAACTTCGACAAGGTGTGCCACGGCGTCGAATACGGCGGCTTCACCGCGGTCCTCGCCGCCGCCCTCACCGCCGGCAGCTCCCCCTTCGTCCTCACCCGGGCGGCGCTCCTCGCCACCCTCTACGGGGTGAGCGACGAGTACCACCAAAGCTTCATCCCCGGCCGCGATTCGAGCGTCTGGGACGTGGCCGCGGATGCCACGGGTGCCACCACCGTCGCCCTCCTCCTTGCCCAACTCCGGCGCCACCGCCGTCGGCAGAGCCCATGACCGAGACGCGGCCCCGTTGGCTCCTCCCGGAGGTCACCGACCTCGCCACCCTGGCGGCGTGGGAGTGGAACGACACCGCGCCGTGCCTGGAACGCGACCGCGCCGCCCTGTTGGTGCAAGTGCGCGACCTCTACAACCATCGGCGCGCGGAGATCGCCGGCCACCACCGCGACGGCGCCTGTGGCGCGGTGGTGGTGGCAGAGCTCACCACAGCGGCCGACCAGCTCATCCAGGGGCTGTTGGCCTTTCTCGCCAGCGCCCTCGGACTTGGACTCGACACCGACTTCGCGGTCGTCGCGGTGGGTGGCTACGGCCGCGGCGAGCTCAACCCCGGCTCCGACCTCGACCTCCTCGCGGTCACCCCCCGCCGGCTCGACGCGACCGTGCGTGGCGTCGCCGCGGCGCTCTCCACCCTCCTGTGGGACGTCGGGCCCACCGTCGGGCAATCGGTGCGCACCTTCCGCGACTGCGTCGAACAGGGGCTTGCCGATCTCACCGTGCGCACCGCCCTGCTCGAGACCCGCTACCTCGCGGGCAACTCAGAGGTCTACGCCGAGCTGGTCCGCCACGTGGCGCGCAAAATCACCGCCCGCCACAGCCGCGCCTACATCGAGACCAAACTCGCCGAGCACGCGGCGATGCTCACCCGCCAGGGCGGCTCGATCTTCGTGCGTGAACCGCACCTCAAGGAGGGGGTCGGCGGCCTGCGCGACATCCACCTCGCCGGCTGGGTGGGCAAGACGCGCTTCCAAGGCGGCGACTTCGAGGGGCTCATGAAGCGCGGTTCGATCACCCGTGACGAACGCGAGTACCTCATGGAGGCGCGCTCCTTCCTCTGGCGGGTACGCAACGACATCCACTTCCGCACCGGCCGCAAAGAGGACCGCCTCACCTTCGATCAGCAGCAGGAGGTGGCGCGCTACCTGGGCTACGAGGACCACGAAGACCGCCCCGCCTCCACCTCCTTCATGCACCACTACTACTGCCACGCGCGCCAGATCCACTTCCTCTCCGGGGTCCTTTTGCGCCGCTTCTCCCACGACTTCGGCATCGGCGCCCGCATTCGCACCCACCTCGGCATGCGCCACGTAGGGGATGGCTTCCTCCTCTTCCGCGACCGGATCTCTATCCCCTTGGCCTCCGCCGGCCTCTTCCGCGAGCGGCCGGAACGGATGCTCGAGCTCTTCGAGCTGTCCGCAAAGCACCACGTCCCCCTCTCTCCCGAAACCCTCCTCAAGCTGCAATACGAGCTGCCGTTCGTCCGCGACGAGCAGGTCCGTTCCCAAGACAACCTCGCCACCCTGCGCCGCCTCTTCGCCGGCGCCGGGCCGGTCGCCTTCTGGCTCCGACCGATGTACGAGACCGGCCTGTTTCGCCGTCTCGTCCCCGAGTTCGGGACCATCGAGGCGCTCTGCCAGCCCGGCCCCTACCACCTCTACACGGTCGACGAGCACACCCTGCAGGTCGTCGATTACATCGACTCGGTACGTAGCGCAGGCGACGGCGAATGCGCCGCCTTCCACCGCACCTTCCGCGATTTGCCGCGCCCCCACCTCGCCTACCTCGGTGCCCTCTTTCACGACCTCGGGAAGGGCTACCCGGGCGACCACTCGGCGGTGGGCGAGCACCTCGCCGGCCAGGTGATGCGCCACCTCGGCTACCCGGCAGACGAGATCGACGTGGTGGAGCGGATGGTCGCCAACCACCTCCTCTTCCCGCACGTCTCCCAGCGGCTGGAGTTTCACGACCACGAAGTCCTCGGCCGCTTCGTCGACCAAATCCGTGACACCGAGACCCTCGCCCTCCTCCTCGTCCTCGCCTACGCCGACGCCCGCGCCACCCACCCCGACATGTGGTCGGTGTGGAAGGAGGCGCTGCTGTTGGAGCTCTACACCCTCGCCCATCAACAGATTTGCGACCGCGATGCCGACGCCCTGGCGGAGCTGCGCGTCGCCAAGGAGCGGACCGTGCGGGCAGAGGCCAAGGGCAGGCCGGTCGCCGCCATTCTCGACCGCTACCTGCCGCAGATCGACGACCAGGAGATCCTCAGCAAGACCGTCTCCCAGATCCTCGCCGATTTCGAAATGGTCCGCCGCCTCGACCAAGCACCCCTCCAGCTCCGCCTGGTGAACCCGCGCGATCGCCCCTACACCCAGCTCACCGTCTGCACCCTCGAGACGGACCAGCCCGGCCTCTTCTCCAAGATCACCGGCGTCTTGGTGGGCCATCGGCTAGACATCAAGGCGGCCCAGGTCCGCACCCACCGCGGCGGCTTCACCCTCGACACCCTCCAGCTCACCCGCCACGACCACAGCCGCCTCACCTCCAAGGCGGAGCGCCGGGCGCTCCTCGACGACCTGCGCGCGGTCCTCGAAGGGCGCAAGCGGCTGGCGGAGATCACCGCCCGCCGCGAGCGCTCACCCCACCTCCCTTTGCACGTGCGCCACCTGCCGGCGGAGATGCGCGTCGACAACGAGACCTCGCACCGCACCACCGTCTTGCTCCTCGCCGCCGAGGACCACCCGGGCCTCCTCCACGACGTCACCACCGCCATGGCGGAGCTCAACCTCTACATCCGCGGCGCCAAGATCGACACCCAGGCGGAGCGGGTGGTGGACAGCTTCTTCATCACCGACATCTTCGGCCACCAGATCGTCGACGCGGCCAAGCTCCGCTACATCTGCCGCCGACTCGAAGCGGTGGCGGATGGGGAGCGGGCGGCGGCGGTGTGCGGCGGCGGCGAACGAGGCGGAGAGGACGGCGCGACGGGAGAGAGGTAGGAGGCGGCGAAACAAACGGGCGGGGTGCGCGGCCAAACCGCTCGCAAGGGTGCGCGCCGGCAAGGCGGGCTCGCGCGGAGGCGCGGAGGGCTTTCCGCGTGGTTCCGCGGCGAGATGGCTCTCCCAGATGGGTTGCCACCGTGCAGGGGAGATGGCCTTTGTCTGCCCCCCAACGCCTGACCGGTGGTCGTGGTGCGGCGACGCCACCCTGGCGGTCACCCCCCCCACCGCCTCCGGCGTCACCCGGAGACCGGGAGTTCGATCTCGAAGATGGCGCCGTGGGGCGGGTTGTCGCGCACCCGCAGATAACCGCGGTGGTCGGCGACCACGTGCTTGACGATCGCCAGCCCGAGGCCGGTGCCGTTCACCTTGGTGGTGAAGTACGGCAAGAAGATCTCCTCGCGCCGGTTCGCCTCGATCCCGGGGCCGGTGTCGGCGATCGCCACGGTGAACACCGCCCCGATCGGATCGAAGCGCGTGGTGACGGTGATCTCCCCCTCCCCGCCCATCGCCTCCACCGCGTTCTTCAGCAAGTTGACGAAGCAGCGCCGGAGCTGCGCCGCGTCGACCCGAACCTCCGGCATGTTGCGATCGAACGCCTTGCGCACCGCCACCCCACCGCCGAGCTCCACCAGCCCGAAGGCGTCTTCCACGATGCAGTGGAGGTCGGCGGGGGCGAGGTGCGCCTCGGCCATGCGCGAGAAGTCGGAGAACTCGCTCACCAGCCGCTCCAGGCCGGTCACCTCTTCGAGGATGATGCGCGACGCCTCGTCGAACGCCTCGGCAAAGTCGCCGTCGCCGCGCGCGAACTTGCGGCGCAGCCGCTGGGTGGCGAGGCGGATCGGGGTGAGCGGATTCTTGATTTCGTGGGCGATGCGCCGCGCCACCTCGCGCCACGCCGCCATCTTCTGCGCGCGCACCAGCTCGGTGTAATCGTGCAACGCCACCACCGTGCCGGTCGCCGCGCCCGCCTCGTTATGCAGCGCCCGGGCGGTGACCCGCAGGCGCCGCTCGCTGCCCTCGCGATCGACGGTGGCATACCCCTGGCGCCACTCATCCCTCCCCGCAACCACCGGCGCCACCACCTCAACCATCGCCTCGGAGGCGATGGGCTCGCCAAAGGCGCACCCCACCGCCGCCTCCGCCCCCGCCCCCGCCAGGGAGAGCATCTCGACCGCCACCGGATTGAGGGTGAGGACCCGCCCCTCGCCATCGAGGGAGACCACCCCCGAACCGATGCTCGCCAGCACCGTGCTGATCAGCTCGTTGCGCTCCTGCAAGGCGCGCAGGGATGCCGCCAACTCGTCATGGGCCCGGTCGGTGGCGGCGCGGGAGCGCTTCAGATCCTCCACCATGCGCGAGAAGGAGCGCATCAGGCGGCCAATCTCGCTGCCGCTCATGGGGGTGAGGCGAACATCGAGGTCACCATCCGCCACCCGCTCGGTCGCCTCGGTGAGGCGGAGGACCGGCTCGGTAATCCGGCGGGCGAGGTAGAAGGCGAGCCACACCGCCGCCACCAGCACCAGCAGAGTCGCTACCGCCAGGTTGAGGAGGTAGCTCCCCTTCACCAGACCGCGGTACTGCTCCACCCGCCCGATCGAGCTCAGGGCGTCCGCCACCCCCGCGCGGGTGGCCGCCACCTCCTCCGCCACCCGCGCCTGCACCACCACCACCACCTCGCCGCTTGCCAGGGGGAGGAGCGCCGCCCCCGCCGCTCCCCACAGGCGGCCATCGTCCAGCTCCCACACGGCGCGCCCGTCGCGGCGCGCGGCCGCAAGCTGCGCTGGCTCCAGCGTCACCCGGCCCCGCCCGAACCAGGAGGAGGCCCCCACCTGCGCCACCACCGTGTCGTGCCCATCGACCGCCACGATCTCGTCGACGCCGGAGCGCGCCAGCCACCCCGCCATCGCCCCCCCCAACGCCCCCCCATCCTCGGGCCGGGGTAGCTCGACCACCGCACGCAGCGCCGCTTCCACCCGGCCGTGGCTCGCCGCCAGCTCGCGCTCCAGCAGCCGCTCCACCTGCTCGAGGGTCGGCTTCAGGTCGCGCGACTTGGTCTTGAAGGGCGCCTGGATCCGGAAGGCGAAGTAGTTGTCGATGGAGCGATGGATGAGGATCGAGCCGACCCCAAAGAGGAGGAGCGACGGCAGGATCGACAGGAGGAGAAAGGCGAGGAGGAAACGGGTCTTGAGGTTCGAGCCGGCCAGGGAGTGGCGGCGCTCGAAGGCGTAGGTGATCAGGGCGCGCAGGAGGACAAAGAGGAGGGCGAGGATGACCAGCACCTCGACGTTCACCAGCACCAGCAGCGCCACCCGGTCCGCCACCGGCAACGCCAAGGTGCCGCGCCGCACCTCCGCCATGAGCAAGGTGATCCCAAACGCCAGGAGGGCGAGGAGGATCAGCACCGCGATGCGTTGCGGCGAAAAGCGGGGCCGTTGCGGGGGACGCTTCATCGGGGCACGGACGAGGCCGCGGCGAGCGCGGCGGCGCGCGTTCTTACCACGGATCGACGCGCCTGTATCGACCACCGCCCACCGCGCCTCGCGAAGGGGACCGCGAGAAGGCTAGAATCGCTGCTGCGTGAACCGCAACGCGCCGCGGCTCACGGCGCGCCCTTTTTCTCCAACGGAAAGTCCACCTTGGCCAAGACCAACTACCAGTTCGAACGACGCCAGAGGGATCTGGCGAAGAAGAAAAAGAAGGACGAGAAGCGCCTGCGCAAGATCGAGAAGAAGGAGCAGCCCGCCGGCGTGGAGCACACCCCCGAGGGACCGGCGGAGGCACCCGAGATGGAGGCGCCAGCGACGGCGCCGCCGGAACCCACGCCGTAGCGACCGCCCACCGCCACGCGCGCCGTGCCCACCAACCTCGGCCTGAGCACGCGCGGTACGCCGGCCACTCGATCCCCCAAGCGCCAGTCTCACCCCAGCGGCGTGTTCCACCATGGTCCCTGACCACGATCCGCGGCGCGGCGCCCTGTATGTGGCCCTCTCCTCGCTGCTCTTCGCCGCCATGGGGGTGTGCATCCGTACCGCCGGCCACCACCTCCCCAACGAGATGGTGGTCTTCTTCCGCAACGCCAGCGGCCTCGTCACCCTCGCCCCGTGGCTGGTGCGCCACGGCCTGCGGCGCGGCGCCCGCGACCTCGCCACCACCTCATTCCCGATCCACCTGGTCCGCGGCCTCTCCGGGCTGGCGGCGATGTACTGCTTCTTCTACGCCCTCGCCCGCCTGCCGCTCGCCGTGGCCATGCTTCTCAACTACACCATGCCCCTGTTCATCCCGCTGGTGGCGTGGGTGTGGCTGCGCGAGATGGTCACCCCGGCGCTCGCCGGCGCGGCGCTCATCGGCTTCGCCGGTCTCCTCCTGATCCTCCAACCCACCGCCCACGCCATCGAGCCGGCGGCGGTGATCGGCCTCTTCTCCGGCCTGCTGGCGGCGGTCGCCATGGTCGCCATCCGCCGCCTCACCCGCTCCGAGCCCACCACCCGCATCGTCTTCTACTTCGGCCTCATCGCCACCACCGTCTCCGCCATGCCCCTCGCCTGGTGCTGGCAGACCCCGCCGCCCGCCCTCTGGCTACCGCTGCTGGCCAGCGGCGTCCTCGCTACCGGCGGCCAGCTCTTCCTCACCCGCGCCTACGCCTACGCCCCGGCCGCCCAGATCGGCCCCTTCGTTTACCTCGCGGTGGTCTTTGCCGGCGCCATCGGCTGGGCGGCGTGGGGCGAGGTCCCCAACCCCCTCGCCCTCACCGGCATGGCCCTTGTCTGCCTCGCCGGCGGCGTCACCCTGCGCGGCCGCGCCGCCCGCGCCGCGCCGGCGGCGGTGGAATGAGGGCAATGGGACGCGCCGCCAGTGCGGCCGAAGAGCTTGGCCGTGGCATTGGACGGCCTGCCCCGGAACCACGGCGCGACGCGCCACGGGTGGGCGAGCCACCGGAGAGGGTCGCCGAGGGCGGCGGCGGGGGCGACCCGCAAGGCGTATCCCGCGCGCTCCACCCGTTGCCCCCGGCCACGCCACCCTTTGCCAGCCACCCCATTTCCGTTAGAGAGTGAATCCCTCTCCCACCCGCAACCGGACCGCGCCATGACCCAGATTCACCGTACCGCCGTCATCGAAGAGGGGGCCAAGCTGGACGAGGGGGTGGAGATCGGCCCGTTCACGGTGATCGGGCCCGAGGTGCACATCGGCGCACGCACCGTGGTCGGCCCGCACTGCGTGATCCAAGGCGACACGGTGATCGGCAGCGACAACCGCTTTCACCAGGCGGTCTCGGTGGGCGACGTGCCGCAGGATCTGAAGTTCTCCGGCGAGCCGTCGAAGGTGCGGATTGGCAACCACAACACCGTTCGCGAGTTCGTCACCATCCACAAGGGGACGAAGGGCGACCAGATGGTGACCACCCTCGGCGACCACAACCTGCTGATGGTGGGCGCCCACATGGCCCACGACGTGCAGGTGGGCAACCACTGCATCCTCGCCAATAACGTCGCCCTCGCCGGCCACGTTTGGGTGGACGATTACGCGATCATCGGCGGCCTCTCCGCGGTCCATCAGTTCGTCCGCATCGGCGCCCACGCGATGGTCGGCGGCGCCTCGGCGGTGGCCAACGACGTGCCCCCCTTCCTCACCGTCCTCGGCAACCGCGCGGTCGCCCAGGGGCTGAACCTGGTGGGGCTGCGGCGGCGTAAGTTCCCGCGCGAGACGATCAACGCGATTCGCGACGCCTTCGAGATCCTCTACCGCTCCCAGCTTCCTCAGGCAGAGGCCCTGGAGCGGGTCCGCCAGGAGCTCCCCGACCTGCCGGAGATCCGCACCTTCCTCACCTTCCTCGATGCCTCCACCCGCGGCATCGTCCGCTGCGTCGATTGCGTCTAAGGCCGCCGCCCGTCGCCCCCGGCAAGGTGGCGATCGGGGCGGGACGGTCCGCCGCGCGCGGCGGGGAGGTCGCTCCGGGTGACACCGGCCCAAGAGGGGCGAGGGTTGCTCCCGCTCCAGCGGCGAGCTTTTCGCCGGGTGACCGGAAGACGACGCAACGCAAAGAGGCCAGGACGCGAAGGCGCAAAGAGGAGGAAGTAGGAAGGAGAAGGTAGAACGGGGGCAGCAGCCCTCTCCCCCAGGCTGCGGAGGCCACCCCCTTCCTACTTCCTATTTCCTGCTTGCCAGGGCCGCGTGGGCGGCGGCGAGGCGGGCGATGGGGACGCGGAAGGGGGAGCACGAGACGTAGTTGAGCCCCACCTGGTGGCAGAACTCGATGGACGACGGCTCGCCGCCGTGCTCGCCGCAGATCCCGACCTTGAGCTCCGGCCGCGCGCTGCGCCCCTTCTCCACCGCCATTCGGATGAGCTGGCCGACGCCGTCGCGGTCGAGGACCTGGAAGGGGTCCACCGGCAGGATCTTCTTCTCCAGGTAGTCGGGGAGGAAGACGCCGGCGTCGTCGCGCGAGTAGCCGAAGGTCATCTGGGTGAGGTCGTTGGTGCCGCAGGAGAAAAACTCGGCCTCGGCGGCGATCGCATCGGCGGTGAGGGCGGCGCGCGGGATCTCGATCATCGTCCCAATGAGGTAGTCGAGCTCGACCCCCGCGCGCCCCTTCACCTCCTCCACCACCTTCACGATCCGCTCCTTGAGATAGCGGAACTCGGCCACGGTTCCGACCAGGGGGATCATGATCTCGGGGACGATCCGCTTCCCCTCCTGCCGCAGGGCGCAGGCGGCGAGGGCGATCGCCTCGGCCTGCATCTCGTAGATCTCCGGGTAGGAGATGCCGAGGCGGCAGCCGCGGTGGCCGAGCATCGGATTGAGCTCGTGGAGGTGGTTCACCTTCGCCAGGAGCCGCTCCTTCACCACCAAGGCAGCGGGGTCGCGCCCGTTGGCACGCAGGGTGGCGACCTCTTCGATGAGCCCCTCGCGCGAGGGGAGGAACTCGTGCAGCGGCGGGTCGAGGAGGCGGATGGTCACCGGCCGGCCATCCATGGCGCGGAAGATCCCGAGGAAGTCGTCACGCTGGAAGGGCAGGAGGCGGGCGAGGACCGCGCGGCGGGTCGCCTCGTCCTCGGCAAGGATCATCTCCTGGACCACCGGCAGCCGCTCTTCGCCGAAAAACATGTGCTCGGTGCGGCACAGGCCGATCCCCTCGGCACCAAAGGCGACCGCGTTGGCGGCGTCCTCCGGGGTGTCCGCGTTGGTCCGTACCTTCAGGGTGCGGATCTGGTCCGCCCACCCCATGAGCTTGTTGAAGTCGCCGGAGAGCTCGGGAACGATGAGCTTGGCGGCACCGAGGATCACCTCGCCGGTGGAGCCGTTGAGGGAGATGGTGTCGAACTCGTGCACCACCCGATCGCCGGCGGTGAACTGGCGCGCCTCCGCATCCACCTGGATCGCGGCACAGCCGGCGACGCAGCATTTGCCCATGCCGCGCGCCACCACCGCCGCGTGGCTGGTCATGCCGCCACGAGCGGTGAGGATCCCCTCGGCGGCGTGCATCCCGCCCACGTCATCGGGCGAGGTCTCGGCGCGTACCAGGACCACTTGCCGCCCCTTCGCCGCCGCCTCGATCGCAGCCTCGGCGGTGAAGACCACCCCGCCCACCGCCGCGCCTGGGCTGGCGGGCAACCCCTTGGCCACCACCTCCACCGGCTGGTCGGTGTCGATGCGCGGATGGAGCAGCTGGTCGAGCTGCGCCGGCGCCACCCGCGATACCGCGGTCGCCTCGTCGATCAGCCCCTCGCTCACCATCTCCACAGCGATGCGCACCGCCGCCTGCGCGGTGCGCTTGCCGGTGCGCGTCTGGAGCATGTAGAGCTTCCCCTCCTCGACGGTGAACTCCATGTCCTGCATGTCTTGGTAGTGGCGCTCCAGCCCCTGGTAGATCTCCACGAGCTGGCGGTAGATCGACGGCATCTGGCGCTCCAGCTCGGCGATCGGCAGCGGCGTGCGGATCCCCGCAACCACGTCCTCACCCTGGGCGTTCACCAGGTACTCGCCGAAGAAGCGGCGCTCGCCGGTGGCCGGGTCGCGGGTGAAGGCGACACCGGTGCCGGAGGTCTCGCCACGGTTGCCGTAGACCATCGAGACGACGTTCACCGCGGTGCCCCAGTGGTCGGGGATGGCGTTGAGCTTCCGGTAGGTGATCGCGCGCGGCACGTTCCACGAATCGAAGACCGCGTTGATCCCGCCGCGGAGCTGCACCAGCGGGTCATCGGGGAAGGGTTTGCCGGTGGTCTCCAGAACGAGCTGCTTGTACGACGCGATGAGCGAACGGAGGTCGTCGGCGGAGAGGTCGGTGTCGAGCAGCGCCCCCACCGCCGCCTTCTTCGCGTCGAGGATCTTCTCGAAGGCGGCGTGGGGGACCCCGAGGACCACGTCGCCGTACATGGTGATGAAGCGGCGGTAGGCGTCCCAACCGAAGCGCGCGTTCCCGGACTTGGCGATCAGCCCCTGCACGGTTGCGTCGTTGAGGCCAAGGTTGAGGACCGTGTCCATCATCCCGGGCATGGAGACGCGCGCCCCCGAACGCACCGAGACGAGCAGCGGATCGGCTGCATCGCCGAAGCGGTGGCCCATCGCCTCTTCGGTCTGGCGCATGGCGTCGAGGACCTGGTCCCACAGCTCCGGCGGGTAGCCCTTGGCGTGGTTATTGAAGTAGGTGCACACCTCGGTGGTGAGGGTGAAACCGGCGGGCACCGGGATCCCAAGGTGGGTCATCTCGGCGAGCCCCGCCCCCTTGCCGCCGAGGAGATCCTTCTGGTCACCGCGCCCCTCGCTGTGGCCATTGGCGAAGACGTAGACGTACTTGGGTGTGGTCACCGTTGTGCCTCCGTAGGGTGTGAAGACAAGTCGGCGACGCGCGGGGGCTACCCCTCCGCCGCCAGTTGGCTCATGTCGGCGAGCCCATCGAAGAGGTGGCGCACCCGCGCCAGCAGCGACAGCCGTGCCCTCCGCACCGCCTCCTCCTGAGCCATCACCAGGATGTCCTCAAAAAACCGATCGACCGCCGGGCGCAGTGTAACCAGACGGCGGAGGAGCTGGCCATAATCGCCCGCGGCGCGCAGCGGCGCGGCCAGCAGCTCCACCTGCTCGCACGCCGCCAGCAGCTCCCGCTCCGCCACCTCGGTGAGCACCGCCCGGTCGACCGCCGCCCCCACGAAGCCGTCAGGGAGGATCCGGTTGACCCGCTTGAAGGAGGTGGCGATGTCGGCGAACGAGGGGTCCTGGCGCAGCTCGGCCAGGGCGGCGGCGCGGGCGCGGGCGTCCACCGGCCGCGTCGCGCCGGCGGCGAGGACCGCCCGCACCACCTCCTCGGCCACGCCGTGGCTGCACAGGGCGTAGTGGAGGCGCTGGCCGAGAAAGTCGCGGAGCTGCGCCGCGGCCGACGCGGCCACCTGCACACCCTCGGCCGCGAGAAGCTCCAGGTTGCGCGCCACCTGCGGCGCGAGGTCGATGTCCCAGCCGGCGTCGAGACAGATCTGGATGAGGCCAAGACCGGCGCGACGCAGGCCAAAGGGGTCCTGCGAACCGGTGGGGATAAGCCCCACGGCGAAGCCGCCGCACACCACGTCGAGCCGCTCGGCCACCGCCACCAGACGACCGAGGGGCGAGGCCGGCAGGAGATCGCCGGCGAAGCGCGGCCGGTAGTGCTCCTCGATCGCCAGGCACACCGCGGGCTGCTCGCCGTCGTGGGCGGCGTAGTAGCGGCCCATCACCCCCTGCAGGGAGGTGAACTCCACCACCATGTGGCTGGTGAGGTCCGCCTTGGCGAGCTGCACCGCGCGCCTCACCGCCTCCACCTCCGCCCCGCCCACCTCGGTCGCGAGGGCCACGGCGATCTCCTCCATCCGCGCCACCCGACCGCGCACCGAGCCGAGACGCTCGTGAAGGGTGACGCCGGCGAGGTCGGCGAGGCGCGAGATCAGCGGCCGCTTGCGGTCCTCGTCCCAGAAGAAGCGGGCATCCGCCAGGCGCGCGCGCAACACCCGCTCGTTGCCAGCGCGCACGTTCGCCGCCGCCGCCGGGTGGGAGTTGGTCACCGCCACGAAGCACGAAAGCAGCGGGCCGCCCGCCGTCGCCTCCACCGGGAAGTAGCGCTGGTTCTTCGCCATGGAGGTGACCAGGACCTCGCGCGGCAGCGCCAAGAAGGCCTCGTCGAAGCGGCCCAGGCAGCAGTCCGGCTGCTCCACCAGGTGGGTCACCTCGTCCAGGAGCGAAGCGTCCACCACCACCCGGCCGCCCGCCTCGTCCCCCAAGGTTGCGGCGCGCGCCTGGATGGTGGCCGCGCGGCGCCCCGGCTCGGGCTCCACCGCGGCCTCGCGCAGACTTGCAAGGTAGCTCTCTAAGCCGCTGACTTCACACGCCGCAGGCGCGATGAACCTATGGCCGTACGTGAACTTCCCAGCGGCCACCCCGTCCACCGCGAAGTCGACCACCGCGCCGCCGAGGAGGCAGAGGATCCAATGGACCGGGCGGGCAAAGCGCCAGGTGCCGCTCCCCCAGCGCATCGCCTTGGGGAAGGAGAGGGTGCGGATCACCTCGGGCAGGCGGGCGGCCAGCAGGGCGCGGGTGGCCCCGCCGCCCTCGCGGATGCGTGCGCCAAGGTAGTCGCCCTTCGTCCCATGGATGCGGATCAGCTCCGCCTCCGCCACCCCGGCGGAACGGAGGAACCCCTCCCCGGCGCGGGTGAGCTTGCCGCCCGCGTCGTACGCCACGGAGACCGCGGGGCCGCGCCGCTCCACCTCGCGCGTCGCTTGCACCTCCGCCACCTCGGCCAGACAGATCGCCAGGCGCCGCGGCGTCTCGTAGGTGGTGAGGCCGGTGGCCGGGACGTGCAGCTCGGCGAGGAGCTCCAACACCCCATCCGCCAGGGCGCGCACCGCTGGGGCGAGGTAGCCCGCGGGCAGCTCCTCGCAGCCGATCTCCAGAAGCAGCTCAGCCACCGGCAACCTCCCGGCAGCGCCGCGCCCACGCGGCCTCCCCCACCCCGGCGCGGCGCGCTGCCCTCACGCCCCCACCTCCCGCTTCAGCATCGGGAAGCCAAGGGCCTCGCGGCTCGCCAGATAGGCGCTGGCCACCTGGCGCGCCAGGTGGCGGACCCGGCCGATGTAGCCGGTGCGCTCGGTCACCGACAGGGCACCGCGGGCGTCGAGGAGGTTGAAGCAGTGGGAGCACTTGAGGACCGAGTCGTAGCCGGGCAGGACCAGCCCGGCCGCGAGGGTGCGCCGCGCCTCGCCCTCGAAATCGTCGAAGTGGCGGCGGACCATCGCCACGTCCGCCACCTCGAAGTTGTAGTGGGAGTGCTCCACCTCGTTTTGGTGGTAGACCTGGCCGTAGGTGATCCCGCCCCCCCAGGCGAGGTCGAAGACCGAATCGACCCCCTGGAGGTACATGGCAATCCGCTCCAGGCCGTAGGTGATCTCCACCGGGATGGGCGAGAGCTCTACCCCGCCGACCTGTTGGAAGTAGGTGAACTGGGTTACCTCCATGCCGTCGAGCCACACCTCCCAGCCGAGCCCCGCCGCGCCGAGGGTGGGCGACTCCCAGTCGTCCTCCACGAAGCGGATGTCGTGGGCGAGGGGGTCGATGGCCAGCACACGGAGGGAATCGAGGTAGAGCTCCTGCACCTCCAAGGGCGACGGCTTGAGGAGGACCTGATACTGGAAGTAGTGCTGAAGCCGGTTCGGGTTCTCCCCGTAGCGGCCATCCGCCGGACGCCGCGACGGCTGCACATAGGCGGCCCGCCACGGCTCCGGCCCGAGGGAACGAAGGAAGGTGTGCGGCGAAAAGGTCCCCGCCCCCACCTCCACGTCAGTCCCCTGGGTGAGGCAGCAGCCGCGCGCGCTCCAAAAGGTCTGCAACCGGAGGATCACATCCTGAAAGGCGAGGGCGGCGGCCATGGAGTCTCTTCAGATACCTCGCAACCCACGGACAAAAAAATCGCTCCACAAACAGGGCGCGCAACCTAACAACGGCCCCCTTCGGTGTCAAAAAATGGGGCCGACCCGCTCCCCTCCGGCCGCCGGCCGGTCCGCCGCCGACCCCTCGCCCGGCGTTGCGGGACCACCCCAGGCGGTGGGCGGAGCCGCTCGATCGGGTAACGCCACAAGGGCAGGTGCACCCGAACGGGGTGGCGGGATAGGGAAAGAGCGCGCCGCGAATGGACGCGAAGGGTTGTTCAGCGCCCCGGTCGCAGAGGTCACGGAGGAGCGCCTCAAAAAGCTCCTCTGCCCCTTTTGCCTCCTCCGCGCCGAGACCCCCTCCGTAAGGCGCCGGCCATCGCGCAGGGTGAGTGTGACCCACACCGTCGCGGCCGGCGATGCGCACCCCCGCGCGTTCATGGGCGGCAAGCCCTTTGCGGAGCCAGCCGCCCGCCCCCCACCCTCCTGTACCCCGCGGCTCCCCTCCAGCCCGACCGGCTCCACACCAACCGGCGCCGCGGGGGTACCGGCCCGGCGCCGCGGGGGTACCAGCCGGCGCCGCGGGGGCAGCGACCGGCGCCGCGGGGGTACCGGCCGGCGCCGCGGGGGCAGCGGC
>Ga0066636_10001208_pt1 | contig 15836 bp, 15 predicted proteins | sample CryGeyCG2014_080_2_FD_62736 | JGI IMG/M metagenome (GOLD analysis project Ga0066636, IMG submission 62736) | Groundwater microbial communities from aquifer - Crystal Geyser CG07_land_8/20/14_0.80 | ecosystem: Environmental > Aquatic > Deep subsurface > Groundwater | place: USA: Utah: Grand...
GGTGGCTGCCACCAGGACCTCCGCCAGGCTGGTCAGGCTCTGGGTGAGACGCTGGTAAATCTTAAAGATGAAGACCAGTTTGGCCCGTAGGCTCGCCTGACCGGCCTGGAGGCGGTGGAGTTCCAGGGCGAAGGCGGTATAATTTTTACTGGACAGCTCCCAGGCCAGGGCGTCTTTGCCGGAATAATGCCGGTACAGGGCGCCTTCGGCGATCCTGGCCGCGGCGGCGATATCCCGGATGGCGGCGCCGTTGAGTCAAGCATTTTTCCCCGTCCACCCGGGGTGGGGAAAAAGTCCATTTTCCTTTATAATGGAACTCGTGATGCAGGGATAATCAAAAAACCATTGCCCACCAGGGAGGTAAGAGCTATGAAAGTGCTGGCCATATCCGGGTCGCCGCGGCCCGAGGGGAATACCCGGCTGCTTTTGGAAACCGCGCTTAAGGTACTGGAGGGCCACGGGATCGCCACCGAATACCTGTCGCTGCACGGCAAAGACATCCGGCCGTGCCAGGTCTGTCTGAAATGCGCTAAGGACAAGAACCGCTGCGCCCAGGAAGACGATTTTATGCCGGTCTTTGAGGCCATGGCCGCGGCCGACGGGCTTATCGTAGGCTCGCCGGTCTATTTCGGCTCGGCCACCCCCAACCTCATGGCCCTCTTAGACCGGGCCGGCTACGTGGCCCGCCACGGGGACAACGTCTTCGCCCGCAAGGTGGGGAGCCCCATCGTGGTGGCCCGCCGGGCCGGGGTCAATTTTACCTACGCCCAGTTGCAGTTGTGGTTCTGCATCATGGGGATGTTTGTGCCGGGCTCCAGCTACTGGCCCATCGCCTACGGCCTCAAACCCGGCGACGCCGCGGCCGACGCCGAGGGCCTCAAAACCATCACCGACCTGGCGGAGAACATGGCCTGGCTGCTGAAGAAGCTGGCCGCATAAATTATCGGCGCGTCCCCGTATGGCATGGTTGGCATGAGTCAGCCAAAGGCTCTTACAGAAGTAGGGGCATGGCGTGTTGTGCCCCTGGCATTACCATTAAAAACCGCCCGAAGGCGGCAGAAAAAATCCGGCTATTTCATCAGAGATATTTTATCAGCCAAACGTTGTTCTTCAGAAAATCTAAACGGCAGGTCCAATGTTTCATTGATAAATTCAATAAGGCAACGATTTAAAGCGGGGTTAATTGGTGGGGTTTGTGAAAAGATTTCTTTCCCGGCGGCGATAAAGCCTTTAACCTGTTCTTTGGTGCCGAGCATGTCGGCAAGGCCTTCAAAAAAATCAGCAAAGCGTTTTGCCTTAACAATAAAATAAATATTATTCTCATGAAAATCTAATAAGTCTCTGGCATAAGAAAGCAATAAATCAAAAGCAACGGGGGGGTCATTAGGAGCAAGGGAATGACCAAAAATAATTCTATCTTGTCGGTCGAATCCAAATAAATAAATAAATTTAAAGCATGATTCTGGTGCGGCCAAATGGTCTGAAATGATTTCAGAAGCTTCATCAAGGGTCAAACGGTAATCTTCATGGTCTGGGTCGTAGAGAGGCAAAGTCATCTTACCCACAGGTCGCCGGAGTGGAGGGCTGGCTTCTTTTTTGGAGAGGATTTTGGTGCTTAGCCAGCCGTGAATAATTATTAAAAATATAAATAACAAACCATCAAGAATGAACTTAATAAAGAAATTATTAATATAAATGTGAATGAGTGAAATGCCAAAAAGCCATAATAAAATGAAAAGTATAAATGATATCCATGCATAATATTTAAGCATTTTTATCACCAAACAACTTTTGATGGCATTATATTATTGAAGCCAATTGGTCATAGACCAAATCACGCGACAGGGCGAGGAATGCTCAATCTTTGGCGGCCTTCAGGCGTTCGGTGACGCTGGGGAAGTATTCCATCCGGGTGTGGGGCAGAAACAGGGCGGCGATGTACTGGTCCATGAAGCCCGGGGTCTCCGAGAGTTCGAAGTTGGTCATCATGTCCGCCACCCGGCGCTCCTCCTCCAACAGGTCTCGGGAGAAGGCCAGGAGGGACGCCCCCTGGAGGGAGGCGTTGCCCACGTAGTGGTAGTTTTCCCGGGGCAGATCGGGCAAGAGGCCGATGGCGATGGCGTTGTCGATGTTGATGAAATTGCCGAAGGCCCCGGCCAGGATCACCTGTTCCAGGTCCTCGAGCCTGAGGCCGACGTTTTCCAGCAGGGTGACGTAGCCGGCAAACATGGCGCCTTTGGCCCGCATCAGGTTGTCGATATCGCCCTCGCTCAAAGTGATGTCCTGGCCGCTCTGGGTGTCGGGGGCCATGGCCAGGACAAATTCCCGGCCCTCGTCGCCCAGGCGGATGCGAGGCGTGTTGAGGCCGTCCCGGAACTTGCCGTTGGGGGAGATGATGTCCGCCTCCATCATGGCCGCCAGGAGGTTGATCAGGCCGGAGCCGCAGATGCCCTTGGGTTTCACCATGTCGATGGTGATAATCATGGGTTCGTAAGTGGCGGGATTGAGGCTCACTTCCTCGATGGCGCCGGAGGCGGCCCGCATGCCGAACCTGATGCCGCCGCCCTCGAACGCCGGTCCGGCGGAGCAGGCGGCGCAGGCCAGCCACTGCTGGTTGCCGATGACGATCTCGCCGTTGGTGCCGATATCGATATACAGTGTCAGCTTGGGGTCTTTGTAGATCCCCGAGGCCAGGACCCCGGCCACAATATCGCCCCCCACGTAACTGGACACGGAACTCACCGCATAGATAAACACGTGGTCCGGCACCTCCAGGCCCAGGTCCCGGGCCCGGACCGGCGGGAGGTGGCAGGTGGCGGGGGTGTAGGGGGCCAGGCGGATATACTTGGGGTCGATGCCGTAGAACAGATGGGTCATGGTGGTGTTGGCGGCCACCGTGATGTGGGAGATCTCCGTCACCGGCAGCTGGTGTTTTTTGAGGACCCGGTGCATTACCTGGTTGATGGTGGCGGCCACCGAGCGCTGCAGCTTTTGCAGCCCCTGGTCTTTCTGGCTGAAGACCATGCGGGTGATGACGTCGTCCCCGTAACTCATCTGGGAGTTGTAATCCGCCCCGGTGCCGATGATCTTGCCGGCGGCCAGATCAAGGATCTGGACCCAGACGGTGGTGGTGCCGATGTCAATGGCGATGGCAAAGTGGCGCTGGCTGGTATCGCCGGGCTCGACGTTCACCACCCTGGGCTTCCGGGACCGCCGCTGGGCAAAGTCCAGGGTGGCCGTGACCCGGAAGTTGTCCTGCCGCATTACCTGGGCCAGATGGCGCAGCATGAAGAAATCGGCAGCCAGGCTGTCCAGGCCGTGCTGGCGGGCCAGACCCTGCTCCAGGCGGGCCAGATCACAGGCATTGTCCGACAGGGAAGGGGGCGGCAGCGCCACGAATTTCTTCTGAAAGGCCGGGTTATAGAACCCGGCGGACTTCAAGGCCTCCAGGTCGATGGGGCTGGGGCGCAGGCCCACGCCACCCCGGCGGCGGGTCAGGGTGCGCCGGTCCAGCAGGGACTCCGGCGGGATGCGGATCACCACGTCGCTGTGGATGAAGCTCTGGCAGGCCTGGCGGTACCCTAAATCCCACTCCTCGTCGCTGAGCAGCCCGGAACGGGTGCTCGTGAGCTCCCCCGATTCCAGCAGGACCTTGCATTTGCCGCAGACGCCCTCGCCGCCGCAGGAGGCATTGATGTGGACCCCGGCCAGGAGGGCGGCCCGCAGCAGATTCTCCCCGTCCGGCACCTCGACCGTAATCTCGTATGGCTTGAACGTGACGTGCTTACCCAAGATTCGATCCTGTTCGGAGATGAGATGAGTTGACCCCGGCAGGGCAAGACCCGCCGCCGGGTTTAGGGACTCCAATAACCTCCCGGCATTCTATCACAGGGAAGTGGCAAAAAAAATGATAAATTACCGGCAGATGATGCGGGTGCATCCTTCCGGGTCAGGGGAAATGGGGCTGAAAAGGCCAAGAATGCCATCCGGAGCCGCGTTTATGGTAAGATCCTCAGGGCCGGGAAAACCGTTTAGACGGCAGGGGAGAGGTTCGCCCGGAAAAGGGGAAAATTCGGCAAAAATGCCCGGCTAACCGCCAAATTTGCTCTCCTAGGCCCTGATTAACCCGGCGTCGGCCCAAAATGCCTTGCCGACGCTAAAACCACAACCATAAAACCACATGTTTCCGGATGGGAACTAGTTAGGAAAATTGGCTTTAAGTTGCTTAATAAGTAGTCGTTTGATATCCTTTGCTTGCATGGAAAGCTCCTGTATTGAGATTGTTTGGCGACAATCTCAATTATACAGGCTTTCCATGTATAACCCAATAATTTTATTGCATAATATGGTTTTATCGTAAAGATTGGATAAGACGGCTTCACCATCGATGAAAAAGTAGAGAGATTATGTCTGACCAGCAGTTGAAACAGGCCTTGCGTCAGGGGGAATTATGTCTGGGGAGTTGGATTACTCTGGCCCACCCAGCCATTGCCGAAATCATGGCAAAGGCGGGATTCTCCTGGTTGGCTGTAGACCTGGAACACAGTGTGGTCACAATTCGGGAAGCGGAAGAATTGATCAGGGTCATTGGACTTTGTGGCGTTGTCCCCCTGGTGCGCCTTTCTGCCAATGACCCGGTGCAGATAAAACGGGTCATGGATGCCGGCGCCCATGGCGTGATTGTGCCCATGGTCAACTCGGCGGCCCAGGCGGAGCAGGCGGTTGCCTCGGTGTATTATCCGCCTCGGGGACGGCGAGGCGTGGGCCTGGCTCGAGCCCAAGGCTATGGCGGCGACTTCGAAGGCTACCGGGAATGGTTGCAGCAAAAGGCCGTGGTTATCGTCCAGGTGGAGCATATCCAGGCCGTGGAAAATTTGCCGGAAATCCTGGCCGTCGAGGGCGTGGATGGATTTTTTGTCGGGCCCTATGATCTTTCCAGTTCCCTGGGTATCCCCGGACAATGGGCGCATCCCAAGATGACCGAGGCTATGGCCCGGATTCGGGAAATCGGCGGGGCCTCGGGCAAAGCCCCTGGAATTCACGTCATCGAACCCGACCCGGAGGCGGCTCGCCAGAAGATGGCCGAAGGGTATCGCTTCATCGCCTACAGCCTGGATATTCGGTTGCTGGACCACGCCTGCCGCCAGGGGTTGGAAACTATCGGGAACCTCAAGGAATAATGGAGATCATCGCGATCATTCCGGCCCGGATGGGGTCCTCGCGTTTTCCGGGCAAACCCCTGGCCCTGATTCATGGCATGCCCATGGTGGGCCATGTTTACTTCCGCACCCGAATGTGTCGCCTCTTGCGGGAGACCTACGTGGCCACCTGTGACCGGGAAATCTTTGACTATGTCCATGCCGTGGGGGGAAGGGCGGTGATGACCCTGGACAGCCACGAACGCTGCTCGGACCGCACCGCGGAAGCCATGCTGAAGATTGAAGCAGAGTTGGGCCACCCGGTGGATATTGTGGTGATGGTGCAAGGCGATGAGCCCATGGTGACCCCGGGGATGATCGAAGCCGCGGTGAGTCCCATGTTGCAGGATTCTTCGATCCCGGTGGTCAATTTAATGGCCAGGATCGGCACGAAGGAAGAGTTTGAAGACCCTAACGAAGTCAAGGTGGTGGTGGATCTGCAAGGCCGCGCCCTCTATTTTTCCCGAGAGCCGATCCCGTCCCGGAAAAAAGGGGTGTCAGAGGTACCTATGCTCAAGCAGGTGTGTGTCATTCCCTTTCGCCGGGATTATTTGCTGAGGTTCAATGCGCTGTCCCCCACTCCCCTGGAGCAGATTGAGTCCGTGGACATGCTGCGGATCCTTGAGCATGGCGGCCGGGTGCACATGGTGATGACCGATGCCAACACGGTGAGCGTCGATACCCCGGCGGACTTGGAGCGGGTCAGGAGCTGGTTACAAGAGGATAAGCTGCTGACCGTATATTTGAGCAAGCCCGATGGTCAAACGTCTACTTAAGGCAAATAAAGATCGACTTCAGCGGTTATTAGCGCGGATGCAACTTGCTTCTCTCCGGTCTGCGGTTCGAGAACAGAACCTTGACCGGCTATCTAAGCGTTTAGTTGAAATCGTTCCGGATTTAACCTCCCAATATACAACTTTTAGGGTGGACAACGATTATCTTCAAGTAAAGATTAGATCGTTGCATGCATTTCAGATCGATTTAGTGATCAAGGCGATAAATTATATCCCCCCAAAGGAGTCCATTTATGTAGTTGATATTGGAGATTCATCCGGTACCCATTTGATATATCTCAACGCTATTCTTAAGAACGATGTGAGATTTGCCTCATCTAATCTAAAATTTCTTAGTGTAAATTTAGACCCCATTGCGGTTGATAAAATAGCTTCCAAAGGAATCAAAGCCATATTGTGCAGAGCTGAAGATATTTATGAAAATTATAAGATTAAATCTGACCTCATTTTTTCCTTTGAAATGTTAGAACATTTATATGACCCGGTATCTTTTTTAAGTGTCCTTTCAGAAAAATCAGTCTGCGAATATTTTGTTTTAACTGTTCCTTATCTTTCGCAAAGCAGAGTCGGATTACATCATATTCGTCATGGACAAAATAGAGTAGTATATCCAGAAAATACGCATATATTTGAGTTGTCACCAACTGATTGGAAATTGATATTTCAACACGCGGGCTGGAAGGTCGTTAACGAATCGATTTATCGGCAATATCCTCTCTGGTCGGTTTGGATGTTGCTGCAACCTATCTGGAAGAAATTGGACTTCGAAGGATTTTATGGGGTGATCCTGAAACGGGATCGTACTTGGCCAGAACTCTATCGAGGCTGAAGATGGCGCCGCCAATGGAGACTCTAATTTCTAGCCTGATAGAAAAGGAAAATAACGTGACGACTATTCTATCGGCCACGTCCTCCTTTGCCAAAGGGGCGCCGGCGCGCCTGGAAAGGCTGGCCAGTCAGGGCCTGGAGGTGGTGATCAACCCTTGGGGACGCAAGCTCAGCGAATCGGAACTCCTTGACCTGCTAGAAAAATACCGGCCCGTAGGGTTGCTGGCCGGCACGGAGGCCATCACCCGGGCTGTATTGGTCCGGGCCAGAGATTTTCTCCGGGTGATCTCCCGAGTAGGGGTGGGCTGGGATAATGTGGACCGCCAGGCCGCGGCCGAACTGGGAATCCTGGTCTATCGGACTGCCGGGGTGTTGACGGTAGCAGTGGCGGAATTGACCCTGGGACTTATGCTCTCCGCCCTGCGCTCTATTGCCTTGCATGATCGCCGCATTCGCCAGGGGGTCTGGCAAAAGCCCATGGGGAGCCTCCTCAAGGGGAAACTGGTGGGCATCATCGGGTTCGGCGCGATCGGGCAGGGAGTGGGACAGTTGCTGAAGGCATTGGGCGCCGAAGTAATCTATTATGATCCTCAAGGGGGCAAGGTCGAGTGGGCTCAGGCCGTCTCCCTGCCGGAACTGCTGGCCCGGGCCGACATCATCACTTTGCACGCCAGTGGTAAACAACAGATTTTGGGCCGCGCCGAAATTGAGGCTATCGCTAACCCCGCGGTGATCCTGGTCAATACCGCCCGGGGCGAATTGGTGGATGAGGCAGCCTTGTGTGAGGCGCTGATGGATGGGCGTTTGGGCCACGCCTGTTTGGACGTCTTTCAGCAGGAGCCTTACTGTGGCCCGCTTTGCGCCCTGGACAATGTCACCCTGACTGCCCACGTAGGTTCATATGCCTGGGAGTCCCGGCAGCTGATGGAGGATGCGGCAGTGGCCAATCTGCTCAAGGGCTTGCGGGAGGTTGCCGTACTATGAGGAGCAAAGCAGTGGTCGTTGGCGGCTCGGGCTTTTTGGGAAGCCACCTGGCCGATGCCCTGACCGAAGCCGGTTTTGCGGTGACCATCTTTGATATTAACCCATCTCCGTGGCGGCGGACCGGGCAGGAGATGATCATCGGCGATATACGGGACGAGGCGGCGGTGAACCAGTGCTTGCGAGGCGCCCGTTACGTCTACCATCTGGCCGGCATTGCCGATATCGGCCAGGCGTCAGTCAGTCCTAAAGAAACGGTGGCGCATAATATTATCGGCAGTACCAATGTTATTGAAGCCTGCCTGAAGGAAAAGGTGAAGAGGTTAATTTATGCCTCAACGGTTTATGTTTATAGTCAGCACGGTTCGTTTTACCGGGTGAGCAAACAAGCGGTGGAATCGTTAATTGAAGCCTACCAAGAGCGGTTTGGTCTGGAATATACTATATTGCGGTATGGCTCCTTATACGGACCCCGGGCCCAAGAATGGAATGGCCTGAAACATTATGTAACCCAGGCGGTCAAAGAACGCCGCATCATCTATCGCGGCTCAGGGGAAGAACGCCGGGAATATATTCATGTGAAAGACGCCGCCCGATTGAGCCTGGCCATCCTGGCGCCGGAGTATGCCAACCAATGCCTCATACTCACCGGGACGCAAGTCCTGAAATCCAAAGAACTGTTGCACATGATTCGGGAGATTTTGGGAGGCAAGGTCGAATTGGAATTTAAGCCGGAAACTCGCGACCCGGAGCATTATACCCTTACTCCTTACCGCTTCACCCCCCGGGAGGCCCGGAAAATTGTCCCCAATGCCTTCGTGGATATCGGCCAGGGAGTTCTGGATCTTGTCGAGGAAGTTTACCAGACTTGCGGAGATCAAGGGCCTGATGCCGCCAAGAGCAGCAAATGAAAGATTGGCAAGCCTTCTTTTTCGATTTTGACGGAGTTTTGGCGGACTCGGTGGAGGTCAAAACCCGGGCTTTTGCTCAGCTCTTTGCGCCTTTCGGACCCGAAATTGCGGCAAAAGTGGTCGATCACCACCGGCGGCATTCCGGCGTCACGCGGGTAGAGAAGTTCCGCCATTACTACCAGGAGTTTCTGGGCCAGCCGCTGGATGAGGAGGGATTGGCCGACCTGTGCAGCCGCTTTGCCCGATTGGTGGTGGATGAAGTAGTGGCTGCCCCGGAGATCTTCGGCGCCGAGGCCTTTTTGCGCCGTTGGGTGGCGCGACTGCCATGTTTTGTGGTGTCGGCGACCCCCGAGGCCGAGATCCGTGAAATCGTCAAACGCCGTGGCTGGTCTGATTATTTTGGGAAAGTCATGGGAGCGCCCCGGAGTAAAACGGCGAACCTGGAAATTTTGTTGGGGCGGCGCCAGTTGATGCCGGGCCGATGCCTGTTCTTCGGTGATGCCGAGAGCGATTATCGGGCGGCCCAGGCTTGCGGCGTGCATTTTCTGGGCATCCTCCCCGATCAGCAGGCGCCACTGCTGCAAGCTGCGCCGGAAGTGAAGTGGGCCAGGGATTTTACCGAGGTGGAGCAGACGTTGGGGTCATTATAATAATTTCCCATCGGCTTGGTCGACTCTTTTTCACCAGAACCAGGGTTTGGTTATGCGTCTGGTGGAAAACCCGGGTGTAAAGTCGGCGATTGTTAGGCCGGAAAATCCGGCTTTCCGCCAACGATGATATATGCCGAGAAATTACGCAACTGAGGGCGAAGGCCTTTCTAAGCCTGACGTTTTGTGGATATGTTGGGAAAAGCCAGGGGCTTTTCTGTCCGGGAATGAACCTATCCTGAGCTTCCTGTCTCCTGCCCCGGAAGAGGAATTGCAGCGCCAGTATGGGGATAGGGTTATGGTTGGCCGCGCCGCCTTCATGGCGGTCAGGGCCAAAGCGAGAGAGCAATATCTTAACCTGGTGGCGCGCCTCGGCACATTTACCTGGGGAAACGGACTTACCTGGAGGCAGGTTTTGGCCCGGCCTGGGGAAGCCAGCCGCTGGTGGTACCACCCGGTGGCATTCAAGGACCCGGAGAGCGATGCCACTTTTCAGTGGTTTCTGCAGGTGCTGACCATTCAAACTGCGGCCAAGAAACTGGGAGTGAAGGACCTGGTCCTGGTGGGCGCCCCCTGGGAAGTGGCGGCGGTGCTGAGAAGTGCATTTTCCGTCAAGGAGAAGCGCCCCCGCCGCGCCTCGGGGTACTGGTGGCTTTGGGGGCGCGGTTTGGCCTCCAGATTGACCTTTGGTTGGAAGGTAATGCGCCAGTGGCGCGCAGTTCGTCGCTTAACTCAACTTCAAAACCAGGGTTTCGACGTAGTGGTTTCGGGTTTTTGGGACTGGAGTGTGAAGTGGGATGAGCGGACGCACGCCCTCACCGATCGTTACTTTAAACGGCTTCCCGATGAATTGAGACGACAGGGGGTGTCCCTGGGATGGTTTGCCTGGTTAGACCTCCAGGCCGAACCGGGCCAACCGAGACGGCGACGGCATGATGTCCTGGCCCCCCTGGAAAGCAGTAGCCAGGTGGTAATCCTCCAGTCGTTTTTGCGACCTGGGGAAATTTTGAGAGCTTTGGCGGATTTAACGCCCCTGGTCACATTCCTCAAATTGCGTGGCCGGCCAAGGTTTAAAGAAAGCTTTAAAGAAGAAGGGGCGGACTATGCGCCCTTGTTTTTCCAGAAACTCTTCTCTGGGTTTCTGGATTCAAGTCTGCCGCGTTGTGACCTGGTGGCCTTGGCGACCCAGCGAGCCGCGCAGCGACACCGGCCCAAGGTGTTATTAAGTTTTCTGGAGCATTTCCCCTACTCCCGGGCCCAGTACGAAGGGGTCCGAAGGGCCGGAGGGGGAACTTCTTGCTGGGCCATGCAACATGCCAGCTACAGTCACGAAAAGACCTTTTTATTTTTGCATCCGGCCCTGGAATTCAGGGGCGAACCGGATGGGTGTGCGGTTCCCCATCCGGACTATGCCTGCGCCATGGGAACCTTGGGACAGGAGCTGTTTTTAAAGTGCGGCTATCCGCAAGATCGCGTATTGCTTACCGGTTCGACCCGATATGATCATGTCAGGGCTCAAAATTCCTGGACCCAAGAGCCGACCGGGATGGGAGATGCCGCAGGAGTAATCCGCCTGCTGCTGGTTCCCAGTCTGGATGTGGACCTGGAACTGGCTATGGTGGAGGCCGTATGGACCGCGGTCCGGGAAATGACCGGCATTAAAGTGTATCTGCGCAATCATCCCTTTGTCCGGATGGATCGACATGCCGGTTTTGCGCCATACAAGGATCATATTGAGGTGAGCCAGGGGTCCCTCGAGGCGGACCTGGATCGAGCCGATCTGGTGATCTTTACCTATTCTACGGTGGCGGAAGAGGCTTTTCTGCGCGGCAAGCCGGTCTGGCAGTGGCTCCCGGAGGGATTCAATGGCTCTGCCCTGGCTGAAGTAGTCACCATCCCCCAGTTTGGTTCGGTGGATCACCTCAGGGAAGCATTGCGCCAGTATCAAACCAATCCCCGGCCATTTCTTCCCAACCCAGAGAGCCGGCAACAGGTTTTTGAGCGGCTTTTCTATCCAGGAGACGGCAAGGCTGCGAGCCGTATTGCCCAATCCATTATTGCGTATCTGGCGAACCAAAGACGGCAACCGACGGTCTCACGAGGTTAAACTTTTGATGAACCCGGATTTGTGGGGAGCATGAACGATGAATGTGGCAATTTTGTGTGGGGGTAAGGGTACACGAATTCGCGATGTGGCGGAAGATATCCCGAAACCGATGATTCGAATCGGGAATATGCCAATACTTTGGCATATTATGAAATACTATAGCCATTGGAACTATAAGGATTTCGTCCTGTGCTTAGGATATAAGGGGAATATAATTAAAGATTTTTTTCTTGATTATCATTTAATTACTAAAGATCTCACTATTACCTTAGGTCCGGAAAAGAAGATTTTGTTTCATAATGATTGTAATGATTTGGATTGGCGCATTACTCTTGCGGAAACTGGGATTGAAGCAGGAACCGGTGCGAGAGTATTTCGCTGCAAGAAATATCTTATGGGTGCAGAAAATTTCATGCTCACCTATGGGGATGGGGTGGGGAATGTAGATTTGGATAAATTGGTGGCATTTCATCAAAGCCACGGCAAAATCATGACAGTGACTGGGGTGCGGCCTCCAGGGAGATTTGGCGAATTAATGAGTGATCCGAGTGGGATGGTACTGGAATTTAACGAAAAGCCACAGGCAACGGGAGGATTGATTTCCGGGGGATTTTTTGTGTGCCGGAAAGAAATTTTTTCCTACCTGAATGACCAGGAAGATCTGACCCTGGAGTTAGAACCTATGATCCAACTAGTCCGGGATGGCCAGATGATGGTGTATGTCCACGAAGGATTTTGGCATCCCATGGATACATATCGCGACTATTTGCTTCTTAATAATATTTGGAATAAGGGAAATGCGGCTTGGAAGGTTTGGTGATGTTGGCTCCTCTATCTCTCTTTTCCGGTAAGCGGATATTAGTTACCGGCGATACAGGCTTTAAAGGCTCATGGCTGTGCTTCTGGCTGCGAGAACTGCAGGCTGACGTGGTAGGTTATGCCCTGCCGCCCAAGACGCAGGAGGACCTTTTTAACCTGCTGGGCTTAGAAAAGCTGATCCACCATATTGCAGGAGATTTGAGAGATTTAGACAGGCTGCAACCCGTCTTCGACGAATTCCAGCCAGAATTTCTGTTTCACTTAGCGGCCCAATCTTTGGTGCGATTATCTTATAAGGAGCCCAAGCTAACCTTTGATACAAATGTGGGCGGGTCGGTCAACGTGCTTGAGGCCGTTCGGGCCACCCCGTCATTGCGGTCAGTTATCTTTGTGACCTCTGACAAATGCTACCGGAATAAGGAGTGGGTTTGGGGGTATCGAGAAAATGATGAACTCGGGGGGTACGACCCCTATAGCTCCTCCAAGGCGGCGGCGGAACTGGTGCTTTCGGCTTACCAGAATTCGTTTTTTTACGACCGGAAGGGAATGGGGGTGGCGAGCGTTCGGGCTGGGAATATCCTGGGTGGAGGCGATTGGGCCGAAGACCGTTTAGTCCCCGACATCATGAAAAGTTTGAGGAAAAATACTCCGATTATCCTGCGAAACCCCGGTGCAACCCGGCCATGGCAACATGTCCTAGACCCTCTCGGTGGCTACCTTTTACTTGCTTCTCATCTCTATACCGCCCCTCAGGAACTTACCGGACCTTTTAATTTCGGACCCAGTGGGGAATCGATTCGGACTGTGCATGATTTAGCCGCAAAGATTGTTAAAAATTGGGGCGGAGGCCATATTTGTGTGGAGAAAGCTCCAGATGCCCCCCATGAGTCAGGGCTGCTTCATTTGAATTGCGATAAGGCAAGACGACTTTTACATTGGCGGCCGAAATGGGATTTTGACCGAACCATAAAAGAAACGGTCTTCTGGTATAAGCACGTTGAATCTGGCGAATCGGCAGTTGCATTGACTAAGCAACAAATAATGGATTACATGGAAAATGGCCATGATTGAAGGTGTAAAGGTAACACCCTTGCGGCAGATCCTTGATGAACGCGGCAAAGTAATGCATATGCTGCGAAATGATGATGCTCATTTTCAGAGCTTCGGGGAAATTTATTTTTCCTGTGTATATCCTGGTGCAATCAAAGCCTGGCATTTACACAAAGAGATGACTCTCAATTATGCTGTTCCCTATGGCCGGATAAAACTTGTTCTGTACGATAATCGAGAAGAAAGTAAAACTCAAGGAGAAATTCAAGAAATTTTCCTAGGCATTGAAAATTATCTACTGGTGAGGATACCGCCTCTGATCTGGAACGGGTTTAAAGGTTTAGGCCCAGAAATGGCCATCGTGGCGAACTGCGCCACAATTCCTCATGATCCTCAGGAGATTCTCCGTCTCGATCCTTTCGACCCGTCAATCGGCTATGATTGGGGCATCAAACACGGATGAGCGCTAAAGTATTAATTACGGGCGGATCGGGCTACCTTGGCGGCCGGTTGGTCCAAGCCTTAGCTGAGGAACCTAGATTTCATCTCAGACTGGGCGCCCGGCAACCCCTAACTCTCAAGCCCGCGTGGCTCGGTGAGGCTGAGATAGTGCCGCTTGATCTGCTTTCTCAGGAGGATCTACATTCTGCCTGTCGTGGGGTCCGATATGTCATTCACCTGGCAGCCTTAAACGAAGTTGAGAGTTTGGCCAACCCAGAGGAAGCGCTGCTCATCAATGGCCTGGGCTCGCTCAAACTTCTTGAAGCTGCGAAACGCGCCGGGGTGGAGCGGTTCATCTATTTTTCGACGGCGCATGTCTATGGGTCTCCACTGGCCGGCCTGATCACGGAAGCAAGTCTGCCTCGCCCTAATCACCCCTATGCCATTACCCATAAGGTGGCCGAGGATTTCGTCCTGGCGGCCCATGATAAGAAAACTATTCAGGGCCTAGTTTTGCGCCTTTCCAATGGGTTTGGGGCTCCCGCTTCCGCCAAGGTCAAGCGTTGGACGCTGATCGTCAACGACCTTTGCCGGCAAGCAGTTACTACCGGGAAACTGGCGCTGAAGAGTTCCGGGTTGCAGTGGCGTGATTTCATCACCCTGTCCGATGTGACCCGTTCGGTTCAACATTTACTCACCTTACCAGCTTCTGCCTGCCAAGATGGGCTGTTCAACCTCGGTGGCGAATGTTCGCTCCGGATCATTGAGGTGGCGCAGCGTATTGCCAACCGGGCGTCAAGGTTCTTGGGGTTTACCCCACCCATCCAAAGACCGGAACCAGGACCCACCGAAAGCTTTCAGCCCCTGGAATATAGAGTTGATAAGCTCAAGTCAACAGGGTTCACTTTATGCCGAAATATTGATGAAGAAATCGATGCAACCTTACATTTTTGCAAGGAGGTGTTTGGAGGAAAATCGGAATGGTAAATTTTTCTCATCCCGGAATTTCCGTAATAATTCCAACTTATAATCAAGCCGATCTTTTACGCGAGGCTATTCAATCAATTATTGACCAGACTTTTACTGATTGGGAGACAATTGTTGTCAATAACTATTCTGAAGATAGCACTATTGACGTAGTAGAATCCTTCAAAGACTCACGCATCAGTTTAATTAATTTCAGTAATCATGGTATCATTGGAATTTCCCGAAATGAGGGGGTCCGCCATGCTAAGGCTGACATAATAGCTTTTCTAGATTCGGATGATACCTGGACCAATCTTAAGTTGGAAAGAATGATATCAGTTTTTCGCCAAAAACCCGGAGTAGAACTGGTCTGCCATGACGAGTGGTTGTTATTGGAAAACACCATTAAAAGTGTCATGGAATATGGACCTTACAAAAGTTATCATAATCTCCTTTTTAGAAAAAACTGCTTATCTACCTCTGCAGTGGCGATGCTTCGCCATAAATTCATCGAAATTGGAGGTTTTTCTGAGGAGTTACGTTTTGCCGGGGCTGAAGATTATGATCTATGGCTCCGTTTAGCCAGAGCCGGTTGCACTATTGAATACCTCCATGAGGTGCTCGGCACTTTTCGGGTTCACGATCAATCATTTACCGCAAAAATCCAGCAATTTTGTGAAAACTATCTAAATGTCCTCAATTACCATTTTGAAAATTGGCCGGGAAAAACCTTTTTCATCCGGTATCTTATGCAGAGACGGCGAGCCGACGCCTGGCGCGGGGCGGCCAGGTCTTTCCTAAAAAAGGGGGATTATCGGCAAGCCAGAAGGTTTTTGCATTTGGCCTTCAAGGAGGACCCGCTAGCCTGGAAGACATGGGTCCTAAGCGCCATGAACCTGTTGCGGGGAAGGGTTTAATCTTGGGGCAACCAAAGCTTCAGCCCAGGCGGCGGCATCCTGGGAAAATGTCAAGCGACCAAACAGATTCGAGGTCATACGGTACGACTATCCCGGCGTCGCCTTTACCCCAGGTGAGAAATCTTCTTTCGGCTTTCATCGTCCCCCCGCTTGCCGGTAAGGCCTGGTTTGCCCGGA
>Ga0066636_10001212_pt1 | contig 15825 bp, 13 predicted proteins | sample CryGeyCG2014_080_2_FD_62736 | JGI IMG/M metagenome (GOLD analysis project Ga0066636, IMG submission 62736) | Groundwater microbial communities from aquifer - Crystal Geyser CG07_land_8/20/14_0.80 | ecosystem: Environmental > Aquatic > Deep subsurface > Groundwater | place: USA: Utah: Grand...
GGGCTCGATGAGGCGACAACAGACAGATTTTTAAGATACCTGAAGGAGTACGGGGAAACTTACGTTATCATAACCCATGACCATGAGTTTTTAAAAAGTGCGGTGGATAAGGTCTATATGCTAAAAGACAGCGAAATTATTTCCTGGAGTAAACTATGAATGAGCTGGAAAAATTGAAAGTACTGCTTCCTCACTGGATGGGGCACAATAATGAGCACGCTGAGAGTTACAGAGACTGGGCAGAAAAGGTATCGTCCCTCGGTAATGAGGAGTTATCAAAAATTCTCTTCAGTCTTTCCCATGAAACAAGGAAATTGAACGAGCTTTTTGAGGAAGCCATGAAGAAGATTAGTTGAACTTGGTCCCTTTTTAAAATGGAAAAACTCCTATTGCCCGTTTGCCCGTTTGCCCGTTTGCCCGTTTGGCAGATTGGTGAAGCAGGTACGTAAATATTTGGTTAACCGGTTAACTGGTTAACTGGCCAACGGGTTAACCGAATAGTTCCCATCTGTTCACCGGGGTAATGTGAGGATATCCCAGGCTGCTTCGTAGAACTGTACCGTCTGACCTTCACCGATGGGCAGTCCTGATCTTACACTCCTCTCAAAAGAGGGCATGGAAGCTCGGTATTGGTACAAACCTCCGGCAATAGTCTTCATGTTGATGTGGCTCATGGGCAACTGGGTAGCATACACCACAAAACTTTCGGTCCCAAAAGGTTGAGATGCCTGGAAGTTAAACCGGTCACCTTCGTCCGGAATTTTATACGTTTTTCCCTTTTTGAAAAAGGATACCTGGCGGTAGTTATTGGGGAGTAGTTGGCAAATGCCCTTAGCACCGACTTTGACGATCCTGGCATTGAAATCCCTGTTTCCCTCTACATAAACATAGACGGGTTCTCCTTCTCTGTATTGCTTTTTATCTGTCCATATCCTGACCGTAAGTATATCCACTTTATCCATTAACTCAGAAAACTGCTGCACCCTGCCACCTTTGGTGTCCTTCAAGATATATACCACTTCCGCTTCAATCCTTACATGGTAACGACCATTATCCTCCAAACCAGAATCTTTCTGGTTCAGTATCTTTACAAAACCATAGGGGTGGATCTTGATGATCTCATATTCCAGGGCGACTTCTCTAATATTTTTCTTTCTTAGGAACTGATTAGCCTGCTCCATGGCCTGGCGTTTGGCTACCTTCAGGGCCTCTGCCCGGAGTTGTTTTAGTGTCCTGTTACCGGCAGGGCCCACATAGCCATCAGCTATCTGAATGATTGAACGTTTTTCACGATCTGCCAACACCGGAGAAGTGTCAGTAGCAGGGAAAACAGCCTCCGGCATCGAGAGGGAAAAGATTATGATAAGAAACAACATGGAATGTGTCTTTAAATAGCATAAAAAATCCATCGTGCCCTCCTATTTGTTCAATAAGATGCGGCAAAAAAGGGAGAAGACAGACGCCAGCTTACCTGGGAATTGGTGTCGTCGTGAGGAGATACTTAAGGTCTTCATCCTCAAACCGGATCGAAAAGCCCACAAAGGGTGAACTGTTACCCTTGTCGCTGATGAAGTCATCCCAGCCGGCAGACAGATATAGATGCTTAAACAGCCTGTATTCTGCAGCGGCTTTGAGATGTTCTCGTCTATCCTCTGAAAAATCAAAGGCTTCAAAGGTTAGTTTGAATTTATCATTCAAGGTTAGATAATCCAAACCTATCCCGCCCGTTGATTCCAGCAGACCTCCCCTGACTACGAGATCCTTAAAACGCTTGCCTATTTGCGCGTTAAAGAGAAGTTCGTCCTTTTCCCATTCTTCCTGCCGGTGGGGCCTACCGTTTTCGGTATAGTCTTTAGTGGTTCGTTTTCCTCTCGGATCATGGACTACTCCAAGGATATAAAATGTATCATGTCGGGGTTGAATTCTGATATCCAGATAACTTTTGGCGTCACTTTTATCAAAGAGATATTCACCTCGATAGCTGAGAAAGGTACGGAATTGCTCGGCTTTAGTTACATACCGATTAATACCGGTGAGACTTTCATTCAAATTTTTGACCGTCTCTTCGTCATTTATTAGTTTTCCGATGGTTCCCTTACCCTGGTCGATCTTATCTGTGATGTTCTGGAGGGAAGCGAGGGTTATATTCAGTCTATCTGTCGTCGTTTTATCCTTGATCAACTGCCCTATTGACCCCTCACCTTTTCTGATACTTTCCGTGATATCACTGAGGGAGGCAAAGGTCCTTTCCATTTCTCTGGAGGCACCTTTCAGGCTGTCAATTACCTGGGCAACTTTCTCCTCATTCTCGGTCACCACCCTGTTCAAGTTGCCTGTCAGTTGACGGGAGTTGTCGAGCATTGCCCGAAGAGTCACTCTATTGTCTATCACAACATCGTTGAGGTTTCGCATCACTTGTCGGGTGTTTTCGAGGATACCACCGAGGGTCTCTTCCCCCGCCTCTCCTGCCAGTACCCTGTTCAGGGAACCTGTTACTCCCCTGACATCATTGGCAATCAAGGCAAGCTGGTTCAAAAGTCTGTCTATGTCCACCTGGGGCTCCGCATGGGTAATTTGTTCACCCTCTGCAAGATAGGTCTCTCCTTTTGTACCAGGAATAAGTTCTATGTACTTCTCACCCATGATCCCATGGGTCTTAATGGTCGCTATAACATCACGTTCCAGTTTAATGTCAGGAGGTATCTGTAAGGTTACCAACGCTTTCCCATCTTTGAGCCTTATTGACTTAACCCTTCCTACCTCTACACCGGCAATCTGGACAGAGGCATCCTTGTCGAGGCCCGCTACATTGTCGAAAACAACGGTGACAAGATACCCTTTTTTCAGGCCAAGACCCACCTGCCCCACTCTGAAGGACATGTATCCCAGGATAATCAATCCTACCAGGACGAACAGACCGACCTTTGCCTCTGAACTTAGGGAAAACATCCGCACCTCTTTCCAAATTTGGCTATAGATAGCATAATTAGAAACACCTGTCAATTTTTTTTACAATTTATGAATTAAAGAATCTTGACAAAATGAAAAAAAGTGTTTAAATTTTTTGCTTATTTTCTGATGTTATAAAGGCAACATCTTTTTTCTAAGCCCTTCATTGCACAGTAATCTTTTTTCCACAACTTACTACCAAAGAAGAGCCATTCTGTTTTTCAGGAAGGAGGTGATTGTACTATGCGGATCCTCATGTTTGGATGGGAGTTTCCACCTTATATGACTGGCGGTCTTGGTACAGCCTGTTTCGGTATCACAAAGGCCCTGACCGGGCTTGGCCATGAGATTATCTTTGTCCTGCCGAGAGTAAAGGGCGAAAGGCAGCCGTCGCACGTAGAACTGATTTCCGCATCGGAAGTTCCTGTCTCAGATCAGTATCTTGAGAAATATGTATCCAGGCTCGACATCAGGTTGGTCGATTCCATCCTCCGTCCCTATCTTGGTGAAGGCCAGTATAAGGCCCTGTTGACCGGCCAATGGGGCGAAAAGGTCGAAAAAGAGGGGGGGGAGGGGAGGTTTCTTGATATCTCCGGAGACTATGGTCCTAACATAATTTCTGAAGTATTGAGGTATGGAAGGGCAGCCGGTGCCATTGCTGCGAATCTTTCCTTCGATGTAATCCATGCCCATGATTGGATGACAGTCTTTGCCGGTCTTCATGCGAGAGAGGTTAGTGGAAAGCCCTTCATTCTTCACATTCATTCTCTTGAGTTTGACCGGAGCGGCGAAAACACCAATCGGGAGATTTTTGATGTAGAACGGTATGGCATGATGGAAGCCGACCATATTATCGCCGTCAGCCACTACACAAAGGATATGATTGTTAACCGCTACGGTATCTCTCCTGAGAAGATATCTGTTGTGCATAATGCCGTTTCGCGTCTCGAAGGGAGAGAAATTTATCATGTGGAAAACGGGCAGGGTAGGAAGATTGTCCTGTTTCTCGGCAGGATCACGTTTCAGAAGGGTCCCGACTATTTTGTCGAGGCGGCAGCAAAAGTCATAAAGGCAATGCCGGGGGTAACGTTCGTTATGGCGGGGACAGGTGACATGATGCCTCGTATGGTTGAACGTGTTGCCGAGCTTGGGATTGGAGAGCATTTCCACTTTACCGGTTTTCTCAAGGGAGCTGAAGTTGAACGGATTTATACCATAAGTGACCTGTATGTCATGCCAAGTGTATCCGAGCCTTTTGGTATTTCCCCCCTTGAGGCGATGATGTACGATGTGCCGGTGATTATCTCCAAACAGTCAGGGGTAGCGGAGATACTTCACAATGTCCTAAAAGTTGATTTCTGGGATGTGAATGAGATGGCCAATAAGATCATTGCTACCTTAAAATACCCCGCGCTGATTAGTGAAATTCTTGAAAAGTCTCGTGAGGAACTCCGGGATATCTGCTGGGAAAAGGCTGCGGAGAGGATTGTTGGTGTCTACCAGCATTTGTTAAGTTGATGCTCTTAAACGGTCTCTGCCTCAACATAACCATCCCTCAAACCTCACCTGAAGAACAACCCCCTTTCCCCTTTAATTCTCCTGGGGAGATCGAGGGGAAGGGGGGGGTTGCCTACCTATCCCGTGGGAATAATCTTGACAGATACCTTCCTTAATACGGTCTTTTATTTCTATTGACAACTTCGACTCCATGATTTATTTTCTTCCTCTCCTCTGAAAAAAGTGGACTCTTTTGCCCCCTTCCCTAAAGGTAGGTGGCATAGCACCAACCCTGAAAATGGCGGCAGTGGCCGAGACGGGTCAGACTGCCCAAGACGTTTCTAATGATTTTTAGTGAATCCACCTTGTTTCGGGTTCACGTAAAGAAAGGAGGTTTATATGAGAGACTGGCAAGAGGAATACTCCCGGAAACAAATTTCAGCAGAGGAGGCAGCCAATCTTGTTAAGCCAAGCGATCGAGTAGCATTCACCGCAGGAAGAGAGGCCTTTGCTGTGGGGCTAGCTCTTGCTGCCAGGAAAGAAGAGCTTAAAGGCGTAAAGGTTTGGGTCCCTTCACCAGGATATGACTTCGGCTGGTATGATCCCGGCTGGGAAGACTCCTTCGACATAACCGTAATGATGTCTACAGCCACCTCCCAGGAGGCTATTGATGCAAGAAGGGTTGATATGAATTTTGGCACCCTGATACCCTTTTATATGCTCGAAGAGATGATAGCTCCAGACATTCTGCTGACTGAGATATCTCCACCAGACGAAAGAGGTTTCTGCAGTTTTGGACAGTCCCTCTGGAACAAGAGAAGGCATATAAAAGAAGCCAAGCTTGTGATAGCCGAGGTAAACAAGAATCTTATAAGAACCTACGGCGATAACTTTGTCCATGTCTCAGAGATCGATTATTTTGTAGAACACATATCTGTCGGAGGGGTTCCAGGGATGGGAAGCCTGGCAGGGAGGGCCAAAAAGGAACCTGAGCCTTACCTGAAGGATATCGCCGGATATGTAGGAGAACTCATAAAGGATAGGGATACCATTCAGATCGGTGTCGGTCGAACCACAGAACCTCTGGTTCAGCTTGGTATGCTGGATAATAAGCACGACCTTGGCTATCACTCCGAGGCAACGCCTCCGGGGACCATAACCCTCGTGAAGGAGGGTGTGATCACCGGGAAATATAAGAATATTAACCCAGACAAGGCAATTGTAACCTCACTGGGGGGAGGCACCAGGGAGGAGATGGAGTGGGCGGCGAATAATCCAATGTTTTATCTCGTCGATGTAGCCTATCTTGAAGATATAAGAATTGTTGCTGCTCACGACAATATGGTGGCAATAAACAATGCTTTGACAATAGACCTTACCGGACAAATTGCAGCCGAGAGCCTGGGGACTCGCATAATGAGTGTAGCAGGAGGGCAGATACCCTTTGTATTTGGAGCTTTGCTATCAAAGGGGGGACGAGCCATTACCGTGCTTCCCTCTACAGCTCGGAACGGTACTGTGTCCCGCATTACACCTATGCTCCCCCAGGGCACAGTTGTAACTATTCAGCGTAATTGCGCCGATTGCATAGTCACTGAATATGGTATTGCCAGACTTTTTGGAAAGTCAATAAGACAGAGGGCTTTAGAGCTTATTGCTGTTGCCCACCCTGATTTCCGTGCTGAGCTGACGAAGGAAGCAAAAAAAATGTTCTGGTCTTAACCCCGTCCCTGGAAGGTGACCGGACAACGTGGTTGAGAATCTGAAATTCATGATGATAAGGGAGGAAGTTACGAATGGTAAGCGAGACCAAATGGGAAAGACATGCGAGATTGTTAGCATTGAGCAAAGAGAAGAAAGGACAAGAGGACAAACACGAAGAATTCACTCAAGAGGCACAGGAGAGAAGAAGAAACAGGGCAGATAAACCATTTTATCCTCGGTCTGTCTATTTCAATAGGCAAGCCACAAAGGACGGGATCAGGCATTTTGTTGATGGCATAGGCGATACAAACCCTCTATTCAGCGACGAGGAGTATGCAAAAAAAACCAGGTATGGTGGAATCATCGCCCCAGGTACTTACCTCTATACCATTCAATGGATATCACCAGGAATTGGAGGGCCAGGGATACACGGTTGGTATTCCGGGGGAAGCTGGGAGTGGTACAGGCCAATCCTGGCCGGTGATGAATTCACGGTTGTTTCTGCTTTGCGGGAGTTGGTAGAGAAGAAAGGAAGAATGGGGGCAGGAAGGACCTGGATCGATTACTCGGATGTCATATACATAAACCAGGAAGGCGAAATTGTCGGTAAAGAGCTTGGTTACGCTATTATGGGGGAGAGATCGAGGGCAAGCTCAGCGGGAAAATATCGAAGGATCCCAAAACCTGTGTACACGAGAGATAACTGGATTAAGATCCTTGACATGTATGAGAATGAGGAACTGAGAGGCTCAAAACCCCGATACTGGGAGGATGTACAGGTGGGAGATAAAGTTGGTCCTATGATCAAAGGACCTTTAAGCGTCAGAGATGAGCTTGCCTGGTTGATGGGGGCCGGCTCACCTTTCTTCAGGGCACATAAAATTGAATATCAATATGAAATGAGACACCCTCGAGCATTGGAGTATGTAGAAACAGAAGAGGCAGACACTCCAGGAGATGTCCCTGAGCTCGTTCATATACTCAACCCGTTCGCCCGTACCATAGGTGTGGAGCGGGCGTATGACTATGGCTCCCAGAGGATGAGCTGGCTGTGTAATCTCTTTACAAACTGGATGGGAGACGATGGCTGGCTGTGGAAGATGCAGGGCGACATGAGGGTCTTTAACCAGATGGGAGATATCACAACATTTGAGGGAAGGGTCGTAAAAAGGTATATTGAGGATGGAAAATGTTGTGTAGATATCGAAGCAGGGGCCAAGAATCAGAGAGATGAACAGTCAATGGCCCCCCATATCTCAACGGTGATCCTGCCATCTAAAGAGCACGGGCCGGTCAAGTATCCCGATCCTGCACCGGAGTTGCTTGAGGAGATCAAGCGGGCAAGGCCTTTGGATGACCTGATCAGAGAAGGGCTCATTTAGTCTCTAAGGGGTATACCTCCCTATCCCGTGGGAATCAGCTTGACAAATACCTTCCTTGTCCTCGGGCCGTCAAATTCACAGAAGAAGAGAGACTGCCAGGTACCGAGGAGAAGATCGCCATTTTCTATAAAGATAGTCTCTGATACACCAATAAGAGAAGATTTGATGTGTGCTGCGGCGTTTCCTTCCCTGTGCCGGTAGTTGCCCATGAAGGGGATGAGCCTATCAAGCGCCATGATGATGTCTCTTGGCACATCCGGATCAGCATTTTCGTTAATGGTAACAGCGGCGGTGGTATGAGGTATGAAGAGATGGCAAATCCCGCTTTTAATTTTACTCTCCTTTAAGAGACTCCTCACCTGCCCGGTAATATCGAGCATTTCAAATCTTGAATTAGTCCTGACAGTAAACTGGATCATCTTACCTCTCCTTTCCAGGTTGTAATTATAGATTACATCTCTCTGTTTGCTATGACAAGTCCTTCTTAAGAACAGACACTTTTTTCTTGACAACCTGAAGGGTATTTTATAATATGACGTCATATTCATAATATGACGTCACTTTTATTTATTAGTAATGGTATTTTTTTGTAGGAGGTGGATGATGGAAGGTGAGAAACTATCCCGACGGCAGGAGGAAAAACTTGCACATCGGGAGCAGATACTTGCTGCTGCCCTCGATCTTTTTTCCCGCAAGGGATATAACAATGTATCCATACACGAGATTGCCCGGAAGGCTGAGTTTGCCATCGGTACATTGTACAAGTTTTTCAAGAACAAGGAAGATTTATACAAGGCTATGATCATAGAGCAGTGTGAAAGATTCCACAGGATACTGAATGAGGCTATTGATATCCCGGGCGATGAGGTAGAGAAGATCCAGAATTATATCAAGGTAAAGGGTGAAATATTTATGAATAATATAGCTATGATAAGACTCTATTTTGCCGAGACCCGTGGGGCAAGCTTCAATATCAAGGCCGGTCTCGATGCAGATATCCGGAAAATGTATGACGAATTTCTCCACAAGTTAGCCACCGTTTTTGAAACCGGGATAAAGAAGAGACGCTTTAAGAGACTACTCGATCCCTACTACCTGGCCGTTGCTATTGATAGTCTTACCAATGCCTTTCTCTTCCTCTGGCTGGAAAATCCAGAAGGGCACCCATATTACAGGAACGTGAAGACGATAACAAGAATATTCTTCAACAACGTGAAAGAGGTCTGAGCTTAAGAATAATCAAAATAATCAGGAGGGGGGTTTGATAATGAATAAGCTGTTAAGCATGCTGGTGATTTGCCTTTTAATACCTTTAATACCTTCTGTTTCCCTTGCACAGGGTAATGGGGATTCAACTGTTCTTTCTCTAAACCTGGATAAGGCTATAGAGATGGCTGTGGCAAATAATTCCCTTATCAAGGAGGCTATTGAGAAACAGAAAGCGGCCATGGAAGAGGAAAAGAGCGCCAAATCCGACCTTTACCCTAAGGCTATGGCCTCTTACTCCTATACCAATCTCAAGGAACAACCCTATAGCCGTTTTAGCCTCGTGGGGCCTCCTACGGAGATTCCCATGAGCAGCAGGGATAATTTTCACTGGGACATTAGCATCGTCCAGCCGGTTTTTACCGGCTTTGCCCTGTCAACGAGACATCAAATGGCAAAGTTAGGTGTAGATATAAGAGAAATGGAGAAAAAGTGGGTAACCCTGGATATTATCAAACAGGTCAAGCTCGCCTATTTGAATATCCTTCTGGCGAAAAAAATCTTTGCTGTCGCTGAAGATGCCGTGAAACACCTTGAATTACATGCAAAGGATGCGGAGAAATTCTACGAACAGGGGATAATACCTCTTAACGATCTTTTAAAATCTAAGGTAGCCCTGGCCCATGCCGTTCAGAACAGGGTGAGAGCGGAAAGTAATATTGAGATAGCAGTAGCCTCTCTTAATACATTACTCAGAGTTGGTATCAACAGAGAAACAGAAGTCGAAGACATCCTTAAATTTGTTCCATCATCTTATAATCTTGATGACCTTATCACCGAGGCCGTCCATAAGAGACCTGAATTAGAAGCCCTGCACCTTGCCTTGAAAAATGCCGATCAGGCCATAAGACTTGTCAGGAGTTCATATTATCCTCAAGTGGCCCTGGTCGGAAATTACAGCCAGACAGGTGACAATCCGGCTGCAACGGATAATGACTATACTAATAGTTACAACGCAAGTGCGACTGTGCAGGCAAAATGGACATTTTTCGAGTGGGGGAAAACGAAAGCAGATATAAAGAGATACATGTATGAAAAATTTTCCCTCGAAGAAAAGCTAAAAGGGGCAGAGGATGGTATCAGCCTTGAGGTAAAAAATGCCTTCCTAAATTTGCAGGTTTCCCAGAAAAATATCAAAACAGCAGAGGAATCACTTGCCCAGGCGAGGGAGAACTTCCGTATTACAAACCTCCAGTATCAGCAGCAGATGACAACCTCTACCGAGGTTCTGGATGCAAGGACGTATCTGACACAAGCAGAAACGAACTATTATAGCGCCCTGTATGGCTATATGATTTCAGAGGCGGAGTTGATGAGGGCCATCGGGAAAAGGTAAAAAAGGAAGGAATATATGAAAGATAAAAAAAGGAAGGTAATTATCGCAGCAGCAGTAGTCTTGCTGATTGTTCTCGGCTTTTCTGTTTTTAACTATCTGGAGGTAAAGACCCGGAAAGAGACAGAAAAGATAGAGAGGATCCCGGTTCAGGTTGTTCGCTCGCAGGTTATAAAGTTGCAGCATCTCTTAGAGCAGACCGGTGATATCAGACCAGCATTTGAAGTAAATGTCTATTCCAAGGTGCCGGGGCGTATTATCGAAAGTCTCCCCGTGGAGAAGGGGGACTTCGTAAAAAGAGGCGCTTTGCTTGCCGCCCTGGAGGACAGAACAATAGGGGCACAGATCGATGAGGCAAAGGCTGTCCTTGAAGTGGGGGAAACAAATTTAGAGGTAATAGAGAAAGACTGTATTCGTATGGAGAGCCTCTATAGGGAAAATGCCCTGGCAAAGCAAAAGCTGGACCATATAAATGCCGAGAGAAAATCTGCCGCGGCACAGATAAGGAGGGCGGAAGCGGTATTAAACCAGCTTATGGTTCTGTATAGGGATCACAGGATTTACGCCCCGATCACGGGGTATGTCTCCGCCCGTTACGTGGACAGGGGAGCCCTATCTTCGGTCATGCAGCCGATTATCCGTATCTCTTCCGAGGATGTGGTAAAGGTAGTCACCTCTGTTACGGAAAAGGACTTTCCCCTCCTTAAAAAGGGGATGAAAGTTGAGGTTACGGTTGATGCCTTTCCGGAGAGGGTCTTCACCGGGACCGTATCGGTGATAAATCCAACTCTCGATCCGGCTACCAGGAGCGGGGAGGTCGAGATTCATATCCCCAACAGGAATTTACTCCTCCGCTCTGGGATGTTTGCCCATATTAAACTCCACTTGGGGGGAAAAATGGCCCTCGTTATTGAGAGGGATTCGTTAAACAGGCTGGCGGGAACAGGGAATTACTACGTGTATGTGGTCGAAAAGGGTAAAGCGGTTTTAAAGAATGTAAAGACCGGGCTTTCCCAGGGAAATTATGTGGAGATAATTGATGGCCTTAGAGATGGTGAAGAGGTGGTGGTAAGAGGTCAGACGAGGCTCAGGGATGGTGTTGATATTCTTGTGCAACACCAGGCAAGGGAGGGCGGTGTATGAAGCTTCCTGAATTTTCGGTAAAACAACCGGTTGCCGCCCTGATGCTCTTTTTGGCTATTATTATCATCGGGACAATATCACTTACCAAATTACCGATAGACCTTCTCCCCGATATTGAACCACCAGCGGTTTCCATCCTCACCACCTGGCCCGGTGCCAGCGCTTCCGATGTGGAGACAGAGGTAACAGAGCTTATTGAGGACCAGGTGAGTTCGGTAAACAACTTAGACAACATCACTTCCAAATCTCTGGACAATATTTCCGTTGTTACCTGCATCTTCGACTGGGGCACCAACTTAGACGTAGCGACAAACGAGATACGGGACAAACTGGAGTTCACCAAGAGAGACATGCCCGGTGATGCAGATCCGCCGATGATCTATAAATTCAGCTCTGCTACCATGCCGGTGATGACGATCACCGTTGCGGGGAAGAAGAGCTGGCCCAGACTGTACCACATCGTGGATAAACAGATCTCCGATGAACTGAGAAGGGTTGCTGGTGTCGGTGCCATTGTGCCCTACGGAGGGTTACAACGTCGGATCAATCTCTACTTTGATCTGAAAAAGGTGGAGGGCTTTCATCTCTCCCTGCCACAGATCAATCAGGTCCTTGCTGCGGAGAACCTGAACGTGCCTGCAGGTAGCATTAAAAGCGGCTTCAGCGAACATTTCGTCCGTGTACCCGCCCGCTATAAGACGGTTGCTGAAATCCGGGATACGGTTATCGGCTACTACCAGGGCAAGCCTGTCTATCTGCGTGATGTGGCGGACGTACGGGACGATTATAAGCCGGAGGAAATGCACGGCTGGCTGAATGGTGAAAGATCGATCCTCCTTATGTTGCAGAAACAGGCGGGTAAAAATACAGTGGCGGTAGTCTGGCGTGTCAAGAAAAAACTCTCAGAAATCCAAAAGAAACTCCCCTCCGATGTGAGGGCCCTTGTTACCTTCGATACCGCCGAGTATATTATCCAGAGCCTGAGAAATCTCCGTGACACCCTCTTCTGGGGTCTACTCTTTGTCGTCCTGGTCACCCTTGTCTTTCTGAGGAGGGCGAGGGGCGCCATTATTATCTCCCTTGCCGTCCCTTTCTCTCTCGTCATCTCTTTTATCTTTCTCTATATTTTCGGCTATACAATCAACGTTATCTCCCTTGTGTCTCTCATTATCGTTGCCGGAATGGTGGTGGACGATGGGATTGTGGTTCTCGAAAATATCACCAGGCATGTAGAAGGGGGGGGGAGGATAAGGGCTTCCGCCATCGCCGGAACCAATGAGATGGGCATGGCCGTTACCGCCTCAACGCTGACTGTGGTGATAGTTTTCTTACCCCTCATGTTTGTTGGCGGTTTCACCGGTATCATCTTCAAGGAACTGGCCTTTGTCGTTTTTATCACCATGCTGGCGTCCCTCTTTACCGCCCTTTCGCTGACACCCATGCTTTCCTCTCGCTGGATCGCCCCCAGGCGAAGTTCCTCAGGGGAAATGAAAGGTTTCTGGAACAGACTGCTCGAGCGCAGCGAACTGTGGTTTGAAGTTATGGAAGATGGTTACAAACGTCTCCTTGACTGGTCCCTCCGACATAGAGGTACCGTTATCCTCCTTGCCCTTGTCATCTTCGCCAGCAGTCTCTCCCTGATCCCCCTTCTCTCCACCTCCTTTGTGCCAGAGCCGGATTCCGGCGATCTGAGGATTGACTTCCGACTTCAGGAGGGAACCCGGATAGAGGAGACGAACCGGGTTGTGGAAGAGATGATAAAGATAATGGACGAGACGGTAAGGCCTGAAGAGTTCAGGCATTCCTATGGCTTTGACGGCTCCAGTGAAAGTGGAATGGGTGTTTTGTTAGGTTTCGATGAGGGACCGAATGTGGGAGAGGTAGGATTCAAGTTAGTGGACAGGGATAAGAGAGAACGGAGCGCCAAGGAGATCGCCAATCTCTTAAGGGAAAAGATAGAGAAGATACCAGGTCTCACCAAGCTCCAGGTTACGGCAACAAGCCACGTCAAGGTGATGATGATGGGGGCAGCGAGACCTGTCTCTGTGGAGATCCTGGGAGCGGATATGGATGTTAACTACGCATTCGCCAGAAAATTGGAGAAGGCCATGAAAGGTATCCCTGGTCTGCGGGATGTGGTCATCTCTCAGAAGGACCCGAGGCCAGAACTCTGGGTAGAGGTGGACAGGGCCAAGGCCTCCTCGCTGGGGTTGAACATTGCTTCCATTGCGGGGACTCTCCGTAACTATTTTTACGGCGTGGAGGCGACCAAATTCCGTGACGCAGGTGATAACTATGACATCTTTACCCGCTTACGGGAGGAAGATAAGGACAGACTAAAGACACTGCCGGACATACCCATCTTTACCCCCGATGGCAGAATGGTAAGGCTCAAGAACGTGGCAAGGATTGTTGATTCTGAGGGACCTGTGGAGATACAGAGAAAGAATCGCCAGAATATCATCAAGGTAGAGGCGGATACCTTTGAACGTCCCTTAGGTGATGTAGCTGCCGATATCAGGGCAGAGCTTGCGAGGATGGGGATCCCCATGGGGATATCTGTCAGTTTTGGAACAGATATAGAAGAACAACGAAAGGCGTTTCGTGATCTTACCCTGCTTTCCATTCTGAGCATTATTCTCGTTTATATGACCCTGGCCTCCCTCTACGCTAACTTAAGAGATCCCCTCATCATCATGTTTTCCGTTCCTTTTGCCATCAGTGGGGTATTTTATGCCTTTTACCTCTGGAATATTCCCCTTGATATGATGACCTTCATGGGGATCGTGATGTTAGAGGGAATTGTGGCGAAAAATGCCATTATCCTTTTAGACTATACCCACATCCTCCGGAAGAGGGGGATACCCATCTTCGAGGCTATTACAACTGCCGGAAAAAACAGACTGAGACCTATCCTGATGACTACCCTCACCACAATTTTTGCCATGATCCCTATGACTCTTTCACGTGGTGTGGGTGCAGAGATCTGGAACGCCTTAGGCATAACAATTATTGCCGGACTTTCATTGTCCACCTTCGTTACCCTGATTCTGATACCTACCGTTTATTATATGCTGGAGAAAAGAAAGATGACTGACTGATCTGGGGGGTAGAGAGATGAAGATGCTCTTTATGATCTATGATGCCGATTTTGATGAGGATGTGATGGAGATGCTTGCCAGTTGTTCCATAACCGCCTATACTAAATGGGGCCGGGTACTGGGTAAAGGTAAGAGGTCTGAACCGAGGCTGGATGATGCCATCTGGCCGGGTTATAACTGTGCCGTTGCTGTCGTTATTGAAGATGGTCTGGAGGATGGGATCTTCAGAGCAGCAAATGACCTTTTAAGCAAACTTGGCGGGGTGGGATTCGCCATGTTTGAATTGCCTGTGGACCGAATCCTATAAAATATGCTCGGCTATACTTATAGTTTTATTCTGCTCCTGTCATTGCGATGAGTTAAAACCATCGGGTGTAATTAATGGTTCATTCATGCTACCTCTCCGGTAACCTTCTAAGTCCAGGCCAACATGTTTAAACCCCAGCTTTTTTAAAAATGAGATAATAGATAAACGCATTTCTTGATCAATAATAAATTTTAGTTTATCGTCCGAGACTTCCAGACGGGCAACTTGGCCATGATGTCTAACCCGGAGTTCTGGAAAGCCAAGGAGGTGATGAAGAAAATTTTCTGCCTTCTCTATTTGTTGTAGTTTTTCTATAGTTATGGCTTCCCCATAGGGGATGCGGGTACATAAGCAAGGAGAAGAAGGTTTATTCCAGTTAGGTAGATTTAAAATTTTAGCTAACTGACGAACTTCTGCTTTGGTAAAGCCTGCTTCTTTTAATGGACTTATCATCTGCGCTTCGATTGCTGCTTGGAGGCCAGGGCGAAAATCGTTCAGATCGTCAGCATTGGTTCCATCCACCATGGCTTTCAGATTATGTTCCTTTGCTATTTTACGGAGCTCCTGGCATACGTGGGTTTTACATATATAGCAGCGGTTGGGAGGGTTTTGGCAAAAAAAAGAGTCTTCAAGTTCTTTGCCCTCGGCTAACACGTGCTTTGCTAATAGTTTTTTTGCCAGTTTCTGTGCTTCAGAGGGTAAGTTGCTATTGTGGATAGGTGAATAAATTGTTACAGCCAGAGCCCTTTCTCCTAAAGTTTCAGCAGTTAGCTTTAATAATAGGGTGCTGTCTACTCCCCCAGAAAAAGCTACTACTGCGCTTTGTAAATTGCCGATTATCTGGCGTGCCAGGTACTCTTTTTCTTTCAGGTTAGCTGGATTTATCATCGAACTACCTCTGCGATGGGTCTTTTAGATATTGTAATGTTCTAAAGAAAGTAAGTCAACTTTTGTTCAAACCAGGCTCTTTTTGCAACTAGCTAACTTTGATGTTACCCTGCCAGTGGCCCTTTTTTCCTTGACATTCAACTGTTCCCGTCCTATCATTGAGTATGGAATATGAGTTACGACGCATTTAGGAATATCACGATCCAGCAGATGGAGTCCTTGATTCAACTGGTTGCCGAGGGGAGCTTCAGCCGT
>Ga0066636_10001220_pt1 | contig 15794 bp, 12 predicted proteins | sample CryGeyCG2014_080_2_FD_62736 | JGI IMG/M metagenome (GOLD analysis project Ga0066636, IMG submission 62736) | Groundwater microbial communities from aquifer - Crystal Geyser CG07_land_8/20/14_0.80 | ecosystem: Environmental > Aquatic > Deep subsurface > Groundwater | place: USA: Utah: Grand...
CCATGAAAACCTTGTGCCTCGATATTTGATATAATGAACGGCGCGGGCCCGACGAGTCCCGATTCACTCGCCATTATACCTCAGTACGGCGGAATCCCCAACCCCTATACGACAGAGGGGAAAGAATGGTCTTGACAAGCGCCCCTTCCCGGGCCAGAGTCCTTAGCATCACCGGGAATGAAACCTGTCCCCCGATGAATCAAGCCTCATGAAAGCGCTGGTTTACTATCGCTCCGTAGTCCGCTACCTGCTGGCCAAAGGCCTGAACCGCTTCTGGCCCCGGACCTTCTTTGCCGGGGTGGCGCCCCTCAGGTTGCAGGAGATGGAGTTCAGCCCCCCCGGGCCGGCCTGGGTAGTGCTGCGCCCCCGCCTGTGCGGCATCTGCGGCTCGGACCTGAGGCTCTTAAAAGGGGCCGAATCCTTTTTGCTGGAGCCGTATGCCTCCATGCCGGCGGTGCTGGGGCACGAAGTGGTGGGCGAAGTGGTGGAGGCCCCCTCGGGGTCCGGATGGCGGGCGGGCGACCGGGTGGTGGTGGAGCCGGTCCTGCCCTGCGCCGTCCGGGGGGCGCCGCCGTGCCGTTACTGCGCCGCCGGAGCCTATAACCTCTGCGAGAACTTCCTCGAAGGAGATCTGGCCCCCGGGGTGAGTCTGGGCTTCACCCGGGGCGTGGGAGGCGGCATGGCCGGGATGATGGCCGCCCATCCCAGCCGGCTGGTGCGGGTGCCGGATAATGTCCCCGATGAGGTGGCCGTGCTCACCGATTCCCTGGCCTCGGCCCTCCAGCCGGTCCTGGATAACTTCCCGGCCGACCGGCACACCGTGGTGATCTATGGCGCCGGCATCATCGGCCAGCACCTGCTCCGCCTGCTCCGGGCCCTGGGCTCCGCGGCCCGGGTGGTGATGGTGGCCCGGTACCGCTTCCAGGAAGAACTGGCCATAGAAGGTGGGGCCGATGCCGTCATGTTAAGCCCCAGCCGGACCCTGCTGGGAGAGGCCGTGGGGGCCCGATTGGCGCCCACCACCCTAAAGGGCGGCAACCTGGAGGGCGGCGCCGACCTGTTCTTTGACTGCGTGGCCAGCACAAGCTCCCTGCAAGAGGGACTCCTGACCCTGCGGGGCCGGGGGACCTACGTCATGGTGGGCACCGCCGGCGCCCTGGGGCCGGTGGACTTCTCCAGCCTGTGGTTCAGGGAGCTGAAGCTCACCGGCTCCGCCATGTACGCCCACGGCGTCTGCCAGGGCCGGACGGTGCGCACCTATGAAAAGGCCGTGGAATTGCTGGCCCAAGGGGATTATCCCTCACAGGGGCTGGTTTCCCACCTCTTCCGGCTGGCCGATTACCGCCGGGCCTTTAAGGTGGCCTTTGACAAGCGCCGCCATCAAAGCCTCAAGGTGGCCCTGGATCTGAGGGATTGAGGGCATCGGGACCACCCATGCAACTGGTGATCTCCATCGACGTGGAAGAAGAAGGGCTGTTTTCCGGCCTCTATCCCCGCACTCCCCCGGGGGTGACCAACGTGGCGGAACTTGCGCGCCTGGCGTTCATCCCCCGGGATTTCGGCTTGCCCCTGACGCTCCTGGTCACTTACCAGGTGGCCCGGGACCCCGCCGCCTGCCGGGTCCTGGCCGGGTGGCGGGACCGCTACGGGGCGGAGATCGGCGCCCATCTGCATCCCTGGAACACCCCGCCTTTTGCCGACCTGCCTGACCCCGAACCGGTGCGATCCGAAAAGCTGCCCCGGCCACTCCTCCGGGATAAGTTCACCAGCCTGATCTCCCAGGTCCGGGCCGGGCTAACGGTCACGCCCCGGTCCTTTCGCATGGGGCGGTTTGATGCGGGCCCCCAGGTCTTCAGCCTTTTGCGGGAGTTCGGCCTGGAGGTGGACAGCAGCGTGGCGCCGCTCACCCGCAAGAATCCTGATCCCCGCTTTTTCCTGGCCCCGGCGGACCCCTTTTTTCTCGGCGACCTCGGGCCGGAGGGCAAGCCCCTCTTGGAGGTTCCCATCACCCTGGTGCCCGTGGTGGCCGGGACCCCGGAGTTGGTTGAGCGCCTGGCGGCAATGGCGCCGCCATCCTGGGGCGACCGCCTGCGGAGTTTATACCGCTATGGGGGCGTCGCCGGGGTGCAGCCGGCCATGTATCCTCTCGTTTCCCTGCAACTGGCGGCCTACCTCCACCGCCGCCGCGGGGGCCGGGTGCTCACCATGTATTTCCACTCCTCCGAACTCAAACCCGGCGCCAGCCGGCTCTTTCCCACCGAGGCCGCGGTCAGCCGGTTCGTCAATAAGATCCGCACCTTCCTCACCTGGCTGGTGCAAACCGGCCCGGTTTCGGGGGTGACCCTGACGGAATTAGGGGAAGATTGGCAGAAAGCCGACCAACCGGATGTCGGTCAGGTTGCCGGGGGGGAGGGGACGGGGCCGGCCGGCGCCGAACCAGGCTCGGCATAATAATCTGTTGGCATAAGCCCCCGGCCCTGGCGGGAGAAGATGCGGGACTGGGCCCAGCCACGTTTTTCCAGAAAAAATTTCACCGAAGTCACCAACACTCCCAGGCCGTATTTCACGCTCCGGGGAAAGTTGATGGAAGAGGCTTCCGGGAAATACCGGGTGGGACAGGAAACCTCGCCGATGGGAAAGCCTAAGTAAATGGCCTGGGCCAGCATCTGGTTGTCGAAGACAAAATCGTCGGAGTTCTCCCAGAGAGGGAGAGTCTCCAGAACCTTCCGGGAGAAGGCGCGGAAACCCGTGTGATATTCGGAGAGTTTGGCGCCCAGGAGGAGGTTCTGGAGCAGGGTGAGCACGCGGTTGAATAGATATTTATAGGGGGGCATGCCTCCCTGCCGGGTTTTGCCCCCCAAGATGCGGGAGCCGATGGCCACCTCGTATTCGCCGCTGGCCACCAGACCGGCCAGGGCCGGGATGATCTTGGGGGAATATTGGTAATCGGGGTGCACCATCACCACGATATCGGCGTCCAGTTTCAGGGCCTCGGTGTAACAGGTTTTTTGGTTGCGGCCATAGCCCAGGTTCCGCTCATGCAAAAAGCACCGGATGCCGAGCCGCCGGGCCACCTCCACCGTCTCATCGTGGGAGGCGTCGTCCACCAGCAAGACTTCATCCACCACATCAAAGGGGATGTCCTTAAAGGTGCGTTCCAGGGTTTGGGCGGCGTTATAGGCAGGCATGACCACCAACACTTTTTTCCCGGCTAACATGCTTCCCTTTCTCCTGATTACCTGCTATAAATTAAGGTTAATAATGCTTTGGGTGGATAGACCCGACGAATCTCCTGCACCTCACCAGTAAGCGGCTAGGTGAAGCCAAACGGGCCGGGAGGCCCTTTCTGGTAACTTCGGCGTATTACCTGAAGTTCATACTAAGATTTTTCCCAAAATGCAAACCGCTGGACGTAAATGATATGGCGGCCCCCAGCGAACCGGCAGCAATGACCAGATCGGAAAAAATTATCTGGATCTTTTTTGCCGCCACCTGCTGTCAGTTGGCCTTCCAGTACCCCCCGTCCTGGTCGTTGGTTGCCGGGGAAAGAACCAACCTGTTTTCGGGCCTGTTGTGCTTTCTCACCTTGATGGTGGCGGTGATCTTCGGGAGGCGAGGCGCCATCAACCTCAGGTCGCCGGAATTCCTGATTTCCGCGGCCCTAATGGTTGTGGCCGGCATCAGCGGCCTGTTCAGCCTCACGCCTTTATCCTCTTCCTTTCGGGTGTTCGTGTTGCTGGCCTCCGGGTTGGGGGGATTCTGGTGCGCCCGGATCCTGCTGCAAACTCCGGAAAACCAACGCCGGTTAACCGGGCTCTGCCTGTGGATATTGGGCGGACTGCTGGTCTTAAGCTTTCTGGGTTACTTCATCACCGGCTATATCGAGCATTTTATCAGTGACCGCAGCCACCCCCTCACCAATGTGATTCTCCTGCTGTCCTTTGCGCCCCTGACCCTGTTGGGTCAAAAGTCGCGGCCCCTGATGGTGTTGGGCATCATCCTCCTGGGCCTCAGCTATATCACGCTGTGCCTGAGTGAACGGATATCCGTGGTGTTCATCCCCCTGGGGGTCTGCCTGGTGGGTGCCTGCTTTGGGACCCTGCGGTGGAAGCATTTTGTGCTCATCTGCCTGGTCATGGCCCTGGTGGTCGGTGCGTTTCACCAAAAAATCCTCTGGTTCAAGCTCTCCAAAACCTATCCGGCTTACCGGGTGGAAAGTTTCCCCTTTTCCTGGACTATTGTCAAAAAGTATCCCTGGCTGGGGATCGGCCTTCGGGCTCCCCGGGAAAAATTTGTGCAGGATTATCAGCCTACCTACCCCGCCGTCACGAAGGAGGAGTTTGCGCGCGTCACCCATGATATTGTCAGTGCCGACAACCAGTTCCTGACTTTGCTGGTGGGTCTGGGGGTGCCTTTCACCCTGACCTACCTGGCCGCCGTGGGGATTCTCCTGGCGAGGTTGGCGGGTTTGGCCTTTAAACCCCCGCCCGGGCGCTTCTTGCATCCCCTGGTGCTCCTGTTTCCCCTGACCGTGGGGCTGGTGCATTTTCAATTCTTTGACGGACTACTCTTTCCCCAGAGTTGCTGGTTTTTTCACCTGCTCCTCGGCCTTATTCCTCCCAGGGGCGCGGGCCCGGCAACGGCGGAACTGCGCACCCAGGAAAATTTAAGTCGTGGTTCAATAACGCCGATAGGATAAGCACCATTCGTCGACCATCAAACATGCAGCCGCGTGAGGCGCCGAATTGCGGGGAATCAAGACCGGTTCCCTCGCCGGTGCCTCCGCTCCTGGTGTTGCTGATGTTGCTGGCTTTGCCGGTAATAATCTTCTGGAGACCGGGTTTTTTTTATATTATCGATGATTGGACTGCCCTCATCCAAATGGCGGAGCGTCCTTTCGGACAATATCTCGTCACCCCGGATGGGGAGCAATGGTTCCCATTCTTTCTCTTGCTTTACTATGGTTTGGTGAAAATTGCCGGAGAACAATACTCTCTCCTGGTGCTAATCAATTGCCTGGGAACCGGCGTGAATGCTTTTCTGCTCTATAATTTTTTCCGGCGGCACTGGGCGCCTGGCCTGGCTCTAACCCTGAGTCTGCTCTATGTCATATCTGCGGCCCATCACGCCATTGCCTGGAATGCCTTTTATTTCGGCTATCTTTTGAGCCTGGGGTTTTTTCTGGGGGCGCTGCTCTTAACCGACCGGTATTTACACGCCCCCTCGGGCGGCAAACTCTGGGGCATTGGGGTGTGCGCCGTCTTGTCCCTACTCTCCCACAATTACCCGCTGGTGGGGCTCCTGGCTTTACCCCTCTATATTTTCCTCATGGGGGACCGGGTCTCCTGGGGCGCCTTCTGGGCCGTTGCCGGGGTAGTCGGCCTGGTATATGTCCTGTTTGCCGCCGGCTATTTCCGGTTTGCCGGTCTGAATGCCGCCGCCAGCCGCAATCTGCAGGTATTTGCCAGTCTGCCCGGCCCCGCCTATCTCTTGCACCTCCTGTGCGGCGCCTGGTTATCCCCCTTCCTGTACCTGTTTTGGGGTCATTTCCACTTCCCCATCCCGGTTTACATCGCCGGGGTAGCCTTGTTGAGCTTTAGTGTGGCGGCAATCTGGCGCTGGGGCGAGAAGGCGGACAGGCGCCTGGCCCTTTGGGCTCTGTCGGTCAACCTCCTGCCTTTCTTCCTGGTCTCTCTGACCCGTTATCAGCGGTCGGTGAGTCAGGCTTTTGTGGCCCGTTACGACATCTTTACCTTAATCGGCGCCCTGCTTCTGGTGGGAATTGCCTGGCGCCTGCTGGCCGCCAGGATGCCGTCCCTTCGGTGGGCCAAGGCGCTGGGAGGGATTATTTTGGCCGCGATGGTGTGCGGGCAGCTCTTCAGCCTGCCGATCTGGACCGCCCAATACCTGGAGATGAGCCGGTTAGCCAGAAAGTGCTATATCGTGCTCAACCAAGGGACCTCTGCTTCCCAGTCCATCACGGCGGAGGAATACCGCAAGTTTTGTCCTGATGCCTATCCCACCATCACCCCCGCCCAGGCCCGGGCCATACGGCGCCTGCTGGGCGGGGTCCCGGGGCAGTCATGAATTTTTCCAGGTGCGAAGATTATCCCGGTCAGGGGGTTGGGGGGATGACGCCGGGAAACCGTATCGGGAACCCGGCTCCTTGGGCTTAACGTCAAGGCCGTGGCTTCGGTCTAATCTTCAAAAGCCGAAAACTCCGGCCTTCGCCGCCGGGCGGGACTCGTTCCCTGGCGCTGAGCCCGGGGGAGACAGGCGCGAGGACAGGTTGACCGGCAACTTAGGGCTCGAATTCCACCTTCCGCCAGGCGTGAGCCGGCGCTTAAGCCTGGCGGCAGATTTTTCCGGAGCACGGGGATATAAAAAAATTTGGTGGAATGCTGAATATTTACCGATATATCAGGAAGGAGGAGTTTTTTTTGAAAAACTGGGTTCAGTTGTGGTAATATACATCAATGTCAAGGGATGGGATGGGGGAGTTTCTCTATTTATTCATACAAATCTCATTGACATTTTCTCAAGATAGAAATAAAAAGGTGTAAACCTACTCTGAGGGGGAGGGGGTAGAATCCTTTCATGAAACTTAGAAACCGCTGCCAACCTTTTGCTCTTATGGTCCAAGACGCCAGGGAACAAGGGTTTTACCCGTACTTCCGGCCCATAGATCGATCGTGGGGCACAGAAGTGGAGGTGTCGGGCCGGCGTCTGATTATGATTGGGTCCAACGACTACCTGGGATTTACTCACGATCCCAGAGTAATTGAGGCAACGGGCAAGGCTGCACGTCGGTGGGGTAGTGGACCCGGGGGATCCCGATTTTTGTGCGGCAACTTGACCTTGCATGAAACCCTGGAGGGTCGACTGGCCGCCTTTGTCGGCAAGAAAAAGGCGGTGGTCCATGCCACCGGGTTCACCACGAATCTGGGGGCCATTGCCTGTTTGCTGACCCCCCAGGACATCATCGTCTGTGACCGGGAAGGCCATGCCAGCATCTTTGAGGGGTGTCAGGCCTCACGCGCCCGGCTGATCCCGTTTGCTCACAACGATGCGGCCGCGGCGGCCCGCAAGTTGGCGGCCGCCCGCCAAAAAAACACCAACGGCTGCCTGTTCCTGGTCACCGAAGGCGTGTTCAGCATGTCCGGGGATCTGGCGCCCCTGGACGAACTGGTAGCGCTGAAGAAAAGTCATCCGGACCTGCTCGTCTATCTGGATGACGCCCATGGGTTGGGAGTGATGGGCCGCGGGGGACGGGGAACGGCCGATCATTTCGGACTCACGTCGGAAGTGGACTTTATTATGGGCACCTTCAGCAAGGCCCTGGCTTCCATCGGTGGATTCATCGCCGCCGATGATGAGGCGGTGCTGGAATATCTGCGGCACCATTCCAAACCGCTCATCTTCTCTGCGGCCCTGCCCGCCAGCAATACCGCCACCGTGTTGAAGTGCTTGGATATCCTGGATGAGGACCCAGACCGGGTTACCCGCCTCTGGGACATCACCCGCCATGTCCATGCCGGATACCGGGAGATCGGGCTCATCACCAAAAACTCCAAATCCCCCATCATCCCCATCTACATCGGGGCGGAAGAGAAAGCGGCTCTTTTTGCGCGTGACATGTTTGACCACGGCGTTTTTGCTTTGCCCGCCATCTATCCGGCAGTCCCTCGGGGGCAAGCGGTAATCCGCACCGCTTACATGAGCACCCACAAGGAGAGCCAGATCAGTTACGTCTTGGAAATTCTGGAAAAATTGGCCAAAAAACATCGTATCCGGGCTTGTGACTTCACGCAGCCGGACTCTTTCCTAGAGGAGAGCGGGTTTACCACGACCTATCCCGGTGCCAATGGCACTGCCGTCAACATGCTGGGCGACTGATTGGGGATCACGGGGGAAAGCGCCTAATGAGGCTTAACGACCTCATGCGGGTAAGTTTGCGTCAGGTGATGCGTCATCGCCGCCGCTATACGGGGGTGGTGTTGGCTATTGCTTTGGGCGTGGCCGGGTTCCTGAATATTGTCACCATGAGCCGGGAGGTCAAGAAAAACTTCAACGAGAATCTTGACCTGATCGGCGGGGTTACCATCTTAAGGATCTATTTCGACAATCAGCGGTCTTACCGGCCCCAATGGTTCCGGGAGCAAACCCTCGCCGCCCTCAAGCGCCTCGACGGCGTCAAAGAATTAAGCCTCACCGCCGTAAAATATAGCCAAACCAATTTCCAAGGCCGGCACTTCGCCTTCACCACCATGGCGGTGGATGAAGGTTTCTGGCAGGTCCGCAATTTTTGGCCCCTCACCGGGAAACTGTTCGGTCTTGACGCCGTCACCGGTCACAAACGGGAAGTCGTGCTTGGAGCCGAACTGGCCAAAAAGATTTTCGGCGATACCCATGTCAGAGGAAAAGACCTGGAGATCAACCAGGAGATTTATCTGGTGTCTGGGGTGTTGGGGGGGGTTACCGATAGCGGGTTGGCGAACTCCGTGTTCCTGCCCCTTACCACCGCCGAGGACCGTTTCCCGGGCAGACTGCTGGCCGACCGTCTCTATCTGCGCTGCGCCACCTGGGATGATGTCACCGCCGTGGCGGCGGCAATTCCCGGGATCGTCAAATCTTGCCAATCGCCCGAGGAACTTCATGTCGAAGGCTCCTGGGAAGCCTTAAAACGGGTACAGCTGCTGGCTTGGTGGATCGAGTTTCTGATTTACCTGGCCACCAGCGCCACCTTTCTCTTGGGGGGTGTCGGCATCTGGAATGTGATGATGGCCGCAGTCACCTCCCGAACCCGGGAAATCGGGTTGAAAAAGGCCATGGGCGCTGAAGATCGAGATATCTTGGCGCAATTTCTCTCCGAGGCTCTCTGTCTGAGCGTGGGCGCGGCCCTCTTGGGGGCCGGGCTGGGCCGCATCATGATGGAGTTTTTGAGTTACATCATCGAAAGCCGCCCGCCGGAAAATCTCTTTTTCTTCGGGGTAACCCTGGCCTTCCTGTTCGCAGTGGTGATTGGCGTGGGGGCTGGCCTCTATCCTTCAATCCGGGCCAGTCGCATGGAAGTTGTAACCGCCATCCGCTATGAATAAGTTGGCTTCTTCCTGCCAGGTCAACGGCGCCTTGATTCGGGTGACCGACCTGTGCAAGACCTATGACAATGGCATCGATCTGATTCACGTGCTCCACGATGTCAATCTGAAGGTTTACCCCGGAGAGATCGTGGCGATCATGGGTCCTTCCGGGTCCGGGAAGTCCACCCTGCTCTTCATCCTGGGAATCTTTCTCCATCCCACCAGCGGCTCATATTTTCTGGGCGGTCAAGATGTCCTCGGCCTGGATCGCAACGCCCAGGCGGAATTTCGCCGCCGGCGGGTGGGATTTGTCTTTCAGAGCTGTGATCTGTTGGAAAACTCCACCGTTTATGAAAACCTGGAATTCCCGTTAATCTATGCCGGAGTTGACCGGCAAGACCGACCGGAGCGTATTGCCGCCGCCCTGGAACGCGTGAACCTGGGACACCGGATTCATCACTCTTCCAATCGCCTTTCCGGAGGTGAGCGCCAACGGGTGGCAGTGGCCCGGGCCCTGGTCAACCAACCCCAGGTCATCCTGGCGGACGAACCCACCGGCCAGCTCGACCGGACCCATGGTCACTCCATCCTGGACCATTTTGCGGAAATCGTCAGTGACGGTAAAACTGCCATCATAGTAGTCACGCATGATCCCGAAATTGCCGCCGAATGTACCCGGGTCAGTTTGATACGAGATGGCGTCCTGTATGAACAATGAGCCAACTGCCCAGGGAACCGCAAGCGCGCCTGGCCATCATAACCAGGTTCGCTGGTCGCTCGGCGAACGCTATGGTTGACCCTACCGGAACCGCACGGGGTCCCCGGCATACCTGGTCTGGTTACGCCCCCTGGATCGCCGCCACGCAGGCCTGCCTGATCATCGCCATGCTGGTGATGGCGGGCGGGGTAATGTGCTGGTGCCGGCCGGCCCAGGGCGCCGACCAGGGCCCGGTGGCCCAGACTTCGGCCCCGACCCCGGGCAGCCCGCTGACCTTTGATCAAGCCGTCAAAATCGCCATAACCCAATCCCCTCATTTCGTCAGAAGCTCCCTGGACATCGACATTGGGCGGATGGACGAAGCCGACAGCCGGTATGCACTGGTTCCCCCCTTGACCTTCAGCACCTATTATTATGTCAACCGCCCTCCGGGGGCAGGGTACGGCCAGCCTTACAGTTTAAGTTTTACCACGGCGCCGTATAACCCCTTGGGGGCGTACTTTACCCTCCAGGCCCAGAAATTGCTCACGCAAGTAGCTATTCTGACCCATCTCAAATCGATTTCCAAGGGGCTGGAAGGCTTGGGGGGTATCTACCTGGAACTGGACTGCTTGCACAAGCTGGCCGCCTGTCAGAAAGACCTGATTCAGGTGGCCCGGGAAAACCTCACCTATTTGGAAAACCGCATGAATATCGGCACGGCCACCTCCCTGGACGTCAAGATGGCCCGGCAGCAATTGGAACTGGCCCTGGGAGAGCAAGAGGGAATCGCCTTGTCCCTGAAGAGGTCTTTAAACAGCCTGAAAAATTTCCTGGGGCTGCGATCCACGCAGGATTTCACCCCTAACTTCCGGGACAGCCGGCGTCAAGTGCTGGGCAGTTTCGATCCGGCCACCATCACCCTGGAGCAAGCCAAGAACCGCTCTTACGAACTCAAGGCGCTCGAAATCCATAAACAGCTCCAGACCTATAATATCCGCCTGGCCATTGCCAAGGTTTTCCCCACGATTTTATTCAGCACCCAGACGCCCAACCCCTTGAGTGTCAACACCGGCTATGGCCTTTATGTCGGCTTCGGTCTCGAGATCCCGGTGTGGGATGGATTCAAACGGGTCCGCGACGTCTCCCGGCAAAAAGCCGTCTTGAAGCAGATTGGGGCCAAAAAAGCGGAAAAAGAGAGTAGTTTGGAAGATAAGTGGTTCGAACTTTTGGGAGGGGTACAAGAAAAAAGCCTGGCCCTGAAAAATGCCCAGGCCCTCGAAAACTTGGCCCGGCTCAAGGCCCACCAGAGCGATGTCCGCTACCAATCCGGGGGAGCGCCCCTCACGATCGTTCTGGATAGTCGTAAGGAGGTTCTGGCCGCCCAAAAGGAGATGCTGGTCCGAGGCCTGGCGAATGACAAGGCAATTCTGAAGCTTCGGGAAAATTCTGGAGACTTAGGTTATTCATATGTGGATGCGAACTCTTGGCAGAAGTAAGTGGGCGGCCTTAGGGGGCTGGATGTTGGCCATCTACCTGGGATTATGCATTCCGGGAGCGGGATTCGCCGGAGAGGCGCCGGTTACTCAGGCCACCACTCCTCCTTCAAACGGGGAGTCGGAAATAATCTTTAACGGTAAAATATTCTGTTCCCTGAAACGGCGAATCGATTTGCCCTTTAAAGGAATTATTACTTCCCTGCGGGCCCACTCCGGACAGCGGGTCGAAGCAGGAAAGATCCTGGCGACTTATCGCCTGGCTCCGGAATCGCTGATGGCGATCCAACAGCGTCTCTCGCCGCCGCAACTGGCCGAAATGGAGACGAAACTGGCGGAAGTGCAGCGGAATATGGTGCCCCTGACGAACAAACAACGGGAACTCACCCAGTTGGTCCAGAAAAAATTAGCGCCATCCCAAAGCCTGGCCCAGACCAACGAAGAATTGCAGTTCCTGGGAAGGGAGGAGGCGACCCTCCAGGAGAGGCTGAAAAAGGACCGCCGACTGGTCCAGCAAGACCAGGAGGTCTTGAGTAACTTGTTGGGCACTTCCGTGAAATCCGGCCTGATTCCCCGGGAAGTGAGCCTGAAGGCTCCCATCAGCGGCTACGTCATCTGGGTCAACCCCGAGATGCGGGAAAGTGCCGAACTGTCACCCCTGCCGGCCGCCTTTCAAGTGGGGGTGATGGACCCCATGCTTCTGCGGGCCCAGGCCTTTGAAATCGAGGCCCTTCAGGTCAAAATCGGCCAACCGGCCGAGGTGACCCTGGACGCCCTGCCGGGGCGAAAATTCCAGGCCAAGGTCAGCCGCATTTCCTGGTCCTCAATCGCCAGTGGCCCGGACACGCCTGCCTACTATGAAGTCGAGTTAACCGTCCCCAACCCCGATCTGGACTTGAAAGAAGGCTTGAAGGCTCGCATCGTTCTGCGCAAATCCGAGTAAGAGGTCCATTGATGAAGTCAAGCGGGGAGATTACGGTGTCTCCCGTTCAGAATGACGCGTCTTTATGGGAATTTCTCCGCCTGCCGTGGCGCATCTATCAAGGGGACCCTTACTGGGTGCCCCCTATTCTCTCCCAACAGCGCCAGTTTCTGGATCCCCGGCGCGGGTCCTTCTTTGAGATCGGCGAGGCCCGGTATTTTTTGGCCTGCCAAGACGGCAGGCCGGTGGGGCGCCTGTCCGCCCACATCAATCGGCTCCATGACACCGGTCACGGCCCGGAAACCGGCTTCTTCGGGTTCTTCGAGTGTATCCCGGACCGGGACGTGGCCGCGGCCCTGTTCGAGGCGGCGGCCGCCTGGCTGCGAGAGCGTGGCAAGACCCGCCTGGTCGGACCTTTGAATTTCGGCATCTACGATGAGATGGGGCTGCTGGTGGAGGGGTTTGACTCCATGCCGGTCATCTTCCAGACCCACAATCCGCCCTATTACCAGGACCTCCTGACCTCCCTGGGATTTGTCCAGGCCATGGATTGGCATGCCTACAAGATCACCAACCGGAAGGTGGACCTGGAGGCCATGCAGCGGCGCTATGACGAGATCATGCGCGGGCAGGACATCGAGATCGTGACCTACGACCCCAAAGAAGTCGACCGCCGCGCCGACGAGGTCTTCGAGCTGTTCAATACGGCCTGGGCCCCCAACTGGGGCCACGTGCCCCTGACCCGGCGCCAGTTCGATGATATGTTTGAGACGGTCAAACCCTGCTTACGCCCGGGAATGGCTTTTGCTCTCCTGGACGACGACCGCGTGGCCGGTTTCGGCATCAGCCTGCCGGACCTCAATCCCCTCATCCGGAAGTTAAACGGGCGTCTGACGCTCTGGGGCAAACTCCGCCTGCTCTATTGGGCCAAGTACCGGCCGGTCCGCAAGATCCGGGCCATGGTGGTGGGGGTCAGCCAGCCCTACCAGCGGCGGCGCCTACATCTGGCCATGGTCCTGCGCGCCTATATCCACCTGGTGAAGCACACTCCCTGGGATTTTTGCGATCTTTCCCTGGTCCCGGCCAACCTCAAGCACTGGATCAAGGTTATCCTGGCCCTGGGCGGCCAGCGCTACAAGGTCTTCCGCGTCTTTGAAAAACCTATCTGAAACCGTGGAGCACCAGGGAGGGTGGGCCAGGGACCTCTGGCCCGAAATAATGGTGGCCCTGATTTCCGGGGCCGTCTTCGTTTTGGCGCACTTCCAGGCCCTGGCCAATCCTTTGGTCATTAATGATGACGTCCGCCAGCAGATTTACTGGATGCAGCAATGGCAGGACCCGGCATTATTCCGGGGCGACTTCCTTACCGGCTATGCAAGGGCCTACGTCCCCTGGGGCGTAAAGGGCCTCTACTGGGTGGCCTCCTGGTGGGTGTCCCCCCTGGCCTTTTCCAAGTTCCTCCCCGGGTTCCTGTTCGTCTTCCTGGGCATTTGCCTCTTCAGGATCGGGACCCGCCTGGCAGACCGCCGTCTGGGGTGGATGATGGTAGCCGTCTTCTGGCTGATGCCCTTCTTTCTGGACAACCTGTCCGGGGGTCTGTCCCGGTCCTTCGCCGCCCCCCTCCTGGCCCTCTTCTGGCTGGGCTGGCAGTCCCGGCGACCCTGGGTCATGGGCGGGGCGCTCCTGCTCCAGGCCCTGTTCATCCCTTACATTTTCATGGTGGCGGCCCTGGCGGCGCTGCTGGCCTGGCTGCTGGCGCGCCTGGGCCGGGACCGCCCGCCGCCCTTCCCGGCTCAGGCCGCCCACTTCTTGCTTCTGGGCCTGGGAGCCGTGTTGGTAGGTGCGATGAACCTCCAGTTCAGCGCCGGCGGCTACGGACCCCTGGTGAGCGCCCAGGAGATGGTCAATCACCCCGAGTTTTACGCCCATGGCCGTTACCAATTCCTGCCGGAACCCTCGCTCCTGTGGGAACTCATCCGCCCCTGGGAATTCATCCTCCCGTTTCGGGAGTGGGGGCCGGTGGCCGGCGGCCTGGCCGGCGCGGGTCTGCTGGCCCTGGGGGTGGCCGGACTCCGGCGCCTGGACTGGCCCACCTGGCGGCAAACGCTCAAACCCGCCGGGTACCTGGGATTGGCCTCCCTGGCGCTTTATTTCCTGGCCCGGCTCTTCCTGTTGAAGTTATTCGTCCCCGACCGTTATCTCCTGTACACCGTGAACCTCTTTTATACCCTGGTGCTGGCCCTGGGGGTGCAGACGGCGCTCCGGGTTTCGCTCTGGCCCCGATATTTGGCGATCCTGGCCCTGGTGGCGGCAGCATCCCTGGGCGCCTGGCGCCTCGAGGGAGTCGGGCTCAAAGATTACTCGGCCTACCGCGCCGTCTATGCCGCCCTGGCCGAAACGGACCAGGATGCCCTCATCGCCGGCCACCCCAACCTGATGGACACCATCCCCACCTTCGCTCAACGCCGGGCCTTTGCCACCTATGAACTGGCCCACCCCTGGAGCCGGGGTTACTGGGCCAAACTGCAGCCCCGTCTGGCGGATCTTTTCCGGGCCTACTACGCCGCCGACCCCCAGGAGGTGGTGGCCTTCTGTCGGAAGTACGGCATCGCCTGGCTCATCGTCGATGACCGTCATTTCACCCCGGCCTTCTTGAAGGGCGGGTTCTGGCTCTTTCCCTATGACCGGCCGCACCTTCAGGGCGCCTCCCCGGGTCTGGCCGAACGGATTTATTGCCCGTTTTTCGCCCCGTTTGATGAGCAGATCCAGCATCTTACGGCCGGGAGGGCATATTTTGCCTTACTTTCCGACCCCAGCTTCCGGTCTCGGGCCGTGGATCAGCATGTGCGCCTGATCGATATGCGCCCCTGGTTGACCCCAAAGCCCTAATCCCCGGCCGGAGCGGTAACCTCTGCCCATGAAACTTGAAGCCGCCTCGCGGCATTGCGACCCACCCTCCGGCAAGATCAAGAGGTGGTTAACTGCCCCACGGCATAAAGGGTAACGGGGTCCTGAATCCCTTTGAGCCGGACCTCAAACTCCCGGGTGATCCTGACCTCCGGTTGGACCAGCCGGTACACGGCCGCGGAGATCACCACCTCCCCGCCTCGGGCCTGGGCCTGGATGCGATGGGCCAGGTTCACCGCGGACCCCACGATGCCATATTTGGCCCGGGTTTCCGAACCGATATTCCCCACCACCACCTCCCCGGCATGGAGGCCGATCCCCATGTGGAGAGGCGGCAATTTCTGGCCGATCCCAGCCAGGTTGACGCCCAGCATGGCCTGCTGCATCGAAAGGGCGCACTGCAACGCCTCCCGCCCCACCGGGGCCAGGGGACCGTCCAGAGGGTCAAAAAAGGCCAGGATCGCATCCCCCAGGAAATCCACGATAATCCCGTGATGCCGGCGCAGCACCTCCACCATCCGGGAAAAATAACCGTTGACCAGCTCAATGGTGGCCTCGGGGCTCAAGGCCTCGGCAATGGGCGTAAAACCCCGGATATCGGAGAACATGATGACCACCTGCCGCTTTTCCCCGCCTAAACGGCTGGCTTCCGGGCGTGACATCAGTTTCTGGGCGATCTCCTGGTCCACGTA
>Ga0066636_10001222_pt1 | contig 15789 bp, 18 predicted proteins | sample CryGeyCG2014_080_2_FD_62736 | JGI IMG/M metagenome (GOLD analysis project Ga0066636, IMG submission 62736) | Groundwater microbial communities from aquifer - Crystal Geyser CG07_land_8/20/14_0.80 | ecosystem: Environmental > Aquatic > Deep subsurface > Groundwater | place: USA: Utah: Grand...
AACAATACGTTTACATTATGACTTTTATGAATATAGATACTCATCGTATCTCTATTCTATATTATCTCGCCGCAAGCGGCGGGGAATTAACCCGAAGAGAGATTAACCTTGCATTTTTCGAAAACAATTGGGTACATTCTAGTTTATTTTTCCATAGAACGTAGTTTAGTCCTAATTGATCTCGGCGGCTAAAGTTGTTTATCATCCACCACCAGTCATCCATTACTTTAATTATTTTGGAGTCATTGTGTTCTCGAAATATTAAATTATTTTCGAATAGGCCGTTGTTTTTGGGATATTTTTCTTTTTTTAGAAAGTCGACTTGTTTGAGAATTATTTCAGGATTGTCTTTTTGAAAGTCGACACAAGCTTTAGCTTCTTGATAGATACAGTCTCTTTCGAAGTGTGGTGGAATAGCTATTTTTATTTTTTTCTCGATAAGTTGATTAACTCTTTTTTCTAAAATATCACTGGTGACATCGACATTTGTATCTACCCAAACAGAATATTTATATTTTGATAATATCTCGTGAGGAAACAGTTTATAATATCTGCTCGTTCGAACTGCGTCGAGTTTTGTTTTATTAATTGGTTTAATTTCCCAGATACCTGGATTTTTGATTTTTTTGTCTGTGAAACAGATATAATCAAAATTTTTACTTATATATTTATGTTGAATTAAGTTGTCGTAATTTTCGTTATAGGCGGTGTAGATGGCTACTTTTGCATTTCTGGTTTTTTTGTAATTTAAATATGATTTTATTTTTCGTTTTTTTGTTAGGTTTTGGTAATTAATAATTTCAATGAAATCAGTTGAAACTGCATATTTCCAAAATAAATTAGCAAGAGGTATTTTTGGGTTATTCCATGGTTTTTCCCCATTATAGTGTACAATTATTTTTTTATTTGTATTTTTTATATATGCAGCATAATGGTTATATTTACTATCTAATAGTTTTACGTTACCATAACATACCGAGTTCAAGATGCATTGATCTACAAAAATTGGTTCTTTTATTTCCATGAGTTTATCTAGTGATTTTTTTAATAAATTAAATTTTGTTATCTTTAGGATATCAATTAATAAAACTCCACTATTAAAATATTTTGATTGATCTGGAATTTTTAAAGTTTTAGTTATGTAATCTGAATAATTTGGGTCTTTGGATAGGCCTTGAGTTGTTACCGCGCCCATTAAGTTGTTCTCAAGGTCGATATTAATAAATTTTGCAATGTCTTTAACAACAATTATGTCGCAGTCAAGATAAATTATTTTTTTATAATTTTTACAAATTTTTTCTATTAATAATTTGTAATAGGTTGCTATCGTAAAATATCCACTAACATAAAATATATTGGAGTCTTTAATAAAGTTGTTGACATTAATAAATCTTATAGAAAAATTTTTTGTTTTACTAATCAAATTTAGAATTTTATTCTTATAATCTTGCGAAATTTCTTCGTTTAAAATAATAATGTCATAACTATTTTTAATTGAAGAATTTTCAATTAAAGATTTAATGGCTACTGCTAGATATGGACAGTAATTATTGTCGGATGAGAATACTATTGGAATATTATTTTCTTTAAAAGCGGGTAATATGTTCTTTTCTACTTTGTTCTTAAGGCTCATTTATTTGTTTCAGAAAAATATTTTTGAATTGCTTTGTTAGGAATTCCGTCGTACTGGATTTGGTGATGGTTTAGATAAATAACACGGGTGCAGAAGGATTCGACTTGGGAGAGGCTATGGGAGACAAAGATGGTGGTGATATTTTCGGCAGCTTTGAATTCTTCCATCCTTTTAAAACATTTGGCCTGAAAGTCGGTATCGCCCACGGCTAGGATTTCATCGACTAAGAGAATTTCGGGGTTGACGTGGATGGCAATGGAGAAGGCCAGACGCATGTACATGCCCGAGGAATAGTGTTTAATGGGTTGATCGATAAATTCTTCGATTTCGGAAAAATCGATGATTTCCTGCAGATACTGCTTAATTTGAGTTTTTTTTAGACCGAGAATGGCACCATTGAGATAGATGTTTTCCCGACCGGTGAGCTCGGGGTGCATGCCGGCACCTAGTTCGATAAGGGGGGAGATTTTGCCCTGAGTAAAGACTTTGCCACTTGTAGGAGACATGACTCCGGCAACGAGCTTTAGAATGGTGGATTTGCCACTACCGTTGGGGCCGATAATACCGACTGTCTCCCCTCTTTTAATTTCAAAGGAAATATCGTCAAGAGCGGTAAAGCCTACTTTTGTTTTTTCACCCATGAGAAGGGCGGGGAGAAATTCTTTAAACGTTTTTTGGTTGTTGCGGGAGAAATTTTTCACTACGTGTGAAAAATTGATCACTGGTTCGCTGGTGCGCTGGTTCGCTGGTGGGGAGGGTGCGCTAGTGCGCTGGTTCGCTGGAGGGGAAAGGGAAGATGATTTATTTTTCATTTTGTTTTATGCTTGATATAAATGAGTTTAACATCTTGGCTAGAATTTCGTATCTGTTTGATAATAAATTGAATTGTTCGAGAGTTATATATTTTAAATCTTTGGTTAAAAATAAAAAATTTTGAGTTTCATATAATGAACCCTTTGATTGGTATAGGTATTGAATAAATTCTTTGTTACCCTTGCGTCCAAATCCTTCGGCGATGTTGGCAGAAATTGAAGTCGATGCTCGTTGCAACTGTGAAGTAATGCCAAATATTTCTGATTTTGGAAATGATGATGTAATTTTGTATATCTCGAATGATAATTGGTGACTTTCTTTCCAGACATTTAAATCGTTAAAATTCATGTTTTATTCTAGCGCACTAGAGAACTAGAGTACTAGAGTCTGTTTTGGTTGTTGACATTCGTATTGTCTTCGGTAATATAAATTATGGAAAATAAAATAAGCGATAAAGCATTGGTGGCTTTGGCACTATTAATTGCTGTCAGTAATCCTCAAGAAAAAAGTAATTTAATTAAATAAAAATAGATATGGACAAAGTTGTAAATGATGATAATTTGAAAGGTTTAGTGTTTGTTGATTGCGAGTCAAACGGGCCTTGTCCAGATATGGGTGAATTGACAGAGTTTGGAGCAGTTATTTATCCGTCCAGATTATCTTTTCATGGTATTTTGTATGGTTTACGTCCATCAGTAAACCCTGATTTAAATAATAAATTGGGTGATAAACGTGATCCAGTGGATGTGTTTGTTAAGTTTGAAAAATGGCTTTTAGAGAATATCGAAGGTCGACCTATTTTTGTAAGTGATAATCCGGCTTTTGATTGGCAATGGATAAATTACATGTTTCACCATACTATTGGAAGAAATCCTTTTGGTTATTCAGCTAGAAGAATTAGTGATTTTTATGCCGGTTTAGTGGGAAATTTTAGAAGTACTCAAAAGTGGAAAAGACTTAGAGTAACAAAACACGATCATAATCCAGTTAATGATGCTTTAGGGAATCTTGAAGCTTTTGAAAGAATAATAAAAGGGGAAAGATAATAATAAGAAATAAGTTACCTAAGTGAGTTTAATATTTTTGGTTGACATAGATGGTTTTGTTTTGTATAATATTTTATCACGATGACTGGACTAGCCTAAGGTTTCGACCGAACGCAAATGCCAGTCTTTTTTTGTTCTAATGATTGTTTTAATAAATCAATTCTAATTATATAATTATTAAATTCTCTTAATAGACTGGAATAGTGTTTATTTGGTGCAAGAACACAGCGTAATTTATTTTTATTTACTAAATACTCAACAAGGCAATGATAGTCTCCATCACCAGCGACAATTATTGCTTTTGAATATTGTGGAATTTTGTCGACAGTATGTAGAACTAATTCAGCATCTACATTGCCTTTGACTGTACCATCACGAAGTTCAAGAGTTGGCTTAAGAATAACAATGTAACCCATATTTTGTAAACTGGTGTAAAGAGCTTCATTACCTGCTTTGTATCCAATAAAAGAAAAAGCTTTTGTAACATTATATTTGTTTTTTAAATACTGTCTAAATTTTCGCCAATCTAGCTTCCACCCTTGACTATTAATTCCACGATTTAAATTTTGACTGTCAATGAAGGCGTATGTTGCAGACTGTTGTTTCATTATTGAATATTATTTATTTTTAATAATTAATAATACATCAATTATTAAAAAAATTGGTGTTTGACATTTGGGTATATTTCGGTATGATTATTTTTATGAGTATGGATAACTATATTTTAATTAATCGGAAAACTTTTGAAGTTAAGGAGATATGTGCCAGTGATGGTGAGATACACAGAATAATTAAAAAATGTAAAAGTTTGGATGAAGCTGTTGATATTGCTTCGAAAGAAGCTAAGGAAGGAGAAGTCGAATATGGGATTTGGTTTGGAGTCAAATAAAAATGTTAAACTGACTGGTGAAGAGAATATTGTCGACGGGGTTTTATTACGTAACTTCGATTTTTTCGAATTTTTTTCGATATGTATTTCATTTGGTTTTGTTGCGGTTGTTGGCACCCGGCGAGTATGGTGAATTTTCATCGTATTTAAGCTTGCTATATATATTGGGAATACCGACGGTTATTATCACTAACGTGGTGACGAAATATGTGGCTGACTTTAGGGGTAAGGGTGATGCAATATCGATTAATAAATTATTTTACTTTTTGTTAAATAAAATAAATCTGGTGACGATACCGGTGGGATTGTTGTTGATTATATTTTCCCAACCTTTGGCGGTTTTGTTTAAAGCTCACCCATTGGCTTTTGTGATTTTGGGAATTTCGATGTTTGTGTCGGTGTTTCAAGCGATTATTAATTCATATGTTTTGGCCTTTCAAAAAATTGTTTTTTTGACCGTAATAGGCCTGGTAAATGTATTGATGACGATAGGGCTGGCAGTTTTATTTATTAAATTTGGCTGGGGGGCGACTGGGGTGGTGGGGGCACAGATATTGGCGGGAGTGGCATATATTGAGGTGGCAGGGTGGTTGCCATATATTGTCTTTACGATGGCTTTTTTTGCATTTTCCCAATTTATTATTTCGTATTTAATGGCAACAAATAGACCGAGGGCAACCGTATTGTTGCTGGTGGCGACAATAGTTCAGCCAGTATTATTTTTTATATTTAGAAATTCGTTTAATGATATTATTATTGCCAATTTTGTTTTACAACTTGGTTTATTTTTGGCTTTGGTTTTATATATTGTCCGCAAAGATTTTTTTGCGGGATTTAAAATATGTATGCAGACGAAGGACCTTTTCCAGTTTGTTTTATAATGTTTAATTTTTTTAATTTTAATAGTTTTAGTTGGGCTGTTCTTTGGGGTATGCTTAAAATGTCATAAACATCTTTGGTAGTTATTTTGCCAATTTGATCGATGAAATCGATAATTTTTTGCTGATCATCGTCTAAAAACATTTGTGGTAGATTTTTGTTGATATTTTTTAGAGAAATTTGTTGGACTTTGTATTTGACACTTAAAATTTCTTCTTTAAATCCTGCTACAAAATAAGATAACCAGTTTGTTAAATCTTTGTCTTTATTATATTTTTCGCCATTATTTATGGCATTGTAGTAATTTTCTCGGTTTAGATTGTAATAATCTTCTAGTGCAAATAATTTGCGAAAATCAAAACCTGTTTTGTATAAAACTAAAGTAGATATGGCTCTTGCAACCCGACCATTACCGTCTGAAAATGGATGAATGGCGGCAATTTCTTGGTGAACTATACCTGCGATAATTACGGGATTTGTATTTAATGTCTCCTTACTTGTTAGCCATTCAATTAATTGTGAAACTAGTTTAATAACTAAATTGGCTGATGGAGCAGTGTAGATTACTTTTTTGTTTAGTCCCATAAAATGGCGAACCACGTATACTGGACCTTTTCTAAATGACCCTGAAGATTCTTTTGATAGTGTATTTTGGGTGACATATTTGTGAATTTGTAGCACGGTTTTAACTGTAGTTTTTCGATTGGTTTTTGCTATTTTATCGATGTATTTTAGGGCTGTTAGATAATTTTTGACTTCATAAATATCACGATCAGAAGCATCAATTGATTTTCCGGCGATTATAGCTTCGACTTGATTTATATTTAGTTGGTTTCCCTCGATTGCAGTGGAGCTTTGAGACATTCTGGTCAAGGCAATACGACGAAGTTTAATTTCAGCAGAAGGCAGAATTTTAGCATGATCAATAATACTTTTACATTCGGAAATTGTAGTTAAGTCATTGACAATAGAATTGGTTAAGGTGTATTTTGGTTTAAACATTTTATAGAATATTATATCATTTTATACCTAATCGCGCAATAATCGCGCAATAATCGCGCAAACAAATTATATATTATCAGCAAAGATTTTTTCGCGGGATTTAAAATAGGAAAAACCAGCATAGAGCGTTAGTATCGAGACTGTTAGAGCGATAGAAAGACTTAATAAGTTGGGACTGCCTCCTCCAAGTACGGTTTGGCGATAGGCATTAATAATTACGGCCATGGGGTTAAGTTGGAAAAATATTTTAAATTTGTCAGGAACAATGTCGGCGGGATAAATAACGGGGGTTAAATAAAGCCAGAGGGTAATTATGAGTGTGAGTAAATATTGGATATCGCGATAGAGTAGATTGCTGGCAGCAAAAAAAAGTGATAAACCAAGGGTAAATATTTGTTGGATAAAAAAAATGGGGATAACCCAAAGAATGTTTAGATTGATGGGTATTTGATAAATTATCATATAAATAATGAGGATGATTAGGGCAAAGAGAAAATCGATGATTTTGGCGATAATGGTTGATAACACTAAAATAGTGCGAGGAAAATAGACCTTGGTGATGATTGAGGCGGAACCGACAAGGGAGGCAGCTGAAGAAGAAAGCGAGTTGGCAAAGAGATTCCAAGGTAAGAGGGCGACAAACAGAAAAATAGAGTAGGGAATATTTGAGGCGGCGTTGGTGGGAATACGAAGTATGATGGAAAAGGCAAAGGACATAACTAACATTTGAGCCAAAGGATTTAGTATTACCCAAAAATAACCTAGAATTGATTGTTTGTAGCGTGATTTGACTTCGCGACCAACCATTTGCCAGAGAAGCTCGTGCCACTTGATGATGTTTTTAATTTCGTTTAGTAGTTCCATTGATAAGATTATAACTTAAATGAGGTAGTATACTAGATGAATGATAGTCACAATGGGTGGTGGTTCGGGGATGCCGATTGTAAATCAAGCTTTGGTTAAGGCTGGTTTTAGTGATATTAATTCAATTGTGACAACTTTTGATAGTGGTGGTGACACTGGGAGAATTCGGACTGATGAACGAGGATTAGTTTTGGCTTTTTCTGATTATTGGCGGTCTCTCATGTCATTGTGGAACGATGGCGAACAAAAAAAATATTGGCAAGAAATGTTAAAGTATCGTGATGGACGGGGAAGAAATTTTGGGAATTTATTTTTTCAATTTATGGCGGAAAGGGCGGGAAGTTTGTCAAAAGTTGATAGTTTATTCTCGACACTGACGCAAGCAAATTTGTGTGGTCGGGTTATTCCAGTAGCACTTGACCCAGTTGATGTTTGTTTTGCAACAAAATCTGGTAAAAAGTATATTGGTGAACACAATATGGATGACCAAAGAATGTCGCTGGACATGATTGATAAGGTTTGGTTGTCGACCGAAATTGAGGCGAATCCTGAAGCGATACAAGTGATTAATAAAGCAGACTTGATTATTATTTGTCCAGGGAGCTTGTATGGGTCGGTGCTGACAAATTTTTTACCAAGAGGAATGCGGGGGGTAATGGAGAAAACCAGTGCTAAAAAGATATTGTTTACTAATATTATGTCGGTTTGTAATGAAACAAATGGATTTGATCAAGATAATTATGTTGAGATTATTAATAAATATATAAAGGTAAAATTTGATGAAATTGTGATGAGTGATTTTAAATCGGTGAATAAAAAGCTATTAAATAATATTTTGGAATCATATGCAAACGAACATTCAAGGCCGATTAAATATCATAATAAAAGTATTAGCAAGACGTCGATAATTGATTTGTTGGCGGTTGATGAGGTAAATTTGAGATTACGTCACAGTGTTGATAAACTAGCAAAATATTTTGCTAAAATGGACTATGTCGCAAAGGAAAATTAAGAAATTAAAAAAACAGGTTGAACAGATGGCAATTGTAAAAACTGAGATAACAACTAAATTTGACGGATTTATAGCCATTGTCAAGAGTAACTGGAAATTTTTGGTGGGACTGTGTGTTGGTGTTGCTGTCCTATATCTAAACTCTTTAAATGGTAATTTTGTGTCTGATGATTACGCGACCATTACCAATAATCCTCTGATTGGTGATTTTGGTTTTGCTATGTCTGGATCGATTGTTTCTCTATCCAATTATTTAATTTTTAAAATATTTGGATTTGCTGGTTCATTCCCCTACCATTTGTTTAATTTATTGGTGTATCTGTCTGTCATCGTATTGGGTTTTGTGTTCATGTATCTGGTAACTCGACAAAAAATTATTACTCAAATTGCTACTTTGCTATTTGCCACCATGCCGTTACACGTTGAGGTCGTATCGTGGATTTCGGGAAAACCATATTTGATTATGGCGTTAGCTTTTTTAATATCGATAATACTTTTTATTAGTTATATAAAAACTGACGACAAAAAATATATCTTTCCACTGTTGGCATCAATCGCATTGAATTTATTTGTCGATAAGATACGTTTTTTCTCATTTGTTTTTGTAGCGATAATTTACGCAATCACATATGACTGGAAGAGAAAATACAAAATTGGTTGGGCAAAGTTCTTATTGGTTGGTCTAGTGTTTATTACTATCATTGGATTTTGGGCTTGGCCTGCCATAATGGTGCGGATTACGGCGGTAAACTCTGGTATAAATGCTTCTGGTGGATTATTTTATAATCCTTTTTTCCAATACCCTACCTCGATTGCCAAGTATCTACAATTGATGTGGTTCCCTATTGATTTGACTCTGTATCACACAATGTATATTTTTCCAAATTGGTTAAATTGGGCATTAATTTTGTTGTACATTGTAATGGTTGGATATTTTTACTTTAAAAACAAAAATTATTTTTTTATTTTAATTTTTATATTTGCGGCGGCGGCACCATCGATGGCACCAGTAAAAGTTAGCTGGCTGGTTGCAGAACGGTATTTATTTTTGGGTTCAATGGGCTTTTGCCTATTTTTGGGGTATATCATTTATGACTTGTCCAAGTACTTTAAATTAATTTCGAGTGTATTGTTTGTGTTAATATTAATATTGTCAGTGATCAGAACATACCTCCGTAATCAAGACTGGCAAACAAACCATAATTTGTGGGTCAATACCTGTCAGGTATCACCAAATTCACATAACGCCTGGAACAATATTGGGGATGATTACGATAAATTGAAAGATTATCAAAATGCAATAAAGGGTTTTACCCAGTCGACAATTGTCAAGCCAAATTATGCCGATGCTTATCATAATCGGGCAAACATTTTTTTTAAAATTGGCAGACTTGATTTGGCCCGCGAAAGCTATGAAACAGCAATTAAGATTAATCCAAACTTATTTCAAACTTATATGTCGCTGGTGCAAATTGATCTTAATGAAAAAAATATGGAACGCGCTATGCAGGATGCGACTAGGTTGTTGCAGTTTGATCAAATGAACCCACAATCATGGTACATAATGGGAATAGTTCAGGTCCAATTTGGTGAAATCGAAAATGCCCAAAAGAGTATGACAAAGGCTCTGGAATTGGCTCCTGGCTACAAATTGGCGAATGATGCTTTGATTCAGCTTAACTCGAAAACCTAGATTTTTTTATAAAGACCGATTATAGATTGTCCAATAGAGGGAAATAATTTGGCCAAGATTCTAGAAAACAGTTTGCCAGTAGTGCTTAGATTGACAATGTCGGAGGAGAAATTGACCTGACTAAATTTGTGATGGTCGAATAATTGCTGGAGACTATTTCGGGTAAAGTAGCGAATGTGACCGCAACTGTCCTCATAATTCGGAGAAATTTCAATTATTGGATTAATTCCCAATAATAAAAATATGCGACGACCAAGAGAAGCAATGTTCGGTGTTGATAACAATAAATGTCCACCCGATTTTAGTACACGGTGTATTTCCTCAAGAAAATAGTCGGTATCGTATATGTGTTCGATTATTTCTCCTATTACCACCAAATCAAAAGAATTTTTTGCAAAAGGAAATGGTGTTTTGTCGTCAAAAAAGTATTGTGTAGCCGCTATCTTATTTTTTATGGCGCGATTAACTGACTGGGGGTTGCCATCAATACCGTATAATTTGGTTGTTTTATTCTTAAACAATTTGAGAAAGGTGCCATCATAACAGCCGATGTCTAAGATTTTTTTATTGTCTAGATCGAGAGTGGAAGCTAGTGATAACATTATCTGGAATCTGGGGGTGTCGTGTTTTAATTTTAAAACATCTGGCTTGGAATAGAGATTGGAATAGATGTTTTTCATTTGAGTATTTTGTTGATGTGATCTAACTCTAATTTACCAATATGTTCCCACGAATATTTACCTAAAAGTTTTTTGCCTGGTAGGTTAACAAATTGTTTGTGTTTAAATATTTCAATTAATTTTTGGGCAATCTCTCCAATTGAACCAATGGGATACGAATAAATTTCATGGTACTTGTACAAGCTCCTATATGGCAAGAGATCATAGGTGATGGCAGGTAGACCACAGCTGACGGCTTCGAGTAGAGCAATTCCAAAACTCTCACTCTTGCTCTGACTTAGAAATATAAATGTTTTGGAGCTTTTGATGATGGAGTATTTTTTGATACCGATTTGAAAACCCAAAAATTTTACATTTCGAGTCAAATTGTAGTCATTGATTTTTTCTTTAAATTTTTTAATAGTTGGACTATCACCTGAACCCATTATGGCAAGAGTAAAGCTAGGATATGTCTTGGTGATAATTTTGAGAACTTCTAGCAAGTCATAAATGCCTTTGGTTTCATTGATTCTACCAACATACAGTGAGTCGTAATTGTATTTTGGGGATTTTTTGGCGAGTCGTAGAGTATCCGTTTCAATCGCATTGCCAGTGACGGCTAATTGCCTTAATTTAAAACCATTTTTATGTAAATAATTTTTAAGATCCTCTGATATTACAAAAATTAAATCGGCTTGCCTGAGTAAAACTAAACTGAAATGAAAGAATATCCATGCCAAAAGGCGAACAATGGGATTACCGGGGTCAAACAGAGGAACAGTGTTGTCAAAGATGGTTGCCCATATGGTCTTTTTGCGAAAAATTTTGAGGATAAATGGAATTAAAGTTAGATTTAATACTGATGATTGAGAGTAGATAATATCAAAGTCAGATTTAATGATTTTTTTTATATTTACCAAAGCTTTTATATTTTCCGTTAAGGCAAGAATAATATATGTAAACTTGCTTATATTTCCTGAATGTAATGTTTTGTAAAACGATTGTTGTTTGCTGTAGGTATAAACATCGTCAATTGTATTTAGTGGATATATTTTGTCGGGGCAGAGAATATAGAGCTGATAACCCTGGCTTTGAAAATATCTATATTTGGTAAGAAGGTGTGGAAACAAACCGTCAGAAACTAGAGTCACACCGTTGATAAGAATCTTTTTATTTTTGATCATAACGGGTTAGTAGTTTGTCTAGCTTTTGAAAATAGTTGGGGTCGTCAAAATCAAAGTTTTTTATTTTATGATTAGTTATTACTTTGTGTTTAATAAATTTGGCTGGAACCCCGCCGTAAATTTCGTGAGATGGAATATCTTTGGTGACAACTGAGCCAGCAGCAATGATGGCTCCATCACCAATAGTGACTCCCCGTAAAATTATGACTCCAAAACCGATGTAAACGTCGTTGCCTATTGTGATAGTGCGGATATCGTTGACGGTATCAGTATGCTTGTAGTGTGATGCAGTAAAGGGAGAATTTATTTCGTTATTAAATTTGTAATTGAAGAAATTTTTGTAGTTATGTTGGTGGCTGAGAGCGGCAAAGTTTTGAGCAATGGAACAAAATTTACCAATTTTGATATGGGAAAGATGAAAGGGTGAATGAAGGTAGGTGTAATCCCCTATTTCGACATTTGGACCAAATATAGTATAACCATAAATAGTGCTGCCTTTATGAAATATGGGTTTATAAATTAATATCGAGAAATAGTGACGCAAAAATAGTGGGAGTTTTGAAAAAACTACGAAAGCCACAAATTCAATTTTATGGTGGATATAAATTTTATAGTTGGTTATACTCTATTATATAATAGTCTATGGTTAATATTAATTTAGGTTCGGGACCGTTCTCTGCTGTCGGGTGGATAAATTTTGATTACGGACTATTGCCACTATTGGGTAAATTAAATTTGACAGGTTTGGTGTCAAGACTTGGCTTGTTGGATAAGTCGTATGTTATTAAATGGCCTAAAATTAGGTATTTTGACATTAGAAGGTCATTGCCATTGAAATCAGATACGGTTGATAACATCTATTGTTCTAATGTTTTGGAACATTTTGAAAAGTATGAGGCAGAAAAAATTTTACGAGAATGTCGTCGAGTGCTGGGGAGAAAAGGATTGTTGCGGGTAGTCTTGCCCGATATTAGAAAACTGATGGTAAATTATAAAAACAGTAATGAATTTTGTCAAGAATTTTATGGATATGACAAGGATGTAAGCAAGTTTTCAAATATATTTATTCGAGGTCATCAGTGGATGTATGATGTAGAAATGTTTGTAAAATTATTATTAAAATGTGGTTTTACCAAGGTAAATGTTGTTACTTATAAACAAGGTAATTGTCCAGATATTGATGTTTTAGATTTACCAATTCATGAACGACTGTGTTTTTATGTTGAAGCTACAGCCTAGAATAGTATTGATTGGTGGGACGGGGATGGTGGGGACGGTATTGCAAGATCAATTAAAAAAAGATAAGACTGATTTTGTGCTAGTTGGCAGAGATGTAGCAAATTATAATTTTTTGAAAGATAAAATTAAACCAGGAGATATTGTGTATTATTTGGCAACGGAAAATAAGTCGAGTAAGTGGGAAGATTTTTATAAGGTAAATGTAGTTGGTGTTAAAAATATTGTAAAAATTTGTAAAAAAATAAGTGTTGCAAAACTAATTTATGTATCAACGGTGATGGTTTTTGATAAAGATGGTATTGTTCGTAAAAATAATACAGGAAATTTTTATATTGATTCTAAAGTGATGGGATTGAAATATATTAAAAATAATTTGGATAAAAATTTTTATATTGTATATCCTGGTGTGGTTTTGTATAGAGATTTTAGATATAAAAAACAGATTAGAACAACTATCGATAAAATAAAAAATTATCTAGGGTTTTTTACCCAAGGGGGTTTGATGATGATGGTGGGGAGTAATAAACGTAAATTTAAATATATTTATATAGATGAGTTGGTTGAAAGATTGTTAAATTTAGATAATCACAAAGAAGTTATGGCGGTAACTGGGAAAATGACGGTAAGACAATATATAGGATTGGCTTCCAAAAGAACTAGGTTTTGGTCTTTTAGAATACCGAGTGTAATAACAAAAATAAGAAACTTATTCTATAAAAATAAATTAATTTTGGAGTGATTTGTATAGATTGAGTAACGAATTAAAGTTTTTGGTAGAAAAGTTGTTTAGGGCGTAGGTCCGACAATTCTTTTTTAAGAGAATGACCTTTTTAATATTTTTTTGGAAATTTTTAATAGTTGGTTTAAACAAAATTGAAACTTTGGGACTTAAATTTTCGGGTATGGCACCAAGATTTGAGCCAAGGACTGGTAGTCCACAAGCGACAGCTTCCATGGCCGTACGACCCCAACCTTCGGCATATAAACTAGGGAATAATAATATATCGTTTTGCTGGTAAATAGTATGCAATTTGGAATAAGGAATATCGCCAAATGTTTTTAAATTATTTAATTTTAATGATAATAAATAGTGGTATTGGGGTCCATTGCCGACAATATTAAATTGATATAAGGGGAACAGTTTTGCTAATTTTACAATGATGTTGACGCCTTTTTGGTGAATGAGTCGGGCGATAAATAAAAAATTTAGTTTGTCATTTGGTTTACGTTTTGCTGGCTTGAATCTGTTTAAATCAACCCAGTGATAATAGCGGTCAATAATATTTGGATTAACCCCCCATTTTTTTAGTTGCAATATTGATTGATTTGATTGGGTTAAAATTTTGTCAGACTTGTTTAATATTTGGCAAATTATTTTGTAAAAAAAACCACTAAAGTTGACGTTGTCGTATGTTGAATAAATGTTGACAATTAGTGGCCACTTATATATTGATTTTAATATATAGCCGATTATGGCGCTATTTAGTCCATGGGCATGAATGATATTTTTTGATTTACGGTATTTAAATGAAATAATAATTGAGACGATTAGTAAATATGGAGTGAGATAAATTAAATTTAACAAGGGATATTTTTCTAGTTTGTGAAATAGATTGTGACCAAAATGGGGAATACGAAATATTTTATTGTATTTTGTTTTAACATGAAATTTAGTTTTGGCATTAGTGGTGAGTGGAGTATAGGTAACAACAACTGTTTTTAATTTATTTTTGGTACTGATATCAATTAAATCGGAGAGATATGTTTCGACACCACCTATATTTGGGCTAAAAAAAGGGGTAATGTGAATTATCATTATTGTCTCCAATTTGTTCTTGACTGAGTAACGCTAAACCCTAATAAATATAAAATTGAGACATAAAGATAACAATACAAAGTAATAATGCAGGCAAGTGGATGAAAAGCCCAGGCAATATCAGGTTTTTTATAATAACCCCTTATGGTGGTTATTAGCATGGGGATAATAGATATTACATAAAAAATAAATTTAAAATTATTTTGAATATATTTGGTTTTATAATCAAATGATCTTATATTTTTGTATTGATAGTAATCTTTCAGTCGTCGCGTTTGTTTTCGATAAAATTTGGAAACTGAAGATTCGCACCAGGTGTGGATAATACTATTTTTGGTTTTAGCAAAATATAATGGCTGATTGGTAGAATTTAATTTTTGGGAAATAATATCGATGTCAAATAAATAGTTACTGGTAAAATTTGGTTTGATAAAATTGGTACGAAAAACTGTCCCGTTGGCGCCAATAGTTGGTATTAGTTTATTTGGTTCTAATTTAATTTTTAGATAAGTTTTAAATTCTTTTTGCATTAGTTTTAATGAAGTCCATTGGTTGTTAATTATATTTTTTCGGTCTGATATCCCGATAATAAAAGTATAGGGATCATTGGCACCAATTAGAGCACTGTAGCGTTCAATAAAACCAGAATTTTTTCGATAGGTAAATTCCCATGGTTCGGAACCAATTAGAGTATTGTCATCTTCGAGCGGTTTTATCATTTGAGACAACCAATTTGAGGTAGGGAGAATGTTGTCAGAATCAATAATTGCAACATATTTACCGTTGGAGTTTTTTAGACCAATGGCTTTGCCTGCTTCGGCGGTTTTAAATTTGTTTTTAATTATTGTGCAATTATATTTTTGGCAAATATTTAGAGTTTTGTCGGTTGAGCCACCGTCGGCAACAATAATTTCATATCTTTTATATTTTTGTTTATTTATCGATTCAAGACAGTTTAATATAACTTTTTCTGAGTTTAGGGTAGCGATAATAATTGTTATTAATGGTGGTTTAAATAAGTCTGGCATATTTGTGAACTTGGGTAAATAACCAATAGTCG